>Ga0224530_1001503_pt1 | contig 12053 bp, 10 predicted proteins | sample CBST75metaG_FD_179873 | JGI IMG/M metagenome (GOLD analysis project Ga0224530, IMG submission 179873) | Peat soil microbial communities from Stordalen Mire, Sweden - C.B.S.T75 | ecosystem: Environmental > Terrestrial > Soil > Wetlands > Peat | place: Sweden: Norrbotten County, Stordalen Mire...
ATCTGCCCAAGGGAGAAGACCTCAGCGGTTACTCGCAGCAGCAACTGGACGAGATCGCGGCAAGCCTCAACGCACGACCAAGAAAGTCGCTCGGATGGAAAGCCCCCGCCGAACTCTTCTTGCCAGAGGGGGCCTTCAACTTCAAAAAATATTGGTCAGCACCAAACGCAATCTACCCTGTTGCACTTGGAGCTTGAAAGCGCCCTGCGACCGCTCTACTGGCGCAGAAAGATCCCCATCCAAAAGGCTTTGCCCGCCGGAAGCGCGCGGCGGGTCTCGTGGACGAGCCGGAAGTTGCGTTCTTCCATTGCAGCGCGGAACCCCGCTGGGTCGATCAGCGAGAACTGCGAGGCCAGCTTCTGAATTGAAGCAAAACCGCCTTTGCCAACATCCTGCCCGGCCTCGCCCGGCAGTTGCAGCACAACAGAGAACGCGCCGCCAGCTGCGACCAGCGAGATGGCATTCTCCAGCGCGCGGCCCACTCCGGCATGTTCAAAAACCAGTGCGACATGGACCAGTTGCACGGGCTCAATGCTGATCGTTTCTTCTGTCAGATCGACACGATGCAATTCCAGTCCCGGCAACTCGGCGTAGCGCTTGCGCACGGCGTCCAGATAACGCGGATTCACATCCAGCCCCACCACGCGGCCAGTAATCTTGTCATCGATGCGGTCCAGTCCGTTTCCCCCCGCCACTCCCAGAACAGCGATCGATGCGGGATGGCGCAGTGCAACGGCTTCGGCGAACAGATCTGAAAGAGCCCCCAATTGCCGGACTTCGGGCGAGTTCATGTGTCTTTCGTAGTCGGCCAACGGAATGTCGCTCCATGGATTAGACATGTTTCAGATGATAGCGTTCCAACTCACAGCGCCTTGCTGACAATGCGCGCCACCACGTCGTACTCGTGCGCTTCCGTAATCACCGCCTTATAAAAGCGGCCGGGTTCCAGCGCTTCCAAATCGCCGAAGTCGTTGATATAAACCTTGCCGTCGATCTCCGGCGCGTGGAACTCGGTGCGGCCTTCCCACAGCAGCTGCGTCTCTTCGCTTTCGCCCTCGGCCAACAGAACCAGCTCGCGCCCCACCCACTGCTGTTTCGCGCGTTTGCTGATGGCCTGTTGCAGCTTCATCAGTCGCCGCTTGCGGCTTTCGATCGTGCGCTGCGAAACCTTCCGGTCGAGCGCAAACGAACCCGCGCCCTCTTCGTTGGAGTAGCCGAAGACGCCGAGCCAATCAAACTTTGCTTCCTTGATGAACGTCTCCAAAATTTCAAAATCATGGAGCGACTCGCCCGGGAAGCCGACGATGAAACTGGTACGCAGCGCGATGCCGGGCACCGTCACCCGCGCCTTCGCCAGTATCTTCAGGAAAATATCGGCGCTGCCGCCGCGCTTCATCCGCTTCAGCACTGCGGGCGAGGCGTGTTGCAGTGGCAGGTCGAGATATTTGCAGATGTTGTCGTGCCGCGCGATGGTTTCCAGCAGTTTTTGGGTAACCCGGTTGGGATAGGCATAGAGGAAGCGCAGCCAGCGCAGGCCTTTGACGCGCGCCACGGCGTCCAGCAGCGTGGCCAGCCCGTCCTTCATGCCCAAGTCTTCGCCGTAGCAGGTTGTGTCCTGCCCGATCAGCGTAATCTCCCGTACTCCTTGCGCCACAAGCTGACGTGCCTCGCTCACTACCGACTCCATGCGCCGCGAGCGGAACTTGCCCCGCAGGTTCGGAATGACGCAGAAGGCGCAGGGGTGGTCGCACCCTTCGGCAATCTTGATGTAGGCCGACGACGCGGGCGTTGTCAGCAGCCGCGGCGTCTTTTCGTCGTAGAGATACGTGGGTAGTACGTGTTTCGCGCCCTGCCAGTCGTCGCGGCTGAAGCGGCCCTGCTGTTCGCGCAAGTTGCCTTCGGCGCGGCCTGTGGCCGGGTTTCTGTGTTGCCGAGTTTCCACCTGTGCTTCCTTGCCTGCGCGAGTTTTGCCGTCTTTCAGAATCGTGAACGGCGACGCGGCAGCTGTAACCGGCGCAAGTCCTGCGGCTTCCAGAATCGCATCCAGCTCGCCGGTGCCGACAACTGCGTCCACCTCCGGAATGCTCTTCTGAATCTCGTCGCGATAACGCTCCACCAGGCAGCCGGCGACGATCAGCTTCTTCGCCGATCCGGTCGTCTTGTAGCGGGCCATCTCCAGAATCGCGTCAACCGACTCCTGCTTTGCCGTGTCAATAAAGCTGCATGTGTTGACAATGAGGATTTCGGCTTCTTCCGGATGATTGGTAAGCCGTGCGCCGGCGCGGTCGAGCAGACCCATCATCACCTCGGAATCGACGAGGTTCTTCGGGCAGCCCAACGAAATAAAGCCCACGGAAGGGGCCGTGGGTGTGGTTGTCTTGGTCACCTATCCATTGTACCGGGGCGCAGGCTTTACGGCTTGCAACTGAGCATTCTAGGTCTGTGACCGCCTGAAGTTGTACCAATGCTGGTGGAAAAGCACAAAATCACGCGGTCAGAGCACTATTGATCCGGCAATTACTGAACCTCGCAAAATATAGTGACAACTTCAGTCGTATCGCAATAAGCCATCAAGCATGACACGATCCATCGCGCCGCGGCGTGACTTTGCAGCCATGCAAGACCGCCGCCGCCGCGCCGCGCGGCTGTTTTCCGCCGGCAAGCGTTCCCAGGCAGAGATCGCCCGTGAACTCCACATCAGCCGTCAAAGCGTGAGCCGATGGTTCGAGGCATGGCGGCAGGACAAGCCAAATTGGATTCGCGGGGCGGGGCGGGCAGGGCGCCGACCAAGGCTGGACGCGGCGCAGCTCAAGCAGGTGGACAAGGCTTTGCGTCAAGGTGCACAGGCGCATGGTTTCGGAACCGATCTGTGGACATTGCCCCGCATGGCGGCGGTCATCGAGCAGGTCACGGGCGTTCACTATCACCCCGGCCATGTATGGAAGATCCTGGGGGCCATGGAGTGGAGCCTGCAACGACTGGCTGATCGGTTTTTTGCGTGATCTGAAGAAGCACTTGCGCGGGTAGAATGCGATTCTGATCTGGGATGGATTGCCTGCGCACAAGAGCCGGAAGATGAAGCAGTATCTGGAGTGCCAGCGTGGTTAGCTCGAAGTGGAAACGCTGCCGGGCTAGTCTCCTGACCTGAATCCGGTAGAGGACTTATGGAGCAACATCAAAGGTCAGGAATTGGCCAACCGCTGTTTTGCCGGACTTGGCGAGGCCGAAGACGGCGTGTGCAGCGGCATGGCTCGAGTGCGACAATCCATGCTGCCGTTTTCTTTCCTGCACCACGCAGAGCTCTTTCTTTGATCCATCGTGTCTCCTTATTATGCGAGCTTAAGTAAGTCTCTGACATGATGAAGAAGTACCATAGTTGATACTTGGCATTGGGCGATAGCGGCCGAGATTGATAGGTATGAAGACCCACCATCGTGTGCATGTGGAATTGGGAAAGAAGGATCGGCATCAGATTGCCAGGATGTTGACGAGAGGGCGGGAATCAGCGCGAGTTCTTCGGTGAGCACTGATTCTTCGTCTGTTTGATAAAGGACAAACGGGAGCGCAGGTGGCCATGCCCACGCCGTTCACAAGCCCTTGGCCCAAAGGCCCTGTGGTCGCCTCGACGCCCAGAGTCTTGCCATACTCTAGGTGACCCGGCGTGCGGCTGCCCCGTTGGCGAAACATCTTCAGTTCTTCAAGAGGCAGATCGAACCCCGTAACGTGAAGCAGGGCATACCTGTTTGTCCTGCTGTTTCAAGCGTGCGCCGAGTCGCTTGCCAGCGAAAATGCCAGCCGCCTGACTGCGATGCAGCGGGCAGAGAAGAACATTGACGGAATTTCGGAAGACTTGAACCTCAAGTTGCATCGCATACGCCAGGAGTCGATTGACGAAGAACTCTTTGATGTCATATCGGGTTACGAAGCCCTGACCCCGGTCCGCCGGGCACGCTGATGCAGCGGCGATGCAGCTCGAAACCCTTTTATTCGCGCTTTCCGGATGAGACCTTGTGAGCTAATCCACCAAGGAGAACCATGACCAATACCCGTTTGCCGACGCCAACCGCCGAAGAGGTGCGAGCCGTCTTCGGAAACGATTTCAATCCAGACAAGACGCTCAACGGGGCAATCGCACTGGCAGTGGCGGGCGATCTCGCAGGCCAGCTGTTGCGCTGATGAGGGCGGTCTTCGCCTGCCCCGCTGCCGACGCCAGGCTACGGGAAGCAATGATTCTGCGAACCGCCGTGCGGTTGCACTGCATGTATGCAGTGCACGCTTCCACTCGCATAGCGCTCAATAGTGGGCTTTCACAAACTGAGGTGGAGGCGCTCACCGCTCACGGCCCAGTCGCCGGAATAGATTCGGACATCGTTCTGATAGCGCGGATGGCGGACGACCTCGCGGATCGTGCAACCCTCGGAGAGCACTTGCTGGAAGCAGCCATTGAGCGCTGGGGTGTCGATAACACGCGGAAACTTATCCTGATGCTGAGTTGGTTCAATCTCGTGAACCGCTATGAAAGCGCATGCCGCGTTCCTACCGATTCCGACGAGAAGCTGGCAAGATCGTCCGGACCAATCTAGTATCTCGCTGCGTAAGTTCGCGTATGGCGCATTCACGCGTTTTCCCGAAAAACAGGGGTTCTACACCACGCGGCTATTCTTGCAGCCAGATACTAGAACGATCCATCACAGCTCTTGCTTCCGCCTGTCTTGAGCACAAGTGCTCAGATTCCCGATCACTCCGAGACGATACTGATTCGGAGAGCTTCAACTACTGGTGCACTCATTGCCCTGATGCTAGGCCCTGGGGTAAGTCGTCTACAGCAAACCAGACTTGCAGGGGGTAAGTCAACAACATGACGATCGATTCGAAGACGTACCACGTGCCGCCGGGCAAAAAGCTCGACCTGAATGAGTGGCCGACATCCGGAACGGCACTGAGCAAGTCGAAGAAACATTATCAAAAGTTGCTTGAAGAACACGTGAAGGATCTCAGCGCATTGCAGCAGCTTCACTATGCATCCAACCGTCATGCGCTTCTACTTATCTTCCAGGGCATGGACGCAGCGGGCAAGGACGGCGCCATAAGACACGTCATGTCCGGGATCAATCCGCAGGGATGCGAAGTCTTCAGCTTCAAGCAACCCAGCGCCGAAGAACTGGAACATGATTTTCTCTGGCGTACCGCGTGCCGTCTGCCCGAACGCGGCCGCATCGGCATCTTCAATCGTTCTTACTACGAAGAAGTCCTCGTTGTCCGCGTCCATCCGGAGGACCTTCGCAATGAAGGACTCCCCAAACAGCTACTTGACGATAAGTCGAAATGGGAGGATCGGTATCGCTCCATCGTGGATTTCGAGAAGCATCTTGACCGTAACGGCACGCGCATCGTCAAGGTGTTCCTTCACATCTCGAAGGACGAGCAGCGGAAGCGGTTTCTGGCGCGCATTGACGATCCTGAAAAGAACTGGAAGTTGAGTCTTGCGGATATTCGCGAGAGAAAGTTCTGGAAGCAATACGTGAGGGCTTACGAGGAGTGCCTCAGCGCAACCAGTACGCATCACGCTCCCTGGTATGTTGTCCCCGCAGACGATAAGGACGACGCCCGCTTAATCGTCTCTCAGATCGTTCTTGACGCTCTGAAGGGGCTCAACATGTCCTATCCGGCTATAACTCAAAAGCACCGGACCGAGTTGAAATCAATCCGCAAGATGCTGGCCAAGTGAAGTCGCTCCATATCACGATCAAAGCGAAACAATCTGAAGTCTGAAAGCCACTGTCAGGATATGAGCAGTTGCGGAGAAAGAGAAAGGATGCGTTACGATGGCCACTACCGAACACCCCATCAAAGTCGATAATAGTAGCACGTCTCAACTTGTCAGCAAGAACTTCGATCAGTTTGGCAATTCATCAGGTTTCATCTTCGACGTGAGTCTATCAACCGCAGTTGCGGCCGACGGAAAACTCGAAGCAAGAGCACCGGTGCCAAAGGGGCCTTTATCGCCAGAGATGCTGGACAAGATGAATCGTTACTGGCGTGCGGCAAACTATCTTTGCATCGGCCAGATCTACTTGTGTGACAATCCTCTGCTTCGCGAACCACTCAAGGCAGAACATATCAAGCCAAGGCTGCTCGGTCACTGGGGAACTTCGCCTGGACAGAACTTCATCTACATTCATTTGAACCGGTTGATCAAAGAGCATGATGCGGACATTATTTATATCTCTGGCCCGGGACACGGTGGCCCCTCGCTGAACGCCTGTTCTTATCTGGAAGGTTCGTACACAGAAGTCCACCCTGAGATTACACACGATGAAAACGGCCTGCGGCTCATGTTCCGCAAGTTCTCGACGCCGGGCGGCGTGCCCAGCCACTGCGGGCCGCACGTCCCGAATTCGATGCACGAGGGAGGAGAGCTTGGCTATTCGTTGATGCACGCATTTGGCGCGGCCTTCGACAATCCTGACCTGATTGTTGCCTGCGTCATCGGGGATGGTGAGTCGGAAACCTGCCCACTAGAAGGAAGCTGGAAGTCTGTCAATTTTCTCAATCCGGTGCGTGACGGCGCGGTCCTACCGATTCTTCATCTGAATGGATACAAAATCTCGGGGCCAACGGCTCAGGGACGCACGAGTGACGCAGACTTGAAGGCACTTTATGCAGGACGGGGTTACAAACCCTACTTCGTCGAGGGCGACGACCCAAAGGTCGTGCATCAGTTGCTGGCTCAAGTTCTCGATGATTGCTACTCTGAGATTCGTGGAATTCAGCAGGAGGCTCGCAAGAACGGCTTCAAGAAACAGCCCGTCTGGCCAATGATTATTTTCCGCACGCCCAAGGGATGGACCTGCCCGAAGGAAGTGGATGGAATCCCCATTGAAGGCACCTTCCGCGCGCATCAGGTTCCGCTGGCAACCGTCCGTGAAAACCCCGAGCATCTCAAGATCCTTGAAGCATGGATGAGAAGCTACAAGCCGGAGGAACTCTTCGATGAGAACGGCACCTTCATGGAAGAATTGGCAGCCCTATCTCCTGTTGGCAATCGGCGCATGGGAGGCAATCCCCATGTGAATGGGGGACGCGAGTTAATTACATTGGCGCTGCCCGACTTCACCGATTACGCGCTTGAGATTCCTGGGCCGGGTCAGGTTCTTGCTGAAGCTCCGCGCAAGTTGGGCGATTTCTTCCGTGACATCTTCAGAGCCAACCCGACGAACTTCCGCATGTTCTGCCCGGATGAAACAAATTCCAATCGTCTGAATTCCATCTTCGAGGCCACAAAGCGGTGTTCGATGGCTGAACTTGTCTCCATCGACGATGAACTGGGTCCGGACGGTCGCGTCATGGAAGTGCTGAGCGAGCATCTCTGCCAGGGGTGGCTCGAGGGCTACCTGCTTACAGGGCGACATGGCATGTGGTCCTCGTACGAGGCTTTCGCGCAGGTGGTTGATTCGATGACCACCCAACACGCCAAGTGGCTTGAGCAATGCCGCGACTATCCCTGGCGTAGGCCGCTCGCGTCGCTGAATGTTCTGCTCACAAGTCATGCCTGGCGCAACGATCACAATGGTTTCAGCCACCAGGCAACCGGATACGTCGACAATGCGCTGGCGCGCAGGAGTGAAGTGATCCGTGTGTATTATCCTCCAGATTCCAACTGCCTGTTGAGCGTCTTCGACCATTGCCTGCGCAGCCGCAATTATGTGAATGTCGTCACCTGCGGAAAACAGCCGCAACTCCAGTGGTTGAACATGGATGAAGCTCTCGAACACTGCTCGCGTGGCGCGTCCATATGGAAGTTTGCAACCAACGATGAAGGCGGAGAACCGGATGTCGTGCTGGCCTGCGCTGGCGATGTGCCAACTATAGAGATTTGCGCGGCCTCGTGGCTGCTACAGAAATACGTGCCAGGCATCAAGGTGCGCGTCGTTAACGTTGTGGACCTGATGACGCTGATGTTTCCAGACAAACATACGCACGGTATGGACGAAATGTCGTTCAACGCGCTGTTTACCGAGACGGTGCCGGTGATCTTCGCCTTCCACAATAATCGCTGGCTCATTCATACCCTTGTTCATGGGCGCGCCAATGAAGGCCGTTTCCATGTGCACGGCTATATGGATCAGGGAACAACTACCACGCCTTTCGACATGGTGGTGTTGAATGAAATGAGCCGATTCCACCTTGCGCTTGACGCATTGAAGCATATTCCCCGCCTCCGTTTGCAGGCCGAGCATGCAATCAACTTCTTCAATCAGGAATTGCAACGCCACCACGACTACATCCGTGAGCATTTGGAGGATATGCCGGAGATCCGGAACTGGCAGTGGACGAAAGACTTCAGCGATGCTGCCGCACCGGCTCCACTGGCCAAAGGGCATCCAGAGAAGGCCATGTTCACCGACAGTTAAGCGGAAGCCAGTTGAAATCGAGGTAGAGGCCGTTATCGCACAAGGTTTGCGGTAGCCGGCCTCCGCTTCCTGAACTACGGCAAGCAAGGAGATATTAAACGATCCGAAGGGACTATTCGATAGAACGGCTTCAGAACGAACATCCAACAATAGAGCACTGTTGCACCGGTCGCAGTGATTGCTTCTTCGACTCCAGACACCTTGTGACTGCTGAGATTATCGAGTATCACGATGTCTTCGGGGCGCAGCGTCGGGCATAGAAATTTGCGCACATAGGCAAGAAACATCTCACCGTCCATTGGTTCATCGGTGACCATTGGTGCGGTCAAGCGACGGCGGCGCAGAGCTCCTACAAAGGTCGTCGTCTTCCAGTGTCCATGCGGCGCCATCCGATGCAACGCTTGCGCTCCTTCATCCTTGCCAGGACAAGGCCCTGCTCGTCCTTGAGCGGGTCGGCAACATCCTCGAAGGGCTGAACAGGCTGCGGAAAAACTCAATTTCTCAAAACGAGCGAAAAATGGATCGCGCTAGGATGCCCTAGTAACGATTCGCGAGGGTTGGTTGATGGTTTTGTATCCCCCATTTTCACCCTTTCGCTATACATTCGGAGTTTTTCCGCAGTCTGTGAAGCAGGTCGTAGAGCCACAGCAGAGCGGCTGAAACGGCAATGCCGGTCGAGGGCTTCCCGTTTTCCGCATCCATGACGGCTCGCGGCTCAGTGCCGATCTTCTCGGCGACCTCCTAAATCGTCAGATTACGACGCAACCGAGCGGTCCGGAGGTTCTGTCCAAGTCGTTTGAGGGCCTGTTCCACCGGGTAGGGTTGAGCCTCCAGCAATTGATTCCGCGCAGCCATGTTCCCTCAAGAGCACACTATAAAGCACAATGCTCTCCTGAAAGCATGCAACTTGGGCTTGAGAATTTACAACAAAAAACAGCTTTGAAGGGAATATTAAGAGACAATATGAGTTCTTGAGGTCGTATGCAGTTCGAACACCCTCGATTTTTCTTATCGGACCAAGTCTGGGCCGTAACCGTACGCATCGTATTCACTGAGTGCATTGGGCTGTTGGCAACAACGGAGTGGAGAATATCTCGTTTTCCCGCGACCGGGAATTGTTGTGCTAAGTCCGCCTGTCGCAGTAAACGAAACCGCGTGGCAGTTGCTTGTGATAAAAGATTAAACACATACGAATAATTGAGCTTTCCGTCTTCTCAGGCGATCAAGGGTGTCTGAATTTGAAAAACTCAATTCCGATTGCTTTCATGGGACCATATGTAAATTTGGGCATCTGCGATCCGCCTACCGATCATTCTTCTCTTCGATGATGGTGAAGAGCAATCTCTGCTTGGGTCCCAGGCATTTGTCCAGCGAAGTTCCTACGCGCGGGATGTATGTTGGGCTGTCAATCTGGATGCTCGCGGTGTGTTTGGTCCCAGCTTGATGTATGAAACAAGCGATAAGAACGCATCGCTCATCAAGCTTTATGCCGGCGTTTCCCACGCGCCGATTACTAGTTCACTGATGTACGATCTCTACCAGCACCTTCCCAGCGATACCGATTTCACTATATTGAAAGATCACGGAATTCAGGGTTTCAACCTAGCCTTTATTGGCGGAACAGCCCTCTATCACCGTATCGGCGACATTACAGCCAATACGAGTCTTTACAGTATTCAACATCAGGGAGAAGAGGCGCTCGCGCTGGCGCGGGCACTGGCTACAAACCCGCCAAGTGAAAAAGCCTCGGGAGACGTGATCATCTTTGATGTTTTTCGTCATGTCATCTGGTGGCCGAAAGAGTACACTCCCTTTTTGATCCTCGCTGCCTTTGATGCGCTTTCTCTACGAGGGATTGGGGATTCTGGCGTTTCCAGTTATATCTGTCATGGTTGCTTCCATTCTGTCGCTGATCTTTCCGTTGTCTGGCCATCGTTCAGGAAAAGCCGGAAAAACATCTATTACTTCGTCGGCCTGGCAGCAGTCATCACAATCCTATTCTCCGTGGTAGGTAATTATTATCCAAGAGATTCTGACAAGAATCCATATCCCACCAATTTGATGTATGCGCAGGATGATGCGGGCAACCCGCATTGGCTTTTTATTTTCCGCAAAAGATCGATTTGGAAAGTGCAATCTCTGTTTCAATCTGCATCCTTCAGTGCAGAGCCAAATCCCCAAAAACTTATTCCCTGGCTGTCTTCAAACTTTCCTTTCTACGCAGCTCCAGCGCCACGGTTACCTGTTGCCCTGCCACAAATAGAAATTGTGTCTCGGAACCGGAATCAAGGGAAGCTCTCCATCCATGCTCGATTGGTTTCTCCTCAAAATACCGATCGAGTCACCTTGTATTTTTCTCCTACGGCCAGAATTGTGTCGATGCAGATAGCTGGTCAAGCAATTCCGGACCTTGATCAAAGTCAGATTGACTACTTTTATGGATGGCATCGATACCTAAGTACGCCGATTACCGGTGGTGTCGATGTGCAGTTTGTCCTGGATGAGGCGGGCACAACGGACATGTATGTCGTCGATGAGAACTACGGCCTTCCCAGGGAGGGAAAAGCACTGCTTAACGCGCGCCCAAAAGAAGCATCCGCCTCGCAGGACGGTGATACCACCATCTTCTTTCGACATATTCGCCTAGAAAGTCAATGAGGTGAACACCAGTCATAGCAGTTTTAACAGGACGTGCGGTGGATTGCTATTGATCCGGCAATTAAACAGTGTCATTGATTGCCCGATTTTTCCAGCAAAAATGTGGGAAAAACGAGAGCAACGAAACAGTATTTGATTGCCGGATCAACAGTGCGGCTCGAAGACTGTTCGCTCAAGCAAATGCTTGCCTCAGTGCGCGGCGACCGCGATGTGTGCCTGTTTTTACGGATACTCAGGCGATATGGAGGCGGGCAAAGACGGGGATCTTAACCACGTCCAGGACCACAGCGAAGACGATGGCAGCGGCAAATTCATAGGCAACAATCGAGACCGGCAATGAAGCCATGGCAATTCCGCAGATGGCCATCGTGGAGATAATAAGAACGTCAGCCACGGAGGACAGGATAAGCCAGGCGCTGGGGCGCAAACCCCAAAGCTGGCCCCGCCCTCGAATGACGTAGGTTGTGGCCTGAGAACCGAACACAATTCCCACAACGGAGAGGGTTCTGAGTGCATCGATTCCAAAATGCAATTTGTACATTCCGACTACCAGGATTGCTGTAGAGAACGCGAGGAAGCAGGTTCCGAAAATCGCGCCCGCGGTTGTAATTCTGCCGATTTGCCACGAGTTGGGCATCTTTGAAGGCCGCACCCTGTCCGTGGTGAGTGACATGGCGAGGAAGTCGCCGGTGATCATCACGATGACCATCAGCATGGGAGTCAGAACCGCGTGCCCGGTCATGACCAGGCCAACCGCCAACAGCAGCACCTGCAATATCTTCTTCATCACAGAGTTCAGCGTATAGGTGAGTATGCGCTGAAATGTGATGCGGCCCTCTTTCACGGCAGCCACGATGCCGCCGAGCCCAGCCCCGGTCAATACAATACCGGCAGCCGATTTCGCTACATCGGTTGCAGTAGAAACAGCAATGCCTATCTGCGCCTGGCGAAGTGCGGGTGCATCGTTGGCGCCGTCTCCGC
>Ga0224530_1001505_pt1 | contig 12043 bp, 9 predicted proteins | sample CBST75metaG_FD_179873 | JGI IMG/M metagenome (GOLD analysis project Ga0224530, IMG submission 179873) | Peat soil microbial communities from Stordalen Mire, Sweden - C.B.S.T75 | ecosystem: Environmental > Terrestrial > Soil > Wetlands > Peat | place: Sweden: Norrbotten County, Stordalen Mire...
CCCTAACCCCCTGGGGGTATATCTTCTTGTTTTATTCGCCACGACAGGCGAATGCATGTGAATTACAGAACCGTTCTAATGCCTTGAGCCCGGCGGCACGGACCGGCCATGGTTGTTCCCTGGCGGGGTGGTAACGGGCTTGCGTTCGGAGTGCGGCTTCACCGTCTCCTGGCAGAGCGGCGAGTCTTGTCCGCGCGCCAGCCCCGGACCGGCGTCCTGCGCGTGGCAAAGCCTCTGTTTCATGGCGTCTACCTGCTTGCCGCTCAGCAGTTGGGTCCGCTCCAGTCCGCTGAACGTGTCCAGGTCGTACTGGTAGAGAAAGTCCTCGGCCGGCTTCTCCTTGCCGTAGTCGATGTGGTTCCAGGTGCCCACCAGTTGCCGCCCATTAGGCTCCGACATCACCGCATAGATCTGCGACCAGGCCACCCCGGCCGGCGCGTTGGCGCTCCACACCGGAATTCCCTGCCCGCCTCGCATCCACCGCGCCGCCCACGCATGTTGGGTGACGTCGTAGCGCAATGACGTAAAGTACGTGTCGGCCGGGCACTCGATGCAATTGTCGTACAGAATTCCCGGCTCCTGCGGCGCGCCCTCGGTGAAGCGCAACCAATCCAGCCAGCGCAGATTCACGCCCTTCAGCAATGGAGTTACGCCATGGTTGGTCAGCGAGATGCTCCACACAGCGAAGGTATCGGCATTGGCCGGCGACTGCGGCGTGGGGCGCTCGGTCGTCACCACCAACGCCGCATCGTACACCACTCCGACCTCGCGAATCGAAGTCCACTTCTCAGCGCTCAGCGCCCGCGTCACCCAGACAATCGTGTCCTGGTCTTTGGGCGCGTGAAAGTCCATCCAGCGAAAGGAATCCTGCTGGGCGCACAACGGGGTCGCGGCTGCCAGCACCGTAGCGATCAAAGCACAAAAGGAACGAAAGGAGACAGAACGCATGAATTCAGGTATAGCAGAAACCCTCCAGGCCATTCTTCACAACCCCAGTTTGTCCCATAGCGCATCCACCCTGGCCTTGGTCCCGTGGTCCATCTCGATCATCGCCGGCCAGGGGCGCTCGAAGCCCTCGGCCTTCCACTTCCGCGTGGCGTCGATCCCCATTTTGGAGCCGTAGTTGGGCAGACGCGACGAGTGGTCCAGCGAGTCCACCGGCCCCAGCGTGAACTGAATGTCCCGCTCCGGATCGATGTTGTTGGTCACGCGCAGCACCACCTCGCCCACGTCCTGCACGTCGCAGTCCTCGTCCACCACCACAATGCACTTGGTAAACATCGCCTGTCCCAGCGACCAGATGGCGTTCATCACCTTGCGCGCTTGGCCGGGGTAGCTCTTGCGGATGGAGACCAGCATCAAATTATGGAAAACGCCCTCGACGGGCAGATGAATGTCCACAAGTTCCGGAATCTGTATCTTCATCGCGGGCAAAAAGATGCGCTCGACTGCCTTGCCCATCCACGCGTCCTCCATCGGCGGCTTGCCCACGATGGTAGCGGCGTAGATGGGGTCCTTGCGATGGGTGATGCAGGTCAGGTGAAAGACCGGGTACTCCTCGGTCATGGTATAGAAGCCGGTATGGTCGCCGAAGGGACCTTCCGTGCGCAGTTCACCCAACTCGACGTAGCCCTCGAGAATGATCTCAGCATGGGCGGGAACTTCCAGATCGACCGTCTCGCACTTCACGATCTCGACCGGCTTGCCCCTCAGGAACCCGGCAATCAAGAACTCCTCAACCTCTGGCGGAGCGGGAACAATGGCGGCAAAGGTGGTTGCGGGATCGGTGCCGATGGCCACCGCAACCTCCAGCCGCGACCCCTTCAGATTGCCCAGAGCCACCTGCGGCAATCCGCCAATGGGCCCGTCGGGAATAGCGACCGCGCCGCCCGCCGACTCCGCCATGGCCGCCACGCGCGCAACCTTCGGGTCTGCGTCTGCAGCCGCAGACGCCGCCGCACGCAGCGCCTCGCGATAGTGTTCTGCGGCTACCTTCTGCCGCTGCCAGTGCATTCCGGTGGTTTGTCCGTCGTAGACCTGCATCCGGTACATGCCGATATTGCGCTTGCCGGTGCGCGGATCTTTGGTATGCACGCAGGGCAGGGTGATGAATCGCCCGCCGTCATGCGGCCAGCACTTGAGAACGGGAAATGCGTTCAGATCAAAGTTCTCGCGCAGAATCACTTCCTTGCACGGCGCGTCTTTGGCGCTCACCGTTTTGGGAAAGGCGCTGGCCAGCGCTCCTAACTGCGGCAACATTTTGAGCTTGTCCAGCAATCCTTCGGGGGCCTTCACGTTCATCAGGCCACTGATGCGCCCCGCAATCTCCTCAAGGTTGTCCACGCCCAACGCAAGCGCCATGCGCCGCTCGCTGCCGAACTGGTTGATGAAGACCTTGTGGCCGGGATGGCCCTTCACATTCTCGAACAAGAGAGCTGGGCCGCCAGGGGCGTACTTCTCTTTCGTCGTTCCCGTGCTGCCTTTGGCGCGGGATCGCGCTCCGATTTTGGAGATGCGGTCGGTAATCTCCGTGATCTCCAGTTCCGGCGAAACCTCCTCGCGAATGCGCTTCAGTTCGCCGTGCTTTTCCAGGGTCTTGATCCAGTCGCGCAAGTCGTCGTAGGCCAAAGAATCGCTCCTTGGGGCGCGCAGTGACGCGCCCAACCCTTCAGCTTATAGCGCCACAGCTGACTGTGAAACATGGATTGCCGGCGGAACCGCTTCCAACGGGAATCCCAGCCGCTTCCACTCGTCGTAGCCGCCGCGCAGGGGCCGTACGCGCTCGATGCCCAGTTTGTGCAGCGTCATGGCCGTCTTGGCGGCAGTGGCCTCGCTGGGGCAGCTACAGAAGAGCACGATGTCGCGGTCGCGGGGAATCTCGTTGTGTCGCGCGGCCAGCGCCTCGGGATTGAAGAGCCGCGCGCCGGGCAGCGTGAAGGGATCCGGCAGCAGTTCCAGAGGGTGGCGCAGGTCCACGATGAACATTTCTTCGCCTGCATCGAGCTGCCGCTTCAGCTCTTCCGGTTCCATCCGGGCTTCAACCAGCTTTTTCAGAACCAGGCGCCGCCGGATGACTCTGCCCGCAAAGAAAGCGAGAACGCCCACCAGCAGCAACGCTCCGGAGAACTTCCCCGCCCAATCCAGTACCCTGGGATCGCGCTTGAGAAGGTCGCCGAAGAAACGCCCCGCGGCCAGCAGCGCACTCAGCCACAGCGTAGCGCCGATCCCGTCGAAGAGCAGAAACCTGCCAAACTTCATGCCGTTCTGCCCTGCAACCGGCGGAGCCAGCGTAGCCAGGCCGGGCACGAACTTGGCGATCATCAGCGTTACGTCGCGACGGCGTCCAAAGGAATCCTGCGTCCGGCGGACACAAATAGTGGGCTCCAGCGACAGCTTGCAGAGGATTCTGAGCACATGATGCCCATAGCGGCGGCCAACCAGAAACCAGACACTGTCGGCCAGCAATGAAGCGGACAGGCCGGCCAGCAAGGCCAGTGAAAAGCTGATCTCGTGCTCAGCCGAAAGAGCCCCGGCGGCAAGCAGCACCGGCATCGCCGGCAGGGGCACGCCCAATTGCTCCACCAGCACCCAGGCGAAGAGCAGCAGATAGCCATAAACGATCAGAATGTGTTCGGGTAATGCCATGAGCCCTCGTGTCATTCGATGTTCTGCTTTGGGAATTGGCTTCATGCTTTGAGCAGCCCCACGAGACCAGAGCAGAGAAAGGCCGCCCGAAGGCGGCCTTTCTCTGAACTGCGGAGGTTGCTGAGCCTATTGCACAGCCGGTTGAGAAGAAGAAGGCGCGGGAGGAACCACTTCCGCAGTCTGTTGGCCCTTTTCCGCAAAGTAGTTGCGGTCCCATAGATTCCTGTAGAACGCGCCGGTCAACCCCGCCGAACTGGGTCCGGAAACTGGGCGGCCACCTTCCGTAAAGAAGACGGTAACCATGCTGCCCTGCGGCGAGTCGGAGTAGGAAGCAAACCAGCCCAGGCGAGTCCCGTTTTCAGAGCAGGTGCCCGTCTTGCCGAAGACCGGCAGTTCGTGGAAGCTGGCGCGAAGTCGCCGCGCCGTTCCATACTCGACCGCGCCGGCCATGCCGTCCTGCAAGTCGGGAAGGTACTTGGCGATATCCAGAGTCCGCTTCACCTTGGGCTGAAAGTCCGCAATCTCTTCGCGCGAAGTGGGGTGTTGCAGATAATAGAGGGTTCCGCCATTGGCAATGGCAGCCACATAGGCGCCCAGTTGCAGCGGAGTCAGGGAGACACCCTGCCCAAAGCTGCACATGCGCCCCACGCCGCCTGCGGAGGCGGGCAGTTCCTTGTCGGGGTAGATGCCGAGATGTTCGCCCTGGATGTTGTAGCCAGCCAGTTCGCCCAAGCCAAACTCATGGGCATAGTGACGTACGCGCTCAAAGCCAAGTTCCCGGCCAAGCTCCTCAAAGTAGAGGTTGTTGCTGTGCGCCAGCGCTTCGGTCATGTTCATGCGGAAGCCGGCCAGCTTCACCGGGGTATCCCGGGTGACCAAGCCCTCGGAGAGCGCCGCCATGGCAACGGTAATCTTGATGGTCGAGCAGGGCTCGGCGCCGGGCGAGAGAGCCAGCTTCTGATTCACCATGGCCAGAATGCGGCCATTGGCGGGATTAATGACCACCGCGGTGCCGTTCATTCCGCCCAGGGCATCGATAGCCGCCTGGCGAATCACTGGGTCCTCGCCGGCCGTCACGTCGCCGGCAAAGATATCTCGGTTGGCAAAAGAGCTGGTGGTAAACCGCTCGGCGAAGCGATGGCGGCCGGTGGTCAGGGCCACGCGGCGCGCACTCACTCTTCCTCTACCTCTTTTGGTCAGGCGTGCCGTCTGTGCGGGGGCCTTCGCCGCTTCATGAGTTCGTGCTCCACGCGCGGTCGTGGATTTGGTTGCCGGACCAGCAGCGCGGCCTGCAGACTGATGCGCGCCCACGTGCCGACCTTCTGAAAAATGCGGGGTGGCCGCCTTGGCATGATGCAGCGTGTGCGGGACGTTCAACGCCGCCGCGTTTTGAAGCAACGCTCCACAACCGAACAGAACCAATCCAAACGCCCAAACCCTAGACAGTCTCATGCAGCCAGTATCCTCTCCAACCATGGATTTCTTGCCGTACGTCTGCCCAGGGGCGGCGCACATCTCACTTACCTATCGACCGATCCGCACACAACATTCATGCAACTTGCCACTGCCACCAGCGGACCGTGCCGCCTCTTGCACACAACCTACCGCTCGGCCACTCTCTCAAACTGAGAGCTTTTCACCTATCCGAATGTCCGAATGCGGTTATTGCCTACTTCTACAATAACCGAAAATGTATTACTTCGGTACCCTTATTCATCAAAAATTCTGTTTTTATAGGAGCTTGTCTGGACTATACAGCTCAGCAAGCCGATTGCAACCAAAAAAGCCACCCAACACTGCATATTAGAACTTCAAACGGCGCATGAAGGCTGGGGTATCCAGGTCCCGTTGCGCCTCTTCTTCCGACTCGCTAAAAAGCGCCGCCGCGGGCTGAGCCTGATTCTCGTCCAGAGCTGCGGGCGGGCGCATGCCGCTGCCGAAGTCTGAGGCGTAGTCCCTGGGCAGCGGAGTGAAGGCCGGCTCTTCCGACAATTCGTCGAACTTCGGCCTGGCCGGTGTTGCCACAAGCTCCATCTCTTCCGGGTCGAAGGCCGGAGCGGCTTCAACCGGAGCGGAGGCAACCTCAACGGAATCAGCAACGATTGCCGAGACTACTAGCCCGGACGACTGGGATCCTTTCTCTTGCTCCTCTTCGGCCTGGCTCTGGAACGGCGCGGGCGCTGCGGCTGGAACCGGATCTCCAAGCCAGTTGTCGGGCGCTATCACGGGAACCGAGACCACCGGCGCCTCTTCCACGCTCAACATGCGTGCGCGGCGCTCCGGCATCTGGTCGCGGAAGCCGGTGGCGATGACCGTGATCTTGACCTCTTCGCCCATCTTCTCGTCGAGCACCGCGCCGAAGATGATGTTCGCGTCCTCGTGCGCCGCGGACTGGATCAGCGAGGAAGCCTCGTTGACCTCGGAGAGCTTGAGTGAGCTAGAGCCGGTGATGTTGATCAGGATGCCGCGGGCCCCGTCGATGGCGCCAGCTTCGAGCAACGGCGACGCCATCGCCGCCTGAGCGGCTTCAATGGCGCGATTCTCGCCCGAACGCACTGCCGTGCCCATCACCGCGTGGCCCATGCCGGCCATAGTCGTCTTTACATCGGCAAAGTCGCGGTTGATGATGCCGGGGATGGTGATGATGTCGCTGATGCCTTGGACGCCCTGGCGCAGCACGTCGTCGGCAATGCGGAAACTCTCGAAGAAGCCGGCGTCCTTGGCCACCGCCAGCAACTTCTCGTTGGGGATCACGATCATCGTGTCCACGCTCTCCAAGAGCTCCTTGAGCCCGCGCTCGGCTTGTTGCAGGCGGCGCTTGCCCTCAAACGCAAAGGGGCGCGTGATGACGGCAACAGTCAGAATGCCCATCTCGCTGGCCAGAGAAGCGATCACCGGTGCGGCGCCGGTGCCCGTACCGCCGCCCAGCCCGGCGGTAACGAAGACCATGTCCGCGCCTTCCAGCGCCTCAATGATCTTTTCCGAGTCTTCAAGCGCGGCGCGACGCCCCACGTCGGGGTTGGCCCCAGCGCCCAGCCCGGAGGTAAGCCGCACGCCCAGCTGCAGCTTGATCGGAGCCTGCGACAGTTTGAGCGCTTGCACGTCGGTATTGGCGGCGATGAACTCCACGCCCTCCAACTGGGCCTGGATCATGCGATTTACGGCATTTCCGCCGCCGCCGCCCACGCCGATGACCTTGATGCGGGCTCCGCGCACATTCTCCTCGTGATACTGAATGCGCATCTCTCCAGCTTCATTCTTCTGCTCTTCCATAGCGGCTCCGGTCTCCTGATTCTGCTGTCCCTTGGCCTGATTCATAGCTTCTTCCATCGCTCGTTCCATAGCCTGTTCCATCGCGTGATCCATAGCGGCTCCTGCCTCCCGATTCCACGGCTCAAAAACTCGAGCAGCTAAAAGCTGGCTGCAAAGATGGCGCGCAGCTTGGCGCGCAAACTGTTGTTTTCCGCCGCACGATTGACCCTGGTGCGGTGCGCATACAAGAGCATGCCGATGGCAGTTGAGAAGCCGGGATGAACCAGCTCGCCGGGCATGTTGGAGAGCCGGACCGGCATTCCCGTGCGCGCCGGAACCCGCAACTGGCTCTCCGTCACATCGAGCATACCGGGCAGCATCGCCCCACCGCCGGTCAGAACGCAGCCCGCGCCCAAGGCATCCACCACGCCACCCTGGCGCAGGCTCTCCTTTACATAGTAGAGAAGCTCCCTCGCCCGCGGTTCCAGGATCTCGGCCACCATGCGCAGGCGCAGCATCTGAGGCTGAGGATTGGCAATCTCGATCTCCGCGTCCTGAGGCACGGCCGTCACCACGCAGTGGCCGTACTGGCGTTTCAATTCTTCAGCTTGCACCACCGGCATCTGCAAGCCGACCGCCAGGTCGTTGGTAAAGTGCTGTCCCCCCACCGGCACTGAGGCTGTATGAGCCACCGCGCCCTCGAAAAAAACCACCAGGTCGCTGGAATGGGCTCCGATGTCCAGCAGGCATACGCCCAGTTCCCGCTCGTCGGCCGAAAGCGTGGCCTCAGCAGAGGCAATCGACTCCAGAACCGCTTCCGTCACCTCAAGTCCCGCACGGTTGGCGCAGGTGACCGTGCTTTGCAGGGCGCTGCCGGAACAGGTGGCGATGTGCAGGTCCACTTCAAGCCGCGCGCCCACCATGCCCACCGGATCGAAGATGCCCGGCTGGTCGTCCAGAATGAACTGCCGCGGCAGCAGGTGCAGAATCTCGCGGTCCGGAGGCCGTTCCACCGCCCTCGCCCGCTCCACCGCGCTGCGCACGTCCTCTTTGCTGATCTCGCGCATGCGGCCGCCCAACTCGATGCCGCCGTTGGTGTTGATCCCTCGAATGTGCGGTCCGCCCACCCCGACAACGCACTCGTCGATGTTGGCGTGCGCCACCCGCTCGGCCTCTTCGTTGGCCGCCTTCACCGCCTTCGCGGCCGGCGAAAGCTCGGCAATCAGTCCCTTGCGCATGCCCGCCGACTCGACGATCCCGTGCCCGCGATAGCGCAGTGAGCCCTCGTTCAGATCCGCCGCCAGCACGCGGGTCCACGCGCTGCCAATATCCAGCACCACGATCAAGTTGTCCGGCTTCTGGCTCATCGCACTCACTGGCCCAATCCGGCAGAAACTGCCGGATTGGTGGTTGGGGCGGTCTTCCGCTTGCTTGTGTTCAATGCGGCTCGTTTGGCTTCCGCAATCTTCTTTTCCTTAATCTTTGCCTGCGCCATGCGGGCGGCCATTTTCGCTTGTACCTGAGATTTCGCGGCGGATTTTCCAGGCGCCTTCGCGGGTTTCGCCTTCGAGGACGGCTTTCCGGGCCTGTCGAGCGCCGCTTTTGCTGGCAACGTTCCGGCTTTGACTGCGCTCTTTTCCGCAGGAGGCGGCGTAACGTCCTGGCCTGTGCCGGCTGCTTGCTGCCCATCCGCCGCCGGAGCCGCGCTCGCCCCAGGCGTCATCTCCAGCACGACCTGCTGCTCATAGCGCAAATCCACCGCCGCCAGCTTCGGATACTGCTGCCGCCACTCCGCGATGTGCGCCTTGTAGCGATGGTAGCGCTCCAGAAAATGATCCTCGCCAAAGTGGGCCAGAATGTCGGCGCCCTGCTCGGGCATCAATACGCGGGCATCCTCCGGGTCAGTCAGATCGATCTCCGAGATCTGCTCGGAGAGCTTTTGATTGTTCGCGTCCAGTTCGCCCAGAAGCCTTTGATAGACCGCCATGCGCGCCTTACGCGAGGGCAGCGGGTCGCCGGGGTCCAGTCCGGTCACCACCGGGAACGAGTAGTGATGCTGCGCCATCATGGCCGGCGGCATGGAAAGCAGAACGCCGTTGGCGTCCACCAGGCCGATCTGCTGCCCTTGGCGCACAAAGGCCACCGGCTGCCGCTCCACCACAGCCACGCGAATCTGGTCCGGAAGCAGCCGCATCACCGTCGCCCGCTCGATCCAGGGGATCTCTTCCAGTTGCTTGCGCCGTTCGTTGAGCGGAACAAAAAAGACGTTGCGCCCAATGTCCTCGCCAAAGACCGGCAGCAGGTCGGAACGGCTCACCTCGGTCAATCCGACCGCTTCGATGTTGCTGGCCCCGGCGATGCGGAAGCGCCCATCGCGGCCGACGTATGTCTTGAGGAAGTAGAAGGAGGTCGCAAAGCCCGCCAGTACGAGCAAAAATCCCAAGCTCAGAAGAGTACGTCCCACCGTACCGGACGGACGCCACCATGACCTTCTCGGCCACTCGCGGCTCGATCCACCCCGAGGCGCAGAAACTTCCTCGTCGGGGTCGGCCATCTCCAGAGGCATGCCGGGCAATGCGCGCCCCAGTGGAGGCGCACCCTGCTCAACGCGCCGGAAGCGAGGCTCCGCGGGCGTTTCATCCTCCCAAGCAAGGGAGCGGTTTTTTGTGCCGTCGTTGTTAATCACGCCTGAGCAAGGTCGTGAGAATCGCCAGGTTTCACTATAGCCTGCACCGGACCGGCTTTTTCACGCTGCGGCGCAGGGGGAACCCGCACCGTTACGGGGCGTGACCCTATTTCCGCCGATCCACCTCTAGTTCTGAGAGTGTGGAAGCTCAATGAGCAGCGGTAAGTGCAGCCAGGATTTGCGGAGCCAACTGGCTCACGTTGCCTGCGCCTAGGGTCAGGATCAAGTCGCCTTCATTGGCTTGAGCGGCAACCGCGGCAACCGCCGTCGGGAAATCCTCGGCAAACTGCACGGTCGGCCCCTCGATGACGGCAGCCAGCCGCTCGGCTGTCACGCCAGGGATGGGTTCCTCGCTGGCGGCATAAATCGGCAGCACGATGACTGAATCCGCGTCCTTGAACGCTTCACGGAACCGGTCCATGAGGTCGAGAGTGCGGGAGTAGCGATGGGGCTGGAAGACGACGCGAATCTTTTTGTAGCCGCATTCGCGAGCAGCAGCCAGGGTGGCGCGAATCTCGGTGGGATGGTGGCCGTAATCGTCCACGACGGTAATGCCGCGCTCCTGGCCGCGAAGCTGGAAGCGCCGGTCCACGCCGCGAAAATGTTTGAGGCCCTCGGCAATCTTTTCCGGGGGCACCTCAAGCTGGTGCGCAATGGCCACCGCGGCCGTCGCATTCAGAACGTTGTGGCGTCCCGGCACATGCAGCTCGAAAGCTCCGAGCGGACCGGCGGCAGTGGTCACTTGAAAGCGCGCGAAGCAGCCCTGGTCTGCGTCCAGAATCTCCACCCGGTAATCGGCCTCCGGCGCAAATCCGTAGGTGAAGACGCGACGACGGGCGCGGGGCAGAATCGCCTTGAGCAGCGGATTGTCCACACACGCAGTCACGGCGCCATAAAACGGAACCTTGTCCATGAAGGCCAGGAAGGCATCTTCCACGTCGGCCATGTCGCGGTAGCAATCCATGTGCTCGCGGTCGAGATTGGTGATCACGGCCAGAATGGGCGAGAGCTTGAGGAAGGTGCGGTCGCTTTCGTCGGCCTCGGCGACCAGGTATTGCGTGGTGCCCAGGCGGGCGTTCGAGCCCATGGCGTCTACACGGCCACCGACCACGACCGTCGGGTCCAGCCCGCCGGCGGAGAGCACTGAGGCCACCATCGAAGTGGTAGTGGTTTTGCCGTGCATACCGGCGATGGCGATGCCGTACTTGAGCCGCATCAGCTCGGCCAGCATCTCGGCGCGCTGAATCACGGGAATCTTGTGCAGATGCGCTTCGACGACTTCGGAGTTATTGGCATGGACGGCGGAGCTGGTAACGACAACCGTGGCGCCGGCGACGTTGCCCGCCGCGTGGCCTTCGTAGACAGTTGCGCCCAAGTGTTCTAGCCGATCAGTGACCGGGCCGCGGCGCAGGTCTGAGCCGGAGACCTTCATTCCGAGGTTGAGAAGAATCTCGGCAATACCGCTCATGCCGATTCCGCCGATTCCGATGAAGTGCACGTGCTGTGAGGTGGCAAACATGGGATTGAAACTCAACTTTAACATCTGCATCGACCGCGCCTCCCACAGAGCGTGAAAAGCCGCCACAAACCCAATTTTCGAGATCGATGCGTGAGCTGATTACCGCTTGCGGCCTAGGACTCCGACTCCGCGTTCTTGCGGCGGGTGAGCACGAAAGACTTGCGGCGATCCTTGGAGGCGTGGTCGATCTGCTTCCAAAAGCCGACAAAGTAGTCGATGGCGGAGATCGAGGAGACCACCACCGTGAAATAAATGGCGGTGACGGCGAACCACTTGACCGGGACGATCAGGACGCCGAACTGCCACTGGTACCAGTGGTGGGCCAGAATCGCGGAGACCACGGAGACGATCTGGACGACCGTCTTCAGCTTGCCCAGGTCGCTGGCCTGGATGGTGAATCCCTCCGACGAGGCGATGGAGCGCAGCCCGCTGACCAGGAACTCGCGGCCGATAATGACGACGGCGATCCAGACCTTGACGACTTGTGGATTGTAGGCAACCAGGGCAATCAGGGCGCCGGTGACCATGATCTTGTCGGCGATGGGATCGAGCAGCATGCCCATTGTGGTGATCTGCTTGCGCTTACGCGCCAGATAACCGTCGAGGCCGTCGGTGATGGAAGCCATGATGAACAGCACTGACGCCAGGATCTCCTGCTCGCCGTGCGGCCCTTGCCACGGAAAATGGGCTGAGAGGATCCAGAGCAGCAGCGGGATCATGGCGATCCTGCTCAACGTAATGGAGTTAGGAAGATTCACTCGTTTTTGGACCTGCCGGAATGGCAACCCCCGGCGTGGTTCCATTATTGCACTCGATGGCGAAGGGCGTTGCGCTGGGCACTTGTATCCCGGCGATCATCCCGTAATCAGGGATCAGTTGGAGCTGAGGCGCTGGCGGACGGAGGCGGAAAAAGGAGAACGTATACCCCCCCGGGGTTAGGG
>Ga0224530_1001509_pt1 | contig 12015 bp, 11 predicted proteins | sample CBST75metaG_FD_179873 | JGI IMG/M metagenome (GOLD analysis project Ga0224530, IMG submission 179873) | Peat soil microbial communities from Stordalen Mire, Sweden - C.B.S.T75 | ecosystem: Environmental > Terrestrial > Soil > Wetlands > Peat | place: Sweden: Norrbotten County, Stordalen Mire...
GTGGGACCGACCCCGGCCAGAATTGTCTGGCTGGCTCCGGTGGTGCGGTGGACCGAGACTCCCGCCTCCTCCATTGTTTCGATGACGGCGAAAATCTGGTCCTCAGTTGCATTTTCCTGCATTGCGACGATCATGACTTGTTCCCTGTCTCAGGCGCTTCAGCGCCCGTTCCATGGCCCAGCGCAGCAGCGCGGGCGTTCTTCTCAGAGGCCAACTCGTTCCGTTGCAGGGCGCGCATCACGTCGATAATGCGCTCGTAGATGTGCATCAGCTCGATGTCCGGCAACGGTCCCCGGTTGGCCGCGCGCAGATTGGCATAGAGTTGCTTTTCGCGAACCGGCTCGTAAACCGGTGCAGACGTGGCGGCCTTGATCTGGCCAATCTGCTGCACGGCACGCGCCCGCTCGCTGAGCAATTCCACCAACTGGAGGTCCAGAACATCAATTTGATTGCGCAATTCTTCCAGCGTCATTTGATCCTCGTGTGCGCTCCCGATGGCTTGCCGTCGAGCGCCGTCTCTTTACTGAAGAGACAGCGCCGCGGATGCCTGGAAGCAGAGTTGAAACAGAAATTGCAGCGATAAACGCTACTCGCGGGTCTTGGGAACGGGCTGGCGCTGCCTGAGGCTAGCGCAAGCCCTTGATAAATCGAGCCACTGCGCCGGGCGCCGTCTCGGGAGTTGAGCGTTCGATCAACTCGACGATCGCGCTACCGATAACCGCGGCATCCGTGAATTTGCCCACCTGGGCGACGTGTTCGCTGTTGGAGATGCCGAACCCTACGGCCACCGGCAGCTTGGTCCATCGACGGAGATTCGTGACCAGTACCTCAGCATCGGAGGCGAGGGTCTGCTGCTTGCCGGTAACTCCAGCGCGAGAGATGGCGTAAACAAAACCTTTGGAGTGGGAGGCAATGGCCTGAAGGCGATTGTCGGGGCTGGTGGGCGCGGCCAGAAAGACAGGTGCAAGGCCTACGCGTTCCAGTTCGGCCAGGTATTCGCCGGCTTCTTCGACAACCATGTCGGTGGCCAGCACGCCATCCACGCCGGCAGCAGCTGCGTCATCGGCAAACTTGTGCAGGCCGTAACGCAGAATCGGATTCAGATAACTGAAGATGATCAGACCGGCTGCGGGCCGCTCCGCGCGAATTCTGCGCGCAAGCTGAATGACGTTGGCAAGGCATGTGCCATGGGCAAGAGATCGCTCGCTGGCGCGCTGAATCACCGGGCCGTCAGCCATCGGGTCGCTGAAGGGCACGCCGAGTTCGATCACATCTGCACCGGCGTCAATGGCCGCGAGCGCAATGGCCTGCGAGGCATCGAGGCTGGGGTCGCCAGCCGTCAAATAAATCACCAGACCCGGTTTGTGATCGAAGCGTATCGGCATCAGATTCATGCTCCCTGGATGTTCAACTCATGGGCCAAAATGCCCATGTCTTTGTCGCCACGGCCAGAGAGGTTCACAACCAGTATTTCACGAGGAGACAGTGTGGGCGCAATCCGTATGGCCTCAGCCACGGCATGCGCGCTCTCCAATGCAGGCAAAATGCCCTCGATTCGCGACAATTTCACCACCGCGTCGAGTGCCGCCGTATCATTTTGCGAGACGTACTCCGCACGTCCCGAGTCGTGCAGCGCCGCGTGTTCCGGGCCGATGGCCGCGTAGTCGAGGCCGGCGGAAACGGAGTGGGTCAGTGCGATCTGTCCGTTCTCATCCTGCAATATGTAGGAATAAGTTCCCTGCAGAATGCCCTTGGATCCGCCATGGAAGCGAGCCGCGTGCTCACCGAGCTTGGTACCACGGCCACCGGCTTCCACACCAATAAGACGCACCTGCTTGTCGGGGATGAACTCGTAGAAGGCGCCAATGGCGTTCGATCCGCCGCCCACACAGGCGATGACGGCATCGGGCAGCCTGCCTTCCTTCTCAAGAATCTGCTGCTTCATCTCGATGCTGATGATGCGTTGGAAGTCGCGCACCATGGTCGGATAAGGATGCGGACCGAGGGCGCTGCCGAGAAGATAGTATGTGGTGCGGACATTGGTGACCCAGTCGCGCATGGCCTCGCTGATGGCATCTTTCAGCGTTTTCGAGCCCGACGAAACGCCGCGAACTTCAGCGCCCAGCAGCCTCATGCGCAGCACGTTCAGTTCCTGGCGGGCCATGTCCACATCGCCCATATAAATTACGCACTCAATGCCCAGCAGCGCGCAAACCGTGGCTGTGGCTACGCCGTGCTGGCCCGCGCCGGTTTCGGCGATGATGCGCTTTTTGCCCATGCGCTTGGCGAGCAGTCCCTGGCCCAGGGCGTTGTTGATTTTGTGCGCGCCGGTGTGGAGCAGGTCTTCGCGCTTGAGATAAATTTTTGCTCCGCCCAATTGTTCCGTGAGCCGTTTGCAGAAGGTCAGCGGCGTGGGACGGCCCGCATAGTTGTGGAGCAGGCTGGCCAACTCGGCCTGAAAAGCCGGGTCCGCCTTGGCTGCGTTGTACTCGTGCTCAAGCTCGACCAGCGCGGCCATCAGCGTCTCCGGCACATAGCGACCGCCGTAAGCACCGAAGCGGCCGGGACATGATTCGACGGGAGCTGTTGGATTCTTGATCGATGCCATAACGAGGCCTCCTGCTCATTTGCCCATGAAAATGGGGGGAACATTCCAGTGTACAAGGACGCTGGCCGCAAATCACTCCGTCGGGAACCAGTTCTGCCGCCGGAGCAGCCAAAGATAAAGCGCACTCAATGCAACAAACATGGCTAACGGAATAGCCACATGGAGCAGAGGCAAGCGGCCACGTGCGAGAAAAAGAACAGCGAGAGGAAACAGTGCATTCATGGCGATGGCCTGTGTATACAGCTCTAATGTGATTCCCTGTCCGGAAAAACTTCCCATGCGGATTCTGATATTGCCAGCAGATGGCGTGCGCATCAGCACGAGGCCGGTAAGCAAATAACTGACCAGAATCACGGCAAGTTCAGCCAAAACAGCGAAGCCATCCAGCCACGGCAACTGCCAAAGCAGTGCTGCCACGAGCGGCGATTCGCTGACCAGAAAGATGACCGCAAGGGCCGCATGTTTGTTGGCCAGAATGCGTGCAAAGCTGAGTGGGAGGGAACGATAGCGATCCCGCTCCGTCTGTGCGTCCAGAGCAAAAGGATTCAGCACGGCCATAAGCAGTGTTACGGAGATGAGCAGCAACGGAATCGTTGCCTTTATCGGAGTCATCCATTGCGCGGCCAACTCTGTGTATCCCGCTACCATGGCGATGAGCAGTGCGGCATAGGGGTCGAGCGTACGAGCGTAATACGTTAGCTCTTTGCGGAAGAGCGGATTGCTCCGCATCTTTAGTGCGCGCCGACCTTTCGCGGCTTCACCGTTGCAGGTCTGAAGCTGCGTTGCAGCGATGGCAAGGGCTGTTCCGCAAATGCCCCCGACTAACATCAGGCCCATTGCCAGCGCCATGTGCAATAATCCGCGCGGCGTCCACGCGAGCGCGATCACACAGGCCAGCGACGCAATCAACAACGCAGCGGCCTTCCAGTCGAGCCAATGGGAAAGCAGTCGATAGACGCCCTGCTGCCTGCGGGACAATGGGTAACCGGCCAATTGCTGCGCTGAAAATGCAGGGCTGGAACTCAACGGAAGAAGGACCCAAAGCGCACCCAAGATAAAAACAAGCGGCTTCGCAACGGCAAGACGTGCTGAGCCGGGTCCAGTCATCACCGACCAGAGCTGCTTGCAAAACGCATAGGCAATCACAAAGGCCAGACCGTACTCAAATCCTCTGGCCATGGCGGATCGCTTCAGAGCAAAGGCTCTGCGATTGCTCACCAGGGCGTAATGGAACAGCGGCCTCAACCGAGCCATGCAAGTTCCTCAGTGGCGGCGGGATCAAAGTGCTTCAAATACTCAGCTTGGAGCGTGGTTCCCGCGCGAGCCAATTCCTCCGCAGTGCCCTGCGCAACCAAAACGCCTTGGCGCAGAATGCCATAGTGCGTCAGCAGGCCCTCCACCGCCTCCAGTATGTGCGTGGTCAAAAAGATCGTTGTACCTTTGGCCGCAGCCTGCTTCAGCGCACTTTTTACGTTCACCGCCATCACTGGGTCCAGCCCCTCAAAAGGCTCATCCAGAATCAGAACCTTGGGGTTCGGCAGCAGCGCCATGGCCAAAGCAGTTTTCTTTTTCATGCCGTATGAAGCATGACGAGCCATCTTTCCCGCATCGGAGACAAGATCGAACACCTCAAGAAGCTGCATTGCACGCGCTCTGAACGTTTCCTCGCTGAGATCGAAAACCGATCGTATGAGGTCCAGATGTTCCCAAATTGAGAGATAGTCAAAAAGCGCAAGCGTATCGACAACGCTTCCGATCCTGCGCTTGGCGGCCAGAGCGTCGTGGCGAATTGACGCGTCTCCGATCAGCACGTCGCCTTCGTCAGGAGCCACCACGCCAGTCATCATCTTGAGCGTGGTGGATTTGCCCGCTCCGTTGGGCCCAAGATAGCCAAAGATTGCGCCCGCGGGAACTTCCAGGCTCAAGCGATTCACGACCGCAACGCCGTCATAGCGTTTGGTCAGATCGTGCAGATAAATCGCCATGTTTTCGCCCATATACTATGAATCATAATTTGAGGAAGATAGACGCCCCGTAAAATTCCGAGCGACACTGAGATTTCATTCGTGCGGAACGGTTCTCCAATTCCCGTAATGTCTATGGTGGCGTGCAAGGTGGCTTTTAGAGCATTTCCGGTATTTCGTCTGGCCATTTCCGCGATCCGTACAGCACGCGCAATATCCGCACGATGTTACCGGCTACGCGATATGTGGCGATGTAGGATGTGCTGGAAATGACTAACTCACGCGTTTCTTCAATGCGCCCAGGACGGCCCATTTCTGGAAATTGGGCCAACCCTTCGACCGAAATCCGAATGCAATCATCAACGGCAATTGCCGCTCGCGGGCTGTCTGCCTCGATGTAATCGAATATGGCTTCACGATCGGAAAGTGCAAGGGCCGACCATTCCAGAAGCATGAATTATCTCTCTCCTTTGCGCAATGCGGCCGCACGCCGTTTGGCAAAGTGAGCCTCTACTTGTTCGTGTGGAATGGCAGGGCGTGGATCGTCCAGAGCTTGCTGCACTTTGGTCCGGAACCAGACGTCGTGTTCGGTGGCGTTCCGAACCAGCGAAAACGGAAGGGCGCCTTCATTTGCGGTTCGCGTCAGGAGGATGCGAACCGCATCTGAGACCGTGATCCCCAACTCGCCCAATACGGCAGCCGCACGTTCTTTCACGGCAGAATCGATCCGTGTTTGCACCAATGCGTTTGCAGTCATGAGAACAGCTCCTTTTGTATATTGTAATTCAATTGCATTATATGGAGCGCAATTCGAGTAAAGTCGATCACGTCTCTGCTTACGCAAATCGCGATATACATAATCGTCTTTACATAAACCATCCAAGTACGGTCAGTCAGTATTTTTATGTCCCGCCGCCTTGGCGCGTGCCACAAAATCCCGTACTTTGGCAGGGTCTTTGCGGCCCGGTGCGGCTTCGACGCCGGAAGCAACATCCACGCCCCACGGGAGCAGGGTGGCAATGGCTTCAGCAACGTTGGCCGAGGTCATCCCGCCGGCGGCGATCAATTTGAGACTTCCGGCATCGCCGAAAATCGTCTTCCGCGCTTCTGTCCAATCGAACGTTATGCCGGTGCCGCCTACTGCCGTGGCGGAGCGCGAGTCGATAAGAATCGCATCCACATGCGGGTTCCGGGCATGATGGGCAATTTGTTCCGTGACCGAATCTGTCGCATCAACGTCGAAATGCACCACGCGCAAGATTCTGAATTCCGTGCCGAAACGCTCGCGCAGCCGCGCAGGCAAATTCTGTTCGGCGTCGAAGTGCAATTGCACGCCGGTGAGGCCGCAGATGCGAACCGTGTCGACGATCTCTTCAAACGGCGCATTCACAAAGACGCCGATTTTCTCGACGACCGCTGGTAGATGGGGCGTGATGGCAGCCACCTGGGTTGCCGTTATGCGGCGCGGGCTGGGCGCAAGAACAAAGCCCACCGCGTCGGCTCCGGCTTCGACGGCAAGCAGTGTGTCTTCCAGCGAGGTGTTGGCGCAGATTTTGATCCAAAGGCTCATCGTTTTGCCACGGTTTCTGCCAGCAAATCAACCAGCGCCGCGCCGGGATCGGGTTGGCGCACCAGGCTTTCGCCGATCAGGAATGCGTCAAAGCCGGCCTTGCGCAAGCGGACGATCTCCGCGGAATTGGAGATACCACTTTCTGTTACGCGCACCACGCTGGAAGGAATCCGCTCAACCAGTTGGGACGAGGTTTCCAGATGTACCTCAAAGCTCTTAAGGTCACGGTTGTTCACGCCGATGGCGTCCGCGCCGGTTTCGCCCAGCACGTCGAGCACACGGTCAAGCTCATCGGCCGCATGAACCTCGACCAGCACATCGAGTGAAAAACCGCTGGCAACCTCGGCAAGGTGGCGCAGTTCGGCGTCGGTAAGCACAGCGGCGATGAGCAGAATGGCATCGGCGCGATGGGCGCGGGCTTCGACAATCTGGTACTCGTCGATCATGAAATCCTTACGCAGGCAAGGCAGAGGCACGGCCGCTGAAGCCAGTTCCAGGTTGCGCAAACTGCCCTGGAAGTAGGGCTCGTCGGTGAGCACAGACAGCGCCGCAGCGCCGCCCGCCCGGTAGCGCCCGGCCAGCCATGCCACGTCGAAATCAGCGCGAATCAACCCTTTCGAAGGGGAGGCCTTCTTGATTTCGGCAATAACCGCTGGTCCCGTTGCCGCCTGCCGCCGCAGAGCGCCGGCCCAGCCGCGCGGCCTGTGCAACGCAGCACGCCGTTCCAGTTCAGCCAACGGCACGCGCAGTTTTGACGCGGCCAGTGTGGATCGCGTTGTGGCAACAATTGTGTCAAGGTAGGTGGACATAATCTGAGTCGAGTATACGAGGAGAATAGCGGCCGGATACAGCAATTTCCCGGCGTCAGGCCGGTTGCCAGCGCTCTGGCAGGCTGTTCCGCAAGGCCCTTATAATTATCCCAACCTTGGGAAACAGAGGATGGAACCTCCATGCTGAAGAAAATTCTTTGCCTTGTCGCATTTGTCCTTGTTATGTTGCCGGGTTCGGCGGCCTGGAATCAGACGGCTGCCAACGTGGTTGTTGAGCACGGCGTGGCGATGAAAACGCGCGACGGCGTAGTTTTGCGCGCGGATATCTACCGGCCAACCAGCGAAGGAACGTTTCCGGTATTGCTCACCCGAACGCCCTACGACAAGAACAATGGGGCCACATTCGGGCAGAGGGCAGCCTTACGCGGCTACATGGTAGTGATTCAGGATGTGCGTGGCCGGTACACTTCTGAGGGCGAGTGGTACCCCTTCAAGCATGAAATCGCGGACGGTTATGACACGGTGGAGTGGGCGGCCGCATTGCCCCACTCAAACGGCAAGGTGGGCATGTATAGCGGTTCGTACGTGGGCGCCACGCAGATGCTGGCCGCCATCGGAAAGCCGCCGCATCTGGCCGGAATCTGTCCGGTGGTTACGGCCTCAAACTACCACGAGAACTGGACTTATCAGGGCGGCGCGCTCGAGCAGTGGTTTGACGAGTCATGGACCGCAGGACTGGCGCAGGACACCGCCAACCGCGCCATCAGGGAAAAGACCAATGCTCTGGTGGGCAGCACGGTTCTGCCACTGACGCAGTTCCCCATCTTCAACATCGATACGGCCGCGAACGGCGCGGAACTGACGCACACATTGGCTCCGTACTTCATCGATTGGGTCAATCATCCGGAGTACGACAGCTATTGGAAGCAGTGGTCGATCGAGGAGAATTTCGCATCCATCCAGGTTCCCGCACTGACAATTACGGCTTGGTATGACATTTTTCAGGGCGGCTCGCTGCGGAATTACATGGGGATCAAGGCGCACGGCGGCACAGAGGCAGCGCGCAACGGGCAACATCTGCTGATTGCCATTGGCGGACATTCCGGTTGGGGACGGACGATCGGAGCGGTCGATTTTGGGCCAGACGCTTCGTTTGACGAAAACGATGTAACGCTAGACTGGTACGACTACCTGTTCCTCGGCAAGCAAAACATGTTTGCCACCGGCAAGCCCGTGAAGATTTTCGTGATGGGCGAGAACAAGTGGCGCGAAGAAGATAGCTGGCCGCTGGAGCGGGCAAAAGAGACGCGCTACTACCTGCATTCGGCGGGAAAAGCGAACAGCGCCACGGGCGATGGCTCGCTCACGACCGCAGCCGCGCGCAAGGAAGTGGTCGACAGCTACGTGTACGACCCCGCCAATCCGGTTCCGACCGTGGGCGGGCCTCTGTGCTGCGACGCCGTTCACCTTCCGGCGGGGCCGCGCGACCAAAAGGATGTGGAGAGCAGGCCCGATGTGCTGGTCTACTCCACGCCGCCGCTCAACGCGGATCTTGAAGTGACGGGGCATGTAACGCTCGATCTCTATGCCACATCTTCGGCGGTGGACACGGACTTTACCGGCAAGCTGGTGGATGTGGGGCCGGACGGCTTTGCACGGAACCTGACGGAAGGCATATTGCGGGCGCGTTACCGCGAGTCGGCAAGCGCGGCCAAGCCGCTTGTGCCGGGTGCGGTTTACCGCTACAAGATCGATCTATGGTCCACCAGCAATGTCTTCCTGAAGGGGCACAGAATCCAGGTCGAAGTTTCCAGCAGCAACTTCCCGCGGTTCGATCGCAACCTCAATACAGGCAAGAGCGCTGCCACGGATTCCACGTTCGTGAAGGCGACGAACACGGTTCTCCATGATAGCGAACATCCGTCGGCGCTGATTCTGCCGGTGGTGCCGCGGTAGAGCCTTTCATTTTTGCCGTAGTTCAGCAGTGTGGATAGCACGCAAAGTAGTTTCGGCTTGTCACCAAAAATTCGCACTCTGTGCACAAGTACCCTGCCCGTGCTATCAAGGATACTGATGTGAGCAGTGAACCTTGCCTTTGCCTTGAAGCGACAGGTTTGAAGAACGGCAGTACCAGTAAGACCAGAGAACTCAGTTCAGAAGAGTTCGAGTTTCGAAAGGGATGAACCGGAAAATGAAAAAGAAAACATGGACGCGGCGTCAGGTCGTGTGCGGTATTTCGGCGTTGGGCGCGGTTGCCGCGGCTGGGCTGCGAGCCCCGGCGGCTCTTGCAAAGGTTACAACCGGCTCTGCCACAAGCGAAGAAGACCTTTTCCGCTTTGTGAACATCGCCCTGGGTACCGGCGGGCATGGACACACCTACCCCGGAGCCTCAGTACCGTTCGGAATGGTGCAGTTGAGCCCGGATACCTATAACAACGAGTGGGACTGGTGCTCGGGCTATCACATTTCGGATAACTCGATCATGGGCTTCAGCCATACGCATCTGAGCGGAACCGGCTGCGGCGATCTGCTGGATTTTCTGGTTGTTCCGCGTACCGGCGAAGTGCGTCTGGAAGCTGGCGACCGGAAAGAGCCCGGAACCGGCTATCGGTCGCGGTTTTCGCACGCCAATGAGCGCATGCACCCCGGCTACTACTCCGTGCAGTTGGACGATTCAAACGTATTTGCCGAGTTGACCGCCACGGAACATGTAGGCTTTCATCGCTACACCTTTCCGGCCAGCGAGACCAGCCATATTCTGCTGGATTTGACCCACGCGTACGGAAAGTTTCCGGAGAATATCGACTGGTGCAGCTTGCAGGCATCGGGCAACGATACGATTTTGGCCGGCCATGCAACCCACGCTTGGGTGGGAGGGCGCGAAATGTACATCGCGCTGAAGTTCTCCCGGCCCTTCGAACGGGTGGACTTTTATCTCGACGGAAAATTGACGCCAGCGCCCACGGGCGATCTGCGGGGCAAGAACCTGAAGGCTGTGGCGCACTTCAAGACGCAAGCCGGCGAGAAGATTTTGATCAAGGCTGGGCTTTCAGGCGTTTCAACCGAGGGCGCGCAGAAGAATCTATCCGCCGAACTCCCCGACTGGGACTTCGAGCGTGTGCAACATGCAGCCGAGGCAATCTGGCGCAAGCAGTTGAGCAAGATCAGGATTGAGACCTCGAATACGGATCAGAAGACCGTGTTCTATACGTCGCTGTATCACTCCATGCTGGCGCCGACGCTTTTCGACGATGTGGATGGACGCTATCACGGCATGGACGGAAAGATTCACCAACTCGCCAAGGGGCAGCGCAACTACACGACGTTTTCGCTGTGGGATACCTTCCGTGCCGAGCACTCGCTGATGACGCTGATTCATCCCGACCGCGTTCCGGATATGATGAATAGCCTGATTCGCATGTCGGAGGAAAGCCCGGCGGGCATGGCGGTTTGGCCGTTGCAGGGCAAGGAAACCGGCTGTATGACCGGCTATCACTCGGCGGCGGTGATTGCGGAAGCCTTCACGAAAGGGTTCAAGGGTATCGACTATACCGCAGCCTACAAGGTCATGAAGAAGCGCGCGCTCGTGGACGATTATCGCGGCCTGCAATGGTACCGGACAAAGGGATACATTCCCGCCGATCTGGAAGAGGAATCGGTCTCCAAGACTCTCGAATATGACTATGACGACTGGGCGATTGCGCACCTGGCCGATAAGCTCGGAGAGCCCGAAACTGCAAAAGTGCTGATTGAGCACTCGCGCAACTATCGCAATTATTGGGATGCCAGCACAGGGTTCCTGCGGCCCAAGCTCGATGACGGCTCATGGGCTTCTCCCTTTGACCCGATTGAACTGGGCCACTCAAAGAAATGGCGGGACTATACCGAGGCCAATGCGTGGCAGAGCACGTTTGGCGTTCAGCACGATGTGACGGGATATATCGAGCTGATGGGAGGGGACAAGGCGTTCCTGGCCAAGATAGACAAGCTCTTCAACCAGTCTTCCGAGCTGCCTCCAGACGCGGCCGCCGATATGACCGGCCTGGTGGGGCAGTACGCGCACGGCAATGAGCCGAGCCACCATATCGCCTATCTATTTGCGTATGCGGGCGAACCGGCCAAGACGCAAGAGTGGGTGCACTATCTGAACACGAAGATGTACACGAATGCTCCGGATGGCATTGCGGGCAACGAGGACTGCGGCCAGATGTCGGCGTGGTTCGTTCTGAGCTCGCTCGGCTTTTACGCGGTCGATCCGGTCAGCACGCACTACGTCTTCGGCACGCCTCTGTTCGACCGCGCAACGGTAACTCTGGCGGGCGGGAAGAAGCTGGTCATCGAGGCGCAGAGGGCTACGCCGGAGAGCTTCTATATCGAGAGAGCGGAACTTAACGGCAAGCAGCATTTGAACTCCTGGTTCAGCCATGCCGATATCATCAATGGCGGAAAATTCGTTTTCCGCCTGGGCGACAAGCCGGACGCGCGCTTCGGCAAGTCGTTGGCAACCCGGCCCACGTCGAACCTGAAACTGGGCGCATAGGGAAACCGGGTGCACCAAGCCGAGGGCCGCAGCCGGAAGGCTGCGGCCCTCACATTTTTGTACGGCACGGGGCATCTGCTTCCAGATACACGGCACTGGGGGTACAGGTTTTTGCGCCAGTTACTCGGTAGTACCCCCCCACCCGTATTCTGGGAATAAAATCCCTACTTTCAATGGGTTACAGGGCTGGTGCCGCTCCAAAATCTTCATTCTAAAGGAGTTCGCCGCAGGATCTAGGCAGCAAAGGACTTACGGGCGTTTTGCGCCGGAAGGCCCCGTTCGGAGCGAATACGCTCAATATTTGAAGAGAGATTGACATAGCTCCATTCTGGACCGCGGGCGCGTAATTCTATGCAAAAGAAAGACGGCAAGGAATGGGCGGATTGGTGCGGCGTGGGATGAATAGGGTGATGCCTTTCGGGTGCGCCACTATTCCGGACCACAACGGCGTTTGAACTAAGTCGCTGGCGCGACGGACGCTGCGGCGTTGGGCGTCCCCCAGCTTTGTAGGCCGTGTAAAGCTTGGGTCACAAGGAGGCTTTTGTGACCCATCTTCGACAGAT
>Ga0224530_1001532_pt1 | contig 11905 bp, 8 predicted proteins | sample CBST75metaG_FD_179873 | JGI IMG/M metagenome (GOLD analysis project Ga0224530, IMG submission 179873) | Peat soil microbial communities from Stordalen Mire, Sweden - C.B.S.T75 | ecosystem: Environmental > Terrestrial > Soil > Wetlands > Peat | place: Sweden: Norrbotten County, Stordalen Mire...
GCCATGGGGACCGGCACGGATGTGGCGATGGAAGCTGGCGGCATCACGCTGTTGAAAGGCGATCTGCGCGGCATTCTCCGCGCCCGTCATCTGAGCAAGTCAACCATGCGCAACATCCGCGAGAACCTGTTCTTCGCCTTCGTTTACAACATTGTCGGTGTACCGCTTGCTGCCGGTGTGCTGTTTCCGTCCTTCGGGTTGCTCTTAAACCCGATGATCGCCGCAGCCGCCATGAGCTTCAGTTCTGTTTCGGTGATTGCCAATGCGCTGAGATTGCGGACGACAAAACTATGAACCGCCGCCAGCAGACGCTGTTCGCTTGATGAATCTGGCGAAAGCGCAGTTGCCGTCCTGAGCAAAAGCGACCGGACTTGCTAATCTCAGAGGTAAGAAATTCCAGTTGGGACCGTTTGCGCGCGAGACGAAGTTTTCAGGGCAAGTGGAACACGCTGCTGAAAACCGCTAGCCAATCGTTGAGGCGCAGCCAACCCACATTGACGAACCTAGGAGGTTCTTATGACCAGCACCACCGTTGTGAAAGATCCCGTTTGCGGCATGGAAATAGAGACGGCTACCGCCGCTGGACAAACCGAGCACAAGGGGCAGACATACCATTTCTGCGGCGCCAAGTGCAAAGAGAAGTTCGACAAGAATCCGGCGCAATACCTGGACAAACATGCGGGGAAGCCGAAGAGCGGTTGTAGCTGCTGTGGCTAAAGAGAAAGTGGGATGACGAGAGATCAGACTGAACCCGATCGTCGGCTTCTATTTCACGTCACGTCCGTGAAAGTAGATCGCTCAGGTGGTCTCGAAGGACTTTTGGTACAGACCGTCACCGAACGCCCATTAAGTGAGCGTTCGGCTACTTGAGAGCAATGCTGCTCAGCTTCCCGCTCTTGGCCGAGAGACGAATGGAATCGTGCCGAGCAGAGCTACAACAGCCCCCGTAGAAGAGACGGCACGCGATCCGAAGCGCTCTGTCAGTGATCCCATCATCGGATAAGAACAGAGCATTCCGAGACCCAGAGGGGCAAGCAGTAGGCCGGTTCTGCCTGGTGATTCATTTCGCCCCATGAGCAGGTAGAGCGGAAGCAGCATTTGTCCACCGAAGGAGATGGCATTGGACAAGAATTGGGTACAGGCAGCTGCAGAGAACGTCGGGTTCCGGAATAACTGTAGATCAATTAGGGCTGACTCGCCGCGACCTATTCCATGCCGGACGAAGACAGCCAGAAAGGATATGGCGGTGAACAACTCTATCTCACTTAAAGTGCGTTGCTACGGCACTTGTCCCCAAAGTTTCAAGACTGTGCAGCAGGAGAATGAGTCCTGGAGATAGCAGCGCAAGCCCTTTCAGGTCGAGTGTTCGTGGCCTTACTTCGTGAGCATCCTTGGGGAGTATCCACACGGCAAGCGCCGTGGCAAGGACACCAATCGGGAGATTGATGAAGAATATCCATCGCCAACTGGCATGTTGCAGGATCGTGCCTGCGAGAACGGGGCCGAGTATCGGCCCAATCAAGACAGGCATCGCCATAAGGCCCATCACGCGCGCTACATGTTGGCCGGCGCCACGGGCTGCCATCATTTGCGCCAATGGAGCAAGCAAACCACCAGCCATGCCCTGGATTACCCGGAATGAAATCAATGCCGTAACTGAACCTGCAGAGCCGCGTAGCAGTGACGCGCCAGTGAATGCAGTGAAACAGAAAATGTAGACTCTCTTGGCCCCAATGCGATCGACCAACCATCCACTGAGAGGAAGCGTGAGAGCCAGAGCTAACAGATATCCACTGGTTACCCATTGGATCATCGTAAGAGGAGTGTGCAACTCTTTGCTCAGCGTGGCCAGCGAAACATTCACTACGGTGGAATCGAGGCTGGTCATCAGAGGCCCCAACAGTACAACCCCTGCAATCTTCCATACTAAGGGGTCAATGCGATCTCTGACATTCGATACGCTGCCTGCATTTTTCGTCGCGCGAACACTTCGCAGGCGCGTGTGTACGGCACCTAGAGGTCTTTTGTATACCAGTTTGATTATGCCCTCGACCTGACTCGCACACCATGAGAGACATAGCTATCGAGGTTGATTGCGAACAACGAATCGAAAAAACTCGACGATCTCGCATTGAATGGCGCGTCCACTCAGCGACAGCCCATACTCGGACAGAATGGTATCGGTGTTTCTGCTTCGAGCGGGATAGTAAAGCTGGGTAAGGGCGGCGCTTCCGCCATAGCCTGCAAGCACGGCGAAATTGATTGTGTGGCTTCCTCCATCGGTACGAGTAATAAGGGGCGGGTAGCAGCATAAGCGAAGCGCCTAACAGAGAGTGACCGGGGCCCATCACGTGGTAACGCGGATCCTCGCGAAAAATTGGAGCAAAGATCGCACTGGAGAACACGATCTCGCTTGCATGCTGAGCACCAGCTGCTCCGATACGCTGCGCAAAGGCCTGTCGATCTGAGCCATATTCCGGATCGTCTTTATTAAGCTGTGAAAATCCTCCTGAGACCACTACGCCTACCAGGTAGTAGACAGAGAAAATCTCATGCGTGCTATAAACCATCTTTGCTCCGGCGCCTAGCGGGAGTTTACTGCGAAGCTTGAGATTTGTCTTCAGCTGATTAAGATAACTTCCTGTGCCTAAAGCATTTGCATTCGCGGTGCCTCGCAGTTTTGTGTATTACCCTGTTACTACGCGAAATAATCGATTTGGAACCGCTTAATGTGCTTGACACAACGCACATTTATCGCGTATGTATTACCCTGTATGGCGTCCCTCATTAAGAAGAAGAAGGCCAACACCATTTACTACTACGTCGTCGAGAGTGCACGCGTCGACGGCAAGCCCCGCATTGTCCATCAGACCTATCTGGGGACGGCCGAAAGCGTCGCCCGCCTGGTTCAGGATCGCAGCGCACCGGTACCGCTGTCGGCCACCACGGTCGACTTCGGGCTGCCCGGCGCCTTGTGGCTGGCGGCCGAGAAGTCAGGCGTCTTTGCGTTGCTCCAGTCGCTCTGGCCCAAGCCGCGTTCCGGCCCCTCGCCGGCGCATTATTTGCTGCTGGCCGCCATCCATCGCATCTGCCAGCCGGGGCCGAAGACCGAAGTGGCCGACTGGTACCGGGCAAGCATCCTGTCATCGCTGTGGGGATTTGCTCCGGAACGATTTCGATCGCAGGCCTTCTGGGATTGTTTCGATGCCATTGCTACCGGCGAGGGTCTGCCCGCGGGCCAGCGGGATGAACTGGAAGAAGCCCAGTTGCGGCTGCTCGGTTTATGGAAGGAAAAGCAGTTGGTCACGCGCCGGCTGCTGGCTTACGACACCACCAACTTCTACACCTACATCGCCAGCAACAACGAACGCAACAGCCTGGCGCAGCGGGGACACAACAAGCAGGGCCGTCATAACCTGCGCCAGGTGGGATTGAGTTACGTTCTGGATGGCGACAACGGCCTCAGCCTTTGTCATCATCTCTATCGCGGCAACATGGCGGATGCGGAGCAGTTTCCCGAGGCATTGCGACGGATCGTGACCCTGCTCGGGCGCAACCAGATCGCAGCTGACACCGTCACCCTGGTGCTGGACAAAGGCTCGGCCGCTTTGACCAACACGCTGGAGTTGGAAAAGGCCGGCGTGGGATGGGTCTCGGCCCTTCCCTGGAGCCAGGCGCCGCCCGAGTTACGCTCTTCGCAGCAACTCATTCAGCTCAGCAGTCGGGAACCAGGCGTGTCGGCTGCCGCGGGCAGCGCGGTGGTTCACGGCAACGAGTACCAGTGCGTGGTGAAGTACTCGGCCTCCTTTGCTACCGAGCAGTTGCACAGCCTGACCCGCAGTGTGAGCAAGGCCATGCAGTCCATGCGCAAGCTGGCGCGGGAACTGCTTAAGCCCCGAGCAGTGTATACCGAAAGCGGGCTGCGCAACAGGATCGCGCGCTGGTTGTCGCCGCAATTTGTAAGTGCGTTGATCAACTACCAACTGGAGCAACAGGACGGTCTATGGCACCTGCAGTTCGACTTCGACCATCAGGCCTTGGAACAGTTGATGGCCCATAGACTGGGGCGAACCGTCCTGGTGACCAACCATCGCGACTGGACGGCGGAGCAAGTCATCAGCGCCTATTCCGGACAACAGCATGTCGAGCAGGTCTTTCGCGGACTCAAGGACGGCGACTGGCTGGGATGGGGACCGATGTATCACTGGACGGACCAGAAGATTCGTGTCCATGCCTTCTACTGCATGCTCGGCATCTCGCTGTTGCAATGCATACGCCGGCAAGCAGAGGCAGCATGGCCCGGACTCTCCACCGAAGAACTTCTGGACCAGTTGCGTCAGATCCAGAAATACACTTTGCTGTACCCGCCCCTAGGCGACAAAGGCCCAACCCGCGTCGCCACGGTGCTGTCCAAGCAATCGCTTACACAACAAAGACTGGCGCAGGAACTCGGTCTCGATCAGCTCGGTATTACCTAACTTGGGTAATACAACTACGGCAGAATAACCATCAAACAATGAACAACTTACATGCCATATTTTGGCATTCGCAGTAAACTCCCGCTAGGGGACGCGCCTGGTAGCCGGGCTCAATGGCCAATGCGTACTTTGGTGCAAACCGGAACGTAGTTTGCGAAGAGCCATCCTTGACCTGATCTCCATTAGAAAGATTGGACGCGCTATCGATTTGCATTTCCATCAGGCCCGGAGCGTCGGGAAGCCCCGTCCCATGCAACCGCCCAACATTAGCGGTTTGTATGCCAGGACCCTCAGAGGGAGTCTGGCCGAGAACCGCGTTTGTGAAAATAAAAGAGGCTGCTATGACCAGCCCGCATGTGATCGGAATTCGCCTTGCTAGAAGCAGCTTTTTAAGCATTGAGTATCCTCAAATACCACTGGTTTAAGAATGCGTGAGAACTTCTCCTAAGAGCATGGGCCACATTCCACAGCGACTTGTGGAATGGAGATTGGACAGAGCGAATGTCAGCGGCTTCAGCCCAGACTGGTCACAAATTCGGAAATGATTCGAGGCAGACAAGCTCCACTGCGCGAGGAACTGCTTTGCGCAGTTAGTCCGCTTTTAGTGGGTCAACGAGAATAGCCAAATCCCCGCCATTTTCTCAATACACGAGTACATGCTCGTGTATTGAGAAAATACAACTACTTCCTCGTATTGTCAACAGGCGACGCTGATAACACCACGATAATCTCAGAAAACGCCATTGACACATGCGAGTAAATAGTCGTATTAAGTATATATGCGAGCAGGCAATCGTATTGACAAAGAGTTGCACGTCGGTTCATCCGCCCCTCCGGTAAAGAGACAACGGCGAGGCGTGATGCGCATGGAACAATTGCTCGAGGCGGCAGAGGCTGTTTTCGCCGAGGTAGGATACGAGCGGGCCACCACAATCATGATCGGGGAGCGGGCCGGAGTTTCACCCGGGACGCTTTATCAGTTTTTCAAGAACAAGCAGGAGTTTGCCGAAGAACTTGCCAGCCGTTATGCCACAAGACTGCGTGGAATAAAGAGCAATCTCACCGTAGATCGCGTCGATGCTCCTCTGGAAGAGGTCATCGACCGAGTCGTCGATCCATTCATAGCGTTTCATCAGACTTCCCAGGCTTTCCCGGCTTTGTTCCTGGGCTCTTCTATTTCGGAAGAACTGCGCGAGCACACCAGACCTATGCAAATCGCAATCCTGGACCGGCTTACGATGTTGTTCCGAAGGCGGGATCGAGAGCGGACGGAAAGCGAGCTGCGCTTCATTGCGGAGATATGCGCCATGCTCTTTCGCGCATTCATACCGCTCATCAGTGATCCCAGTCCACGGCATCGAGCGAAGACCGTCCGTGAACTCAAGACGGTGCTGGTTCGTTATTTGCAGCCCTATTTTGGCGAATGAGGTTCAGATGGTTTATCGCCCGAGAGTTGGCGTTGCATTGGTTGTGCTTGGCTGCTGTGCAACTTTGCATCTGCTGGCGCAGGATGCGCCTCTACCAGTGCTCACTCAGGAGAAGGCGGTCGAGCTTGCTCTCAAGGGAAATCGTCAGATACAGAGCGGAGTTTTGGATGTGACAAAGAGCAACGCAGCCGTGAGAGAAGCGAAAGCGAACCGCTATCCCCAGACGAACGTTTTTGTGGTTACGGGGTACCCTTTGCAGCAGATTCAATTCGACATCCCTGCGGGAGTTCTGGGGACCTATCCGGGGACAGGACCGATTCCCGGAAAGAGTGCGGAAATCGGTTCGCCCCAGCAAATGACAACGACGGTTTATGGAACCTTCGCGCAGCCGCTTTCGCAACTCTATAAAGTGCATCTCGGTGTCCTGTCTGCGCAGAATGCCGAGCACCTTGCAGATGCTGCATTGCGGGGGCAACAGGTCGAGTCTGCCCACCAGGTGAGGACCGCATACGGCAATGTGCTGCAACTGCAAGCCAAAGTAGAAGCCGACGCGAGCGAACTTGAGTATCTGAAGCAGGTCAACATCACGGCCCAGCGGAATCTGGAACAAGGGGCAGCGCTGAAGGTCGACGTGCTTCAGTCTGATGCGGCGATTAAGCAGGAGCAGTATCAAATTATGGTCGACGAAGATGATTTGATTGTGGAGAAGGAATCTCTGAACCGGATGCTCGGAAGGGATCTCAACATCTCTTTCTCCGTCGAGATGCCAAGTAATGCAGAAAAAGATATAGATCTGGAAGCGGCGCGAGCAGAGGCCCTAAAACTGCGGCCGGAAATCCGGCAAGCGTCCCTCCAGGTTCAGAAGGCCGAGTTGGACGTTCGCAATGAGCGAGCTGGCTACATTCCCGATATCAGCGCACAGGTTACATATCTGGGTTTCCAGGGAGTCGACTTCCTTCCCAGCAATGTGGAAAATGTCGGCTTGTCGCTTCATTGGAAAAACCCATGGGACTGGGGACAGCGTCGAGATCGCGTCAGGGAACTTAGGGCCGCCTCCGCCCAGGATCGTTTGAGCGAACAAGATGCAGAGCAGAAGGTGCTGTTGGACGTCGATCAGAGCTACCGAAAGTTTAAGGAAGCCCAACTCGGGATTGACGCGGCGGCAGCCGCGCAGGAAGCGGCATGCGAGGGCTTGCGGGAAGTGGTGAACCAATACGGCCAGCATTCGGCTCTGCTTTCCGATGTTCTAAAACAGCGAGCTGCATTCAGCCAGCAATCCGGCAATTACCGGCAGGCCGTGGCGGCACTCTGGTCCGCCAGCGCGGACTTCAAAGCTGCTATAGGAGAACAGTGATGATTTCAGAGCGGGATATAGATGGCCGGCCTAGAACTCATTGGAACGCTCTACTAGAGCGGCTCTTCGAGTCAAGCTCCCTTCGCGACTCGGTGCAAGACGGCTTTTTCATAATGGAAAAGACATTTAACGGGTATAGCTTCAGGTACAGCAATTGGAAGACCGCCGCAGTTTGCATTGCCCTGCTAATCTGCGGGTGCAAGCGCAAAGAGGCAGCGTCACCCGCGACCGTGCAGAGTGTGAAGGTTGGCGCGGTAGAGTTCTACCGGCCCTCGTCTGGAGAAAAGTTTTCAACCACCATTCTCCCTTATGCCCAAGCGGACCTCTCGTTCAAGTCTAGCGGGCTGGTCGAAAGCATCCGCCGGGTTGAGGCGGGTGGATCGACACGCTTCATCACTATGGGCGATTCAGTCACTACAGGCATGGAATTGGCCCGGGTCCGCACGCTGGATTATAAGCAGAAGGTCGATCAGGCAGAAGCACAGCTGAAGGAAGCGCAGGCCCAGCTTGCCTCCGCGGAAGGCAATCAGAAAACCGCGGCTCTGGACTATACAAGAGCTACAAACTTGCTGCAAAGCGAGAGCATGACCAAGCAAAACTATGACCAGACCACGGCACGCTCTGTTTCAGCCAACAGCACCGTTGCACAAGCGCGCGCTTCTGTAGACGCAGCACGAAGTAACGTCGCACAGGCTCAATTGGCATTGAGCGACACGGCAATTCGCGCTCCATTTAATGGCGTAGTGGTCGCACGGAAAGTTGAACTTGGAACTTTGGCCGGAAGTAGCACGGCCGCTTTCACTGTTGCCGATATCCATCAGGTGAAGGCAGACTTTTCTGTGCCTGACACCACGTTAGCAACGCTGCGGCTCGGACAGAGGCAAATGTTGTTTCTAGATACCAGCCCCGAACCATTGACGGGAACAATCAGCTCGATCTCTCCGCAAGCCGATCAACAAAGCCGAGTGTTTGTTGTCGAGGTTACTCTGCAGAATCCCGGCAACCGGATTAAACCGGGCATGATCGGCACATTAGCGATATCGAGTTCAGGGAATGAGGCTCCGTGTCTAGTCGTACCTCTTGCAGCACTCACTCAGGCATCAGGGGCCAGCCATTTTGCCGTTTACACCATACAGAATCGCAGTGGGAAGACAATAGCTGTCGTTCAACCAGTGCAGGTCGGAAAGACTTATGGCAACAAGGTTGAGATTCTGAGCGGTGTGAAGCAAGGTCAGCCGATTGTCGTAGCCGGGGTGGAAACGCTGCAGGACGGCGAAGCTGTTCGGGTCCAGGAGTAGCCATGGCACACAAGACCGACCAGGAACTGCTGGCGCATACGCATAACACTTCGCGATTTTTCGTGGAACATCCGCAACTCGCGTGGGCCACGCTGGCAGCCGTCATTGTATGGGGAGTCTATGGCTACTTCCATATGCCGCAACGCAAAGACCCGGACATTCCGATCCGCACAGCGGTTGCTTCCTGCCAGTGGCCAGGCGCGACGGCGCAGCAGGTCGAGCAACTGATTACGCGGCCTATCGAAGAAACCGTTGCGCAGAACAAAACCATCCGCCCAGGAACAGACGCGGATTATGGCATTCGTTCCATCTCCTTTCCGGGCAGGGCTGTAGTCTACGTACAGCTCGCGGAAAACACAAAGGACATGAACGAGGAGTTCAACGATATCAATCTCCGTCTGCAGGCCCTGAAATCAAGCCTGCCCCAGGGTGCCAGTGCCGTCCAGTTCCAGAGCAATTTTGGAGATACTGCGGCGTTGATGCTCACGGTAGCCAGTCCGCAGGCCGATGGCATCGAGGTTCAGGTTCGTGCTCGTGAGATGGAATCTGCTATTCGCTTTGCACGCACAAAGAGTCAGTCCTCTGCGCTGTCTGCGGTCAGCATCCTGTACACCTATCCTCTTGAACTTTCAGAAGAAAGCATGCGCAGCACCATAGCACGGTTTCAGAACGAAGCGGCAAGAAGCGGTTGGCTGCTGGATTCCCGCATTATCGGCGGAAACGGCTATATCGGTGTTGACGGCCGGACTAGCTGGAGCGATCCACAAATCCGAACCTTTCTCAATAACTTCGTGGCAAATGAGCTGCCGGCATCTGCAATAGATCCCGATGTATGGGAGCCTATCATCGTTCGCGATCCCAGCAACACTTACGAAGAGCTTTCCGCTGTCGTTGGAGCAAAGTACACCTACGCGCAGTTAGACGATTTCACCAATCTGATTTCTCGTTCTCTGCTCCGCGTTCCGCAGACCTCACGCGTGAGTCGCTCCGGAGTTCTCGCGCAACAGGTCTACCTTGAGTACTCGGAGGAGAAGCTGGCTTCGTACGGGTTGAAGCCAGCCGACCTGACCAAGGTTCTCTCCACCCACAACGTCGTATCGGCCGCCGGCACGGTGGAGGCCGCCGGGACCAATATCGTTTTGAATCCTTCAGGACAGTTCACCGATGCTCAATCGATCGGCAACATCGTCGTGAGCCAGACTTCAGGAGGGGTTCCAGTCTATCTGCGCGATCTGGTGCAGATCAATAATAGCTACCAGTCGCCCGCGCCGCTGCTGAATTACTACACATGGTCTGACAAGACCGGCCGGTGGCATCGCAGCAGAGCTGTCACGGTCGCGGTCTTCATGCGCGATGGTGAGCAGATTCAGAAGTTCGGCCAAGCCGTCAATGCCGCGCTCCAGAATCTCAAGGTTGCGCTCCCAACCGATCTGATCCTCGCACGTACTTCCGACCAGCCGCTACAGGTAAAGGAAAACATCGACCTCTTTATGGAGGCGCTCTACGAAGCGGTGGCGCTGGTTGTGCTTATCTCACTTGTGGGCTTCTGGGAATGGCGTTCGGCGCTGCTTATGGCGCTGTCGATTCCGATTACTCTCGCGATGACCTTTGGTGTAGCGTATCTACTTGGCGTTGACCTCCAGCAGGTATCGATTGCCACACTGATCATCGCGCTAGGCCTGCTGGTTGATGATCCCGTGGTGGCGAACGACGCGATCAAGCGTGAACTCGCCGGAGGCATGAGCCGTCCGGACGCTGCATGGTTGGGGCCGACCAAGCTCGCGCGTGCTATCGTCTACGCCACCGCAACGAACATCATTGCATACCTGCCCTTTCTGATGATTACTGGCAATACGGGCTATTTTCTTCACACCCTTCCGGTCGTCATGGCAGCGGCGTTGGTCTGTTCGCGCATCGTCTCTATGACGTTTGTTCCGCTGCTGGGTCGATACGTGCTCCGGCCGGCACGGACGAAGGAACTGACGCTGGAAGAGAAGCGGAACCGCGGATTCTATGGCTTCTATTACCGCCTCGTGGGCAGTGCGATCACTCACCGCTGGACCGTGTTAGCTGTAGCGGCCGTTTGCCTTATCCTTGCGCTTGCGATGTCAACGGGGATTAAGACGCAATTTTTCCCCGACGATGTTCAGTATTGGTCGTATGTCGATATATGGCTTCCGAACGAAACACCTATCGCACGCACGGATGAGGTGGCCCATAAGGCGGAACAGATCATTCGCAGGGTAACAAGCAAATACCAAGAGCAATCGAAGGATAGAGAAGAGCGAGGAAGCCCGCCGCTTCTCAAGACGCTCACCTCCTTTGTCGGAGGAGGAAGCCCGAGGTTCTGGTTCTCCGTAACTCCCCAGGCACAGCAGGCGAACTATGCCGAGATTCTCTTGCAGGTGAATGACAAGGAAGCAACACCACAATTGATGGGACCTCTGCAACGGTCTCTCTCCGAGGAGATTCCAGGTGCGCAGATCATGGTGCATCAACTCCAGATCAATCCGGTGGAGTTTCCGGTCGAGGTGCGTCTTTCAAGTACCGCCGATTTAACCGCCGCTCAGGAACGGGTCGATAATGGGCGGCTTCAGATGCTAGCTGAACAGGTCGCGAATATTCTGCGCACGACTCCTGGAAACGCAATTACGCAAACGGACTGGCTTGGCTCTTCTCTCGAAGCATCCATCCTCGTTGACTCGGATAAGGCCAATATTTCCGGAATTACGAATCAGGACGTAGCAGCTTCAATCGAGACCGCGACCGCCGGTTCGCAGGTAACAACTCTTCGGCAGGGTAACCGAGAGATACCGGTGCTGCTCCGGCAAACTCCGGAGCAACGTGCGCAACTCTCCGATCTGAACAATCTCTACGTTGCCTCGTCCTCTGGGTCGCAGAAGGTTCCGCTGAGCGCTCTCTCCCACGTTGATATGGAGCCCGTGAATCAGCGCATCCGACGCCAGGAGCAGTTTCGGACCATCGGTGTACATGCATTCCCGCAGTCCGGCGTACTCCCCTCCGTCCTACTGAAGGACGCCATGCCCGCATTGAAGCGGTTTCAGAAAACACTGCCGCCCGGCTACCAGATGGTGATCGGGGGCGAAAGGGCAAAACAGAGAAACGGCTTCCTCAACCTGGCGGTGGTCCTTATTATTTCCATCATCGGCATCTATGCAGCGCTTCTGGTCCAGTTCGATAATGCAGTCAAACCCTTCCTCGTCTTTGCCGCGACACCGTTTGGAATCGCTGGAGCACTTCTGGCTCTTGTCCTGATGCACGCCACCTTCGGGTTCATGGCCTTCCTTGGGATCGCAAGTTTGATAGGTGTAATCATCAGCCATGTCA
>Ga0224530_1001534_pt1 | contig 11900 bp, 8 predicted proteins | sample CBST75metaG_FD_179873 | JGI IMG/M metagenome (GOLD analysis project Ga0224530, IMG submission 179873) | Peat soil microbial communities from Stordalen Mire, Sweden - C.B.S.T75 | ecosystem: Environmental > Terrestrial > Soil > Wetlands > Peat | place: Sweden: Norrbotten County, Stordalen Mire...
CTCATTAACGGTAAAGGGATTCCGGTGACGGGCATAAACCCGATGACCATGCCCACGTTGACCGCAATCTGAAAGGTCAACACAGCCACTACCCCCATAATAATCAGGGAGCCGGACAGGTCGGCGGCTGTTTGAGCGTTTTGAATCAAACGCATCAATATGAAAAAGTATAGCAGCAGCACGAAAAGCGCGCCGACGAAGCCGTGTTCCTCACCCAAGGCGGCAAAGATGAAGTCGGCGTGGGGAATGGGCAGGAAGTCTCCCTGCGTCTGAGTGCCCTTCGCGGTTCCTTTGCCCCAGACTCCGCCGGATCCCACGGCAATCAGGGATTGGCGAAGCTGGTAGCCGGTGCCCCTGGGGTCGTTGTCGGGATTGATAAAGCTGGTGAGGCGGGCTTTCTGGTAGGGCTTGAGCACTTTTCCACTGGTCCAGACGCCGGCGATCAGGACCGTCCCGCAGGTGACCAGAATCAGCGCCTGGCGAAGATCAATTCCACCCAGGAACAGGCCGGCGACCAGAATGGGCGTGTAGGTGAGCGCGGTTCCCAAGTCGGGCTGGATCAGCACCAGCATCATGGGAACGCCCACCATGACAAAGGCCTTGAAGATGTCCTTCCAGGTAAGGCTGCGTCCGCCGAGATTGGCAAAATAGCGGGCCACGGCCAGGATCAGGATCAGCTTGACCCATTCCGAAGGCTGGAAATGCATGGGGCCGATCTTGATCCAGCGCCGGGCGCCCAGCGCCTTGTGTCCTACCAGTTTGACGGCCACGAGCGCGAACAGGCAGACGCCGTAGGCCCATGGAGACCAATCGAGGAGGCGGTGATAGTCGATCTTGGCGAAGATGAACATGGCCACCAAACCGCCCGCAATCCAGAAGACCTGCTTGGTGTGGAATCCGGTGTACCGGGTGTGCAGAGTGGCCGAGTAGATTTCAAACACCGAAATAACACACAACAAGAGGACCAGACCCAGAAGAGCCCAGTCGAAGTCGCGGAAGCTGAGAAAGCGGCGCATCAGGGCTGCCTCGGACGAAAGCGCAGCGGCGAGCTCAGAAGCCACGCGGGCATGGGAAGAAGGCCCACGGCCGGCGGGGCCACATAAGCGGCGGGATAGATGGTGTAGTGACCTGCGTGGAGGACAGCATCCTGCGATGGCGCGCCGGAATGCTTGCGCCGGGTGGGCGGCGGCTCGGACCAGACGGCGCCCACTTCGACCGGCTTGCTGACAGCGGCCTGATCGAGCACATTCTTGTCCTTGGTGCGCTGTTTGTTCACGTAGGTGGTGACGATTTGTGCGGCGATCTTGGCCGAGTTTGCGCCCCAGTCGCCATGCTCCTGCAGGACGCAAATGACGATTTCAGGATTGCGCCGGGGAACCATGCCCACAAACCAGGAATTGGGCGTCTTGGCTCCGCCTTTGGTATGCGTATCGCCGCTGCCTACCACCTGGGCAGTACCGGTCTTGCCAGCGAAATCGATCCCCTCAAGATGGGCCGCTGCGGCCGTGCCGGTCGTGGTGGCGGCAGCCATGCCTTCGGTAATCGTCATCCATGTGTCCGGGTTGAGGGGAACCGTCTTTTCGCCCGAGCCGGGAAAGGTGTCAAGGATGGCCTGCTGATAGTCGCCGGGGAGCTGCGCGGGATTGACCAGATGGGGCCTGACCAGATGTCCGTTGGATGCGATGCCGCCCAGGGCGCGCGCCAGTTGCAGCGGCGTCACCTGCGTCTCGCCCTGGCCGATGCCCACTGAAATGGTGTTGCCGGGGTAATACCGCTGGTGATATGTCCTCATCTCCCACTGCGTGGACGGCATGATGCCGGCCATCTCGTTAGGCAGGTCGATACCGGTCTTCGATCCCAGGCCGAGGGCGGTGGCGTACTTGGCAATGGTGTCGATGCCGAGCCTTTGCGCCAGTGCATAGAAGAAGGTATCGCACGAGAGCGGAATGGCTTGGTGAATGTCCAGCACGCCGTGGTGCTTGTCGCACTTGAAGAAGCGCCCGTAGAAGGTGCCTCCGCCGGCGCAGTTGACGCGCATGTCCTGCGCCACGCCTTCCTGCAGGCCGGCCGCGGACATGATGATCTTGAAGGTGGACCCCGGCGCGAGCTGATCCTGAATGGCCTTATTCATCAACGGATGGTTGGGATTGGTGATGAGCTCGTTCCAGTCCGTGCGGTTGATGCGCACGGCGAAGGCGTTGGGATCGTAGCTGGGGTGAGAGACCATGGCCAGAATTTCGCCATTGCGCGGGTCCATGGCTACCACGGCGCCATTGGCGTCGCCCAACGCCAGCTCCGCGGTGCGCTGCAGATCGATGTCGATGGTCAGCTTGATGTCCTGGCCGGACACGGCGTGCTGGGTGCGCAGGTAGCCCACCTCGCGTCCGTGGCTGTCCACCATCACATCGCGTGAACCGTCCTGGCCCCGGAGCAACTGGTCATAGGTCGCCTCGACCCCGGCCTTGCCCACCACGTCGCCCGGCTCGTAGGCCGCATAGCGCGATTGGTTGAGATCCTCTTCGCTTACCTCGCCAACGTAGCCGATCAGGTGGGCGGCGAAACCATCGCGAGGGTAAAGCCGCCGCTCCTCGTCGATGGTCTCGAGCTCCGGCAGTTCGTTGCGATGCGCCTCGATGAAGGCCGTTTCGTCGGCGGTGATGTCCTGCTTGATGGGAATAGGCTGGTAGCCGGGCGCGGCCCGGTAATGGCGCAGGGTAGCGCGCAACTGCTCCAGATCCAGGTTCAATCCGCGCGCAATCAGCGGCAGGTCGGCGTCCACATTCTGGTTCTGTTCGCGCACCAGAAAGCAGGAGACCGAGGGGTAGTTGTCCACGATCAGGCGGTTGTCGCGGTCGAACAGCTTGCCTCGGGCAGCCAGCACCGGGACCTTGCGGACGCGATTCTGCTCCGCCTGAGAGCGGTAGTAATCCGCGCCGACGACCTGCAGACGCCACAACCCCGCCACCAGGGCCAGCATCATGAACAGAATGCCGTATTGGACCACCGCCAGTTTGAGGGTGGGGAGCTTTTCGCCGCGTGTGCCGTTTGTGGAATACATGGCCTGTACCTTTAGGATACTGCGTTCTGCGTTTCTTCACCGGCTTGCGGGATTGGTGATTGGACTTGGCGTTTCGCGAGAGGAATGCCCAAAACGCATACCCCAGGGGCTAAAGCCCCTCTTGTTTTCGACCATTTACGGCACGACTGAAGTCGTGCCCTGACACTTTTGAGATGACCATCGAGTTTCCTACCGCCGGTGAAAGCCCGTCCCCTTCCACTAACCGGGCTTTGTGTTCCCTAAATCCTTGTTCCCCAGCCCTGTTCCCTGTTCCCTGGCCCTGTTCCCCAGCCCTGTCCCCTGCTTCTAGTCCTTGATCCGCATTCGATCGAGGAACGGATACAGCACCGCGGCGATCAGCGAACTGCCCACTGCGCGGAGGATTTCCGCCAGCCAGCTCCACTCCAGTTCCAGTCCCAGCAGGATGCGGTTGACGAAAACATAGATCCCGCTGCACATCAGCGAGAGCAGAAAAGTGAGCATCAGCCGAATGGTGTGATTGTCCACGTCGATGTGAACGCCCAGCGATGCGGCCAGGAACCCGGCGGCTGTTTTGGCAATGCCGTTCACGCCGACAGCATGGTGGGTGAGCGCATCCTGAAAAAGGCCAAGCCCCGCGCCCATCAGTGTTCCCTGAATGGGATTGCGGCGGCCCAGGGAAAAGTAGACTGTGACCACCAGCGGCAGGTCGAACCACGCATAGCCGCGCAGCACCCAGGGCAGCCAGGCTTGCAGCACCAGCGCCGCCAGCGGCACCAGGGCGTACACCAGGAACGGATAGCGGTGAATTTCAATTTCGCGGCGGTAGTCGGCGCTCAACACGTCCATGGCTATGGATTCCTCCGCGGATTGGCCGGCTGAGTGGGCTTCGATCCCGGCTTCGGGCTGGCAGGCTTTCCCTGTCGGGGCTTCGATCCGTCCGTGGGCGTCGACGGCTTGGCCTTATCGGCGGCTTCGGCTCGCGCCTTGGGACTGAACTTGTCCACTGGTGGCGGAGGCGGGGCGGGCGCCTCGGCTGCTCCCGGCGTATAGCGGTCGGAATGTTGAGGCGAAAGCACCTTGGTCGGCGCAGGCGCCGTGGGGGTGGCCGGGGTTTGCCCAGGCTGGCCTGGGCTTGAACCTGGGGCTGCGGCCGGGGTCGCCGCAGGGGCGTTGGGGTCTTTGAGCCCCGGCAGCCGCTCGGCCATGATCTCGGACGCCTTTTTCTGTTCTTCGATGGCCTTGGCCTCCGCGCCCTTCTGTTCCTCGCTGGTGGCCAGGTCCTGCTGCTGTTGGTCAGAGAAGCGCGGCAGGGTCGAAGTGATGACCAGCACTTCGTCCAGACGGTCGAGGTGGGCCGCCGGCTTAACGACGACATCAATAAAGGAGTCGCGATCCGGGTCGCGCACGACTTTTTCTACCACCCCCACGGGCAGTCCGCGCGGGAAGATCTGATCTCCGCCTGCGGTGAGCACTTTTTCTCCGGGCTGGATGCGCTGGTCGGCCAGAATGCCGACAATCTGCGGCTGGCCAGCGGCGTTGCCGCGCAAAATTCCGCGAATCCGCGTGGTTTCCAGAATCACGCCCGCGCCGCTGGTCTGGTCGTGGATGGCGAGCACCTGCGCGGTGTGCGGAAAGACTTCCCGCACTTTGCCCACAATGCCATCCGGGGTGATCACGGCCATGTCCCGGTCGAGGCCCTCGGCCGAACCCTTGTCGATGTAGAAGACCCGCGACTGGTCGTTGCCGCTGGAGCCGATGGCCTGCGCCACGACTGTCTTGTAGATGTATTTCTCCTGGAAGCCGAGCAGCGTTTGCAGCCGTTGGCCTTGGCGGGCGTCTTCGAGCAGGGAGGCCTGCTCCAGGCGCAGACGGTCGATCGTCTTTTCGAGGTCCTGATTCTGTTCGCGGACGTGGCGCAGGTCGAGGTAGTTTTGCCACACGCCCGAAGTGCCCGACCTGGAGTCGTGGAACAGCCTCTCGGGCGGCGTCACCAGAGCATTAGCCCACAGGCGAAGCAGGCGCACGCTGGGCCCATCCCCGGGATCAAGCGAGTTACGCCCGTTGTTCGTCCGGCGCACCTGCACGGCAAGGCCCACCATCTGCGCCACCAGGACGACCAGCAGCACAAGCAGATTCCGGTAGCGCGAGAAGAACGATTCCATGACGATTCAGGGGTAAGGGATCAGGGGTTAGGGGTTAGGGATCAGGAGCCCCCCAATCCGCGTTATTTCCTGGCTGCGGCCCAAAATGCTGCAAGCAGGCTGACTGCCGAAGCAAGACCAAAAGTGGGGTCAGGAGCCTTGTTGCCCCCTGACCCCGGATCTCTGTTCCCTGCTTAGTCGATCTTGATCTTGCGCAACAGCCGGAAGTCGGAGAGCATCTTGCCCGTTCCCAGCACCACCGAGGCCAGCGGATCGTCGGCCACCGAAACCGGCAAGCCAGTTTCTTCGCGAATGCGCTTGTCAAGATTCTTGATCAGCGCGCCTCCGCCGGTGAGCACAATGCCGCGGTCCGAGATGTCCGCCGAAAGCTCCGGTGGCGTGCGCTCCAATGCCACGCGGATGGCGTTCATGATGACCGCGATGCACTCGCTCAGCGCCTCGCGAATCTCGCTGTCGTCGATCATGATGGACTTGGGCACGCCCTCAATCAGGTTGCGCCCCTTGATCTCCATGGTCAACGGCTTGTCCAGCGGGAAAGCCGATCCGATCTCGATCTTGATGTGTTCAGCGGTCCGTTCCCCGATCAGCAAGTTGTACTTGCGCTTCAGGTAGTTGGTGATCGCTTCGTCCATCTGGTTGCCGGCCATGCGCACCGACCGCGAGTAGACAATGCCGGACAGCGAAATGACCGCAATGTCGGTGGTGCCGCCGCCGATGTCCACAACCATGTTGCCGCCCGGCTCCTGAATGGGAAGTCCGGCGCCGATGGCTGCCACCATGGCCTGTTCCACGAGATACACTTCGCTGGCCTTGGCGCGGTAAGCCGAATCCTCGACCGCCCGCTTTTCCACCTGCGTAATTTCAGAAGGAACGCCGATCACAATGCGCGGATGCACCAGCATCTTGCGGTTGTGAGCCTTCTGAATGAAGTAGTTGAGCATCTTCTCGGTGACTTTGAAGTCGGCAATGACGCCGTCCTTCATCGGCTTGATGGCCACGATGTTGCCGGGCGTACGCCCCAGCATATCCTTGGCCTCCTTGCCCACGGCTTCCACCTCGCCGGTGTTCTTGTTGATGGCGACGATGGAGGGTTCGTTGACAACGATACCCTTGCCGGCCGCATAGACCAGGGTGTTGGCGGTGCCTAGATCGATGGCCAGATCGCTCGAAAACATGCTAAAGAGCGAGCGGAGACCGTGCGACCGCGAGGAGCGCGATGGATAACCGTTCAATGACATGTGAAGACCAGTTCTACCTCAGGATTCATTGTACGGCCAAGGGGGGCAACCCGTACCGTAACCGGGTGTTAACTGTGAATCAGTGTGCCACCCGGGTAACCAGTGCGGTAAACTCAGGTGTTTCTTTGCTCGCGACGGGCTGACACTCCAACTCCGATTCCTCCGTCGCGAGCGCGGTCTGTCGTCGCGTCTTTCTCCCTGGCACCTGGGGGTAGATGCTCCAAGGCGGAGCTCTGACCCCTGTTCCCTGCCCCCTGTTCCCTGCTTTTTCGAGGTTTCCATGTCCTATCCCACGTTTCAGAATCTGATTGGCGGCCAATGGCTGCCGGCCTTGAGCGGAAAGTCCATCCTTAACCTGAATCCCGCCGACCACACCGACGTGGTGGGTGCGTTCCCCTCGTCGCACGCCGACGACGTGGCCCTGGCGGTGGCCGCCGCCAAAAAGGCCTTCGCCACCTGGCGGCTGGTTCCCGCGCCCAAACGGGCAGAAATTCTGGTCCGCGCCGGCCTTCTGCTGCAGCAGCGCAAGGAGCAATACGCCCGCGACATGACCCGCGAAATGGGAAAAGTGCTGGCCGAGACCCGCGGGGACGTGCAGGAGGCCATTGACGAGGCCTTTTATGTGGCCGGCGAGGGACGGCGGCTCTTCGGGCAGACCACACCCAGCGAATTGCAAAACAAGTTCGCCATGAGCGTGCGCATGCCGGTCGGCGTCGTCGGGCTGATCACGCCGTGGAACTTCCCCATGGCCATTCCGTCGTGGAAGCTGTTCCCTGCACTGGTGTCCGGCAACGCATGCATCATCAAGCCGGCCACGGATACGCCGCTCTCCACCTACAACCTGGTGCAGGCGCTGGTCGACGCCGGACTGCCGCCGGGCGTGGTGAATATTGTCAGCGGTTCGGGCTCGGCGGTCGGTTCCGCCCTCATCGAGCATCCTGACGTGCGCGCTATCAGCTTTACCGGCTCCAGCGAGGTCGGCTCGCAAGTTGCCCAACGCGCGGCGGCGACATTCAAGCCGGTTTCTCTGGAGATGGGCGGCAAGAACGCGCAGATCGTCCTCGACGACGCCAACCTGGAACTGGCTCTGGATGGCGCGTTATGGGGATCCTTCGGGACGACGGGGCAAAGATGCACGGCCACCAGCCGCATTCTGCTGCAAAAAGGAATTGCGGAAAAGTTCACCGCCGAGTTTGTTGCGCGGGCCAAAAAGCTGAAGATCGGCAACGGGCTGGATGAGTCGGTGGAAGTAGGTCCGCAGGTGAATCCGAGCCAGATTGAGACGTCGGCAAAGTATGTGGCCATCGCTCTGGCCGAGGGCGCGAAGATACTTACCGGCGGACATGCGCTGACCGAAGGGAGTTATGCCCACGGTACATTTTTCGAGCCGACAGTTGTCGGTGGAGTTACACCGAGCATGCGCATCGCCCGCGAAGAAGTTTTCGGGCCAGTGGTCAGCCTCATCGAGTTCGAGACTTTTGAAGAGGCAATCGAGATCGCCAACTCCATTGACTACGGGCTGTCGACTTCAATCTATACGAAGGACGTGAACCGGGCCTTCACGGCCATGCGTGATCTGGAGTCGGGCATTACGTACATCAATGCGCCCACCATCGGCGCGGAGGTGCACTTGCCCTTTGGCGGCGTGAAACAAACCGGCAACGGTCACCGCGAAGGCAACGGGGCGATCGACTTCTACACCACATGGAAAGCGGTGTACATCGATTACTCCGACAAACTGCAGCGGGCGCAGATCGACAACGCTTAAGACTGTGCCTTGATGATTTCGTGATTTCCCAGGTCCCCAAATGCGAGGGACCTCCACCCCGCGGGCGAAGACCTGTCCGCGGGGACCCCGGGGACCTGGGGCACCCAGAATTTGTCCGGTTTTCAGAATCCCGCGGACACGGCGCCAGTAAGTTTGCAGTCAAACCGATTCGCTATGACATACTTTGCCGGAGGGCTGCGATCGGCCCTCCATTGCAGTATTGGAATTTAAGTCGAGTCGAAGGAGATATATGGAATTGAGTTATGTGCCGGATGCAAAGCGGTATGACGATGCGCAGTTTCGGCGGTGCGGGCGGTCGGGGCTTGTTTTGCCTCCGGTGTCGGTCGGGCTGTGGCAGAACTTTGGCGGGAATGATGTTTTCGAGACAGGCCGCGCAGTTCTGCGCCGCGCCTTCGATCGGGGCGTGACGCACTTCGACCTGGCGAACAACTACGGCCCGCCGTATGGATCGGCAGAGGAAAACTTCGGCCAGATTCTGCGCAAGGATTTTCGCGCGCTGCGCAACGAGCTGGTGATCTCGACCAAAGCGGGATGGGATATGTGGCCCGGGCCGTATGGCATCGGCGGCTCGCGCAAATACATGCTGGCGTCGCTGGACGAGAGCTTGCAGCGCATGGGCCTGGAGTATGTCGACATCTTTTATGCGCATCGGCCGTGGGACAATGTTCCGCTGGAAGAGACGATGGGCGCGCTGGTCTCCGCCGTGCACCAGGGCAAGGCGCTCTACGTCGGCATTTCGTCGTATAGCCCGGAGCGGACCCGCGAGGCGGCGCAGATTCTGAAGAGCATGGGCGTTCCGCTGCTGATTCATCAGCCGTCGTACTCGCTGCTGAATCGCTGGGTGGAGAAGGGATTGCTGGCCGCGCTGGAGGAACTGGGCGTGGGCTGCATTGCGTTTTCGCCTCTGGCCCAGGGACTGCTGACCAACAAATACCTGAACGGCGTGCCCGCCAACTCCAGAGCCTCGGCGGAAAACTCTTCATTGCTGAAGGAGTTTCTGAGCGCGGAAAACATCGGGCGCGTGCGGGCGCTGAACGAGATTGCACGCGGCCGCGGGCAGACACTGGCGCAGATGGCGATTGCCTGGGTGCTGCGCGACCAGCGGATCACTTCTGCCCTGGTCGGGGCGCGGAACGTGGAGCAGCTTGATAATTCGCTCGATGCGCTGAAGAAGCTGAAGTTCACGGACGCCGAGCTTAAGGAGATCGACCGCTGTGCGCAAGAGGGCGGAATTGATCTCTGGAAGGGCGCACGCGAGGCGATGGCGTAGAGCGCCTAAGCCCTGGCGCGGCAGGCCTGAGGCGTTAATTTGCTGGCGAGATTTCCATCGATGCGGTATATTGCAGACATATACAGAAGGCGCGCATGCTCCACACCGGGTTCGACTGGGACGAAGGAAACGCAAGGAAAAACGAAAAGCACGGCGTTTCCAAGGCGGAGGTGGAGCAGGTCTTTCTGAATGCTCCATTGCTTCTCGCCGATGATCTGCCCCACAGCCAGCAGGAGCCTCGATTTCATGCGTTGGGCAGGACTGATCTGGATCGACGATTGCATGTAACCTTCACTGAACGTGGCAATGGAACATTGATTCGCCCCATCTCGGCGCGGGATATGAGCCGGAAGGAGAGAGCCGTCTATGAGCAAGCCGTTGAAGCCAGTTCCTGAGTTTCCGACTGAAGTCGAGGAGCGCAGATTTTGGGAGTCGCCCGAAAACGACAGCACGGAGTATGTGGATTGGAGCAAGGCGAAGCTGGCGATATTCCCCAAACTGCGGCCATCCACGGAGACCATCTCCCTGCGAATGCCGGAAGATGTTCTGAACACCATCCGCAACCATGCACGCAAGCTCGATGTGCCGTATCAGTCTCTGATCAAGCTTTGGTGCGCAGAAAAGGTCGCGGAATTGGCTCAGAGGCCGCGCGGCGCACGTCGGAGCGGTAAATAGGTCGGGCAAGGCAGCTCCTGGCCGCCGGTAAACCCGGCATCGCATACAATGAACGATGTTCTGCCCGTGGAGGCTTGCCCTGTTCGCTACGCTCCTAAGTCTTGTGAAACCCGCCGTCAGTCTGCTTCCGATTCAGTCGGGTGGACCTGCCTCGCGGCTGGCCGTTCAACTGGTATTTGCCCCGAGCGCCGTTCGCCATCAAATCAAGATGCTGTTTTACGACCCGTTCTCCACGGTGACGCACCAGTGGAACTGGTTCGACGCGGCGATGCTGGTGCCCTACTTCGCGGTGATGATCGTGCTGGCGCTCTATGGCGTGCATCGCTATACGATGTGCTACCTCTATTTCAAATACAAAAAGAACTACAATCCCAATCCGCCCCAGCACTTCGCCGAGTTGCCGCGGGTGACGGTGCAGTTGCCTATCTTCAACGAGCAGTTCGTGATCGACCGGCTGATTGAGGCCATTTGCGCCATGGAGTATCCGCGGGAAAAGCTGGAGATCCAGGTGCTGGACGACTCGACCGATGAGACGCAGCAGGTGGCCGCCGGCATCGTTGCCCGGTTTGCGGCGCTGGGCCATCCCATCGAATACATCCATCGGACCAACCGCTACGGCTTCAAAGCGGGAGCACTCGACGCCGGGCTGAAAGTGGCCAAGGGCGAGTTTGTGGCCATCTTCGACGCGGATTTTGTGCCGCCCACCGACTGGCTCATGAAGGTCATCCACCACTTTTCCGAGCCGGGAATCGGCATGGTGCAGACGCGCTGGTCGCACATGAACCGCAACTACAGCATGTTGACCCAGATCGAGGCCATCCTGCTCGACGGCCACTTCATCATCGAGCACGGCGCGCGGGTCCGCACGGGCGACTACTTCAATTTCAACGGCACGGCCGGCATGTGGCGCATCCAGGCCATTGCCGACGGCGGCGGTTGGCAGCACGACACGCTGACCGAAGACACCGACCTCAGCTACCGGTCGCAGTTGGCCGGCTGGAAGTTCAAATACCTGCCCGACGTGGAGTGCCCGTCGGAGCTGCCCATCGAGATGAGCGCCTTCAAGACGCAGCAGGCGCGCTGGGCCAAGGGACTGATCCAGACCAGCATCAAGGTGCTGCCGATGGTGTTCAAGTCGAACGTGCCGCGGCGCATCAAGATCGAGGCTGTCTATCACCTGACGGCCAACCTGAGTTATCCGCTGATGGTTATCATGACGGCCTTCCTGATGCCGGCCATGATTGTGCGCTTTTATCAGGGCTGGTTTCAGATGCTGCTGTTCGACGTGCCGCTCTTTACCGCCTCGACAGCCTCCATCGGCGTGTTTTACCTGATGGCCGAGCGCGAGCTTTTTCCCAAGACCTGGTGGAAGACGTTCCTTTATCTGCCGGTGTTGATGGCGCTGGGCATCGGGTTGACGGTGACCAACACCAAGGCGGTGATGGAAGCCCTGTTCGGCATCAAGAGCGCCTTTGTGCGCACGCCGAAGTATCGGGTGGCCAAGAAGGGCGAGAAGTCACAGGCCGCCAAATATCGCAAGCGCCTGGTGCTGGCCCCGTGGATCGAGATTTTCATCGGCTGCTACTTCTTTATCGCCATCCTTTATACCTTCTCGAACCACAACTACTTCACCGCGCCGTTTTTGATTCTGTTCGTGATCGGCTACTGGTACACCGGTCTGATGAGCTTGCTGCAAGGGCGTTTCGAGCGCTGGCGGACAGGAGTG
>Ga0224530_1001535_pt1 | contig 11883 bp, 7 predicted proteins | sample CBST75metaG_FD_179873 | JGI IMG/M metagenome (GOLD analysis project Ga0224530, IMG submission 179873) | Peat soil microbial communities from Stordalen Mire, Sweden - C.B.S.T75 | ecosystem: Environmental > Terrestrial > Soil > Wetlands > Peat | place: Sweden: Norrbotten County, Stordalen Mire...
GGAAGTTGAGCTTGCTGTCTGTGTTGTTGCCCCTGCCCGCACTCACAATCCGGCCCTCTCCGCGCAGCCGCCGGAACAGTTGCGTCCCCGGCAGTGCTTGCAGCAGGCCCACCATCGCAATCGGAATCCCGCTCTTCTGGATGAACTCCACCATGCGGTCGAAAATGTCCTCGCGGTCCGTGTCGAAGCCCAGAATGAACCCGCCCATCACCTGCATCCCGTAGCTCTGAATCAGCGCCACGCTGTCCAGCAGGCTGCGATGCGTATTTTGCAGCTTGTTGCAGGCGATCAGGCCCGACTCGTCCGGCGTTTCAATCCCCAGGAACACCGACCGGAATCCCGCGTCCTTCATCAGTTGCATCATCTCCGGATCGTCGGCCAGATTCAGCGAGGCTTCCGTAACGTACTCAAAATCGACTTTGTATTGCCAGCGCCACTCCGCCAGCGCCCGCAGCAACTCCTTGGCCCGCACCTTGTTGCCGATGAAGTTGTCGTCCACAATAAACACCGACTCGCGCCAGCCCGCCTCGCGCAGTTGGTCAAGTTCCCTCAGTACCTGCGCCACAGCCTTGGTCCGTGGCCGCCGTCCATAAATTTCGATAATGTCGCAAAACTCGCAGTTGAACGGGCAACCGCGCGAAAATTGCACCGTCATCGTCGAGTAGCGATTCATCTTGATCAGGCTCAAGTCGGGCAGCGGACTTGTGGTCAATTCCGGCCGTTCGGCGGCCTCATACACGGGCTTGGCCGTTCCCTGCTCCAACTCCCGCGCCAGCCCCGCAATCAGGCTTTCCGCTTCGCCAATCACCACGTGGTCCGCTTTTAACTCTGCCGCCGGAACGCTGCTGGCAATCGGCCCGCCCACCACTGTGCGCAGCCCTTTCGCGCGGCACCGCTCCACAATGTTCGCCAGCGACTCGCCCTGAATGTGCATCGCGCTCAGCATCACCACGTCGGCCCAATCCAGGTCGCGGTCCCGCAGCCGTTCCACGTTGACGTCCACCAGCCGCTTCTTCCACGCGTGCGGCAGCAGCGCGGCAATCGTCATCAGCCCCAGTGGCGGCTGTGCGGCCCGCTTGCCCACAAACTTCAGCGCGTGCGTAAAACTCCAGAAGGTTTCTGGGAATTCCGGGTAAATCAGCAGTGCATTCATCGGCCACCTCAGCAAGGAAGAGTGGCTGCTGCGCGAGCATGATCTTGAGAACTCCAGGCCGTGCCTCCCAACGTGGAAGCATCTACGGCCCCGCTCGGTGCGGCAGACTGGTCCCCATCCATTCTCCCACCTGTAAACTGGCGCGCTGTACAAAAATGACCGCATCCAACTTTCGGCCTCAACTCGCGGCGTCCTCATAATGGCTGCCTTCGTTCCGGCAACCGCGCCTTTTGTCTTAAACTTGTTGGATGGATGAGTTCAGCAGAATCAAGCGCCTCCCGCCTTACGTCTTCAACATCACCAGCGAAATGAAGATGGCCGCCCGTCACCGCGGCGACGACATCATCGACTTCAGCATGGGTAATCCCGACGGTGCCACGCCCAAGCACATCGTTGACAAGATGATTGAGGCGACGCTCAAGCCTGCCACGCATCGCTACTCGGTTTCCAAGGGCATTCCGCGCCTGCGCAAGGCCATCTGCAACTGGTACAAGAGCCGCTACGATGTTGATCTCGACCCCAACACCGAGGCCATCGTCACCATCGGCTCCAAGGAGGGTATCGCCCACCTCTGTCTGGCCATTCTCGATTCCAACGACACGGTTCTGGTGCCCAATCCCAGCTACCCCATCCATATCTATGGTCCGGTCATCGCCGGAGCCCACGTCGTCAGCGTTCCCATTACTGACCGCGAACAGTTCCTCGCCCAGCTTGAAGACCTCATCCCCCGCATGGTTCCGCGCCCCAAGGCCCTCATCGTCAACTTCCCGTCCAATCCCACCACCGAGTGCGTCGACCTGCCTTTCCTGGCCCGCCTCGTCGAGTTGGCCCGGCAATACGGCTTCTATCTCATCCACGACCTCGCCTATGCCGACATCGCCTTCGACGGCTACGTCGCTCCCAGCGTGATGCAGGTTCCCGGAGCCAAGGACGTAGCGGTCGAGTTCTTCACCCTCTCCAAGAGTTACAACATGCCCGGCTGGCGTGTCGGCTTCATGGTCGGCAATCCGATCCTGGTCGCCGCCCTCGCCCGCCTCAAGAGTTACTTCGACTACGGCACCTTCACGCCCATCCAGGTCGCCTCCATCGCCGCTCTTGAAGGCCCGCAGGATTGCGTCCACGAAATCTGCGAAACCTACCGCAAGCGCCGCGACGTCCTCGTCGAAGGACTCAACAAGCTGGGTTGGCCAGTCACCAGCCCCAAGGCAACCATGTTTGTCTGGGCGCAAATCCCCGAGCAGTTCAAGGCCCTTGGCTCCCTGGAGTTCTCCAAGCGTCTGCTATCGGACGCCAAGGTAGCCGTCTCTCCCGGCATCGGTTTCGGCGACTACGGCGATGGCTACGTCCGCCTCTCCCTGATCGAAAACGAAGAGCGCACCCGCCAAGCCCTCCGCGGCATCAAGCAGATGTTCGCCAAGGGATAACGAAGGGCGATCTCAATGTCCCCGAGTAGTAGCAATCTCAATATTCCTTGAGTGTTGAAGTCTCAATATTCCACAAATCAATGGGTGCCCCAGGTCTCGATTTTGAGACCTGGGATAGCACAAGCCTCAACCCAGCAATATCGCGGACCAACAACGGACCAACCCAAACCGCACTAGGCCAATCCTCAATGTTCCGGAGTAGCAGTAATCTCAAAGTTCCACAGTAGTGAATCTCAATATCCCACAAATCGATGGGTGCCCTAGGTCTCGATTTTGAGACCTGGGATAGCACGAACCTCAACCCAGCTATATCGGACCAACGACGGCTCTACCTCAAGCCAGCCCCTCAGTGTCCCTTTACCAAAGCCGAAACCCCAGAATTAGTTTTCAAAATCGGAGATTCCACAAACCCCTCTCTCCGTGCGGCAGTCCAAAAGGATTCAATCTCCACGGTTCCGATCTCCCCGGTCGCGTAGTGACGGAAGCTGGACCACTGCCACTCCTCGGGCTTGGTCACGAGTCCGCGCTTGACCGGATTCCGGTGTAAGTAGTGAAGTTTCTCCACGCGTTTTCGTTCGGAATGTACGTTGAAATCGTAGTAACGCGCCTGCCAAAAGGGACGCTCACTGCGCTGGACGGACACTGAAAGCTTCAAGGCTTGAAGCGCTTTGGCCAGTGTTGTCTTTTGCGGCTCATTCACCAACAGGTGTACATGCTCAGGCATGACGACATAGCCCGCAACGACAAAACCATAACGAACCCGCATCGTTTCCAGGGACCGCTCGAATAAGTCCCGCGCCAATGGGGAAACGAGATATGGTTTCCTGTCATAACAACTGAATGTCAGGAAGTGCATATTGCCAGTCTGTTGATACCGAATCAGCCCCTTCGTCATGCGAACATCCTACATCCCAGGTCTCAAAAGCGAGACCTGGGGCACCCGGCATCCCATACGCTCGCAAATGTATCTGCCTTCGCTTTTCTCATAAGGAACCTCGCATCAGTTGCACAAATCTCTGCCTAGTCTCGTCAATCATATCCATTCCGATATATCGAAAATACCTCAAAGCCCTGAAATCAAAGTAGAATTGCTGAATACACTTCAGCGCTTACGCGCACTCTATCAAGAGTTTGCCGGAGGTTTTCCTTGTTCCACTCTTCTTGTGCCAAGTTGCCAGGGCTGCGGTTTGCAGTCGTCTCTTCACTCGCGGCTCTCCTCGTGCCTTCGGCCACCTCTCTGCTCGCGCAGACGCCGTACGAGCAGGTGCATCCGCTGGTCGGAACCGCTCACGAAGGCCAGACCTCGCCCTTTGTTGGACCGCCCTATGCCATGACCAGTTGGACGCCGGAAACCCGTCCCTCCGAAGCCAAGTGCGTCGCGCCCTACTACTTCGCTGACAAGCAGATCACCGGCTTTCGCGGCAGTCATTGGATGAGCGGCAGTTGCGGGCAGGATTACGGCACCGTCACTGTTATGCCCGTCACCGGCGAGCATTTCGAGGTGGTTCCGGCCCAGCGCGGATCGGACTTTGACCGCGCGACCGAGCACGCCGCCCCCGCTTCCTACTCGGTCACTCTGTCCCGTTACGCCACGCGTGTCGAAATGACGGCCACCGCGCGCACCGGCATCTTCCGCATCACCTATCCCGCCGGAACTCCCGCCACCCTGCTTTTCCAGTCCTACACGCACCCCAATGAAGGCTTCGTAAAGGTTCTTCCAGAGCGGCACATGGTCGTCGGCTATAACCCCGTCCGCCGCATCTATCAGGGCAACGGCCAGACAGCCGGTTTCAGCGGCTACTTTGCCGCGCGCGTCGATCGCGCCTTCACTCAGTCTGGAACCTGGTGCGGCGCCGCCGTTCATCCGGGCACGCTTGAGCAAGGCGCGGGCTGCACAGGGCTCGGCGCTTTCGTCACCCTCGGAGACACGCTTGGCCATCCGGTCGTCGTGCTGGTCGGAACCTCTTTCACCAGCATTGAAGAAGCGGAAAAGAATCTCGACGCGGAGGTTGCGAACCGCGGCTTTGACGCCATTCAGCATGCAGACGAAGCTCTGTGGCACAAGTCCCTGAATTCCCTTGAAGTGGAGGGCGGAACCGCTGAGCAGCGCACCGTTTTTTACACGGCGCTTTACCACTCGCTGCTGGGTCCGCGCCCCGTCAATGACGTGGACGGTTCGTACAACGGCTTCGCTCAGTCCGGCCTGAAGCACTTGCCCAAAGGTGAAGAGTATTACGACGACTACTCCCTGTGGGACACGTTCCGCGCGCTGCATCCTCTGCTGACGATCATCGACCCGAAGCATCAGGAACAGATAGTGCAATCGTTTGTGCTCAAGGGAGAGCAAGCCGGCTTTTTGCCCATCTTCCCGATCTGGAATAACTTCACTTCCGAGATGATCGGCGACCATGCTGTGAGTCTCTTCACGGATGCCTGGCAAAAGGGACTGCGGCACTTCGATGTGGCTGAGGCTTACCGGCTCGCCATGCAGAATGCCACCGTGACCCCGCCGCGCGACCAGTATGTGGACGGCAAGGGACGCCGCGCGCTCACTTCGTACGAGAAGTACGGCTACATCCCGCTTGAAGACCACGTGCGCGATGCGTTCCATGACAACGAGCAGGTTTCGCGCACGCTGGAGTATGCCTACGACGACGCCATGCTTGCGGACTGGGCCGGAGCTCTGGGCAAAAAAGACGATGAAGCCATGCTGCGCAAGCGCTCTGAAAACTGGCGCAACGTCTTTGACGCCTCGGTTGGCTTTGTACGCGGCCGTCATGAGGATGGTTCGTGGGTCGAGCCTTTCGAGCCCGGCAAAAACGCCTCTTACATTACAGAGGGGCTGCCGTGGCAATACACGTTCTTTGTGCCGCAGAACATTCCCGGACTGATCGAGGCCATGGGCGGTCGCGAGCGCTTCATTGCCAAGCTGGATGGACTTTTCGAGCGCAATCTCTACGACCAGGGCAATGAACCCAGCCACCACATTCCCTATCTCTATAACTATGCCGGAGCCTATGCAAAAACCGAGGCGCAGATCCGGAAATCGCTGGCCCTGTACACGGATGCGCCGGGCGGCCTGCCCGGAAACGATGACGACGGGCAGATGTCCGCGTGGTGGGTGATGAGCGCCATGGGATTTTATGAAGTGTGCCCCGGACGCCCGGTTTACTCAATCGGCAGTCCGCTCTTCGAACGTGTCACGATTCATCACGCCGATGGCACGTCGTTTGTCATTGAGGCCATCGGCAACTCGGACAGCGCGCCTTACATTCGCACCGCCATGCTGAACGGAAAGCCGCTCGCCACGCCGCAGATCGACCACACTTCGCTGATGAAAACCGGCCATCTCGTCTTTCAAATGAGCGGCTCGCCGAAGGTGAGCGCATTCGTCCGGTAGCCCGGCGGGTGGACGCCAGCCCACTTTGAATGCACGCGTCAACGCTGGGAAACCACAGACAAGCGTTCCAGGTTCTCAATGTTCCATAAAAGAATGGGTGCCCCAGGTCTGGATTCTCAGACCTGGGATAGCACGCCCCTTACCCAGCGGGCCTTTGCTGATTCGCTGATTTGCCACTTTGCAGAAAATTACTTCCCGCCAGCGCATACTGGCTTAAGTGAACGAGCAGGCAAACCCGCATTCGGCTCTGGCCACCGGAACTCCGTTTGAACGCGCGCATTTCCGGCCCCAAAAGAAATACCCCCACCCCCCTCTCATGTGAAACTGTGAACGGCAGGCACGAGCCGCGCAGCCGGCGCTTCTGCGCTTAAATCCAAAATCCTCGTTTTGACGCCAGTCAAACACGCCATATATCGTTGATGTAACCAATAATCGATAAGAAATCTGGCGGAATTCCAATGTTGGCGGACCAGGCCTTAGAGGACGAAGTGGATCAGCGTGAGGCTTCTCGCCCACGCTGTCGGGAAGCCTCTGGCCCACGCCTTCAGCCTCTTCCAGCCGCTGCCAGTCGCCTCAGCCGCCGCGCGCATCGCGCCATGGGCACGGAGTTTACCGTCTATCTCGATGCTCCTGATCAGGAGCAGGCCTGCTTCCAGGCTGTCTTTGAAGAAATCGATCGCGTCGAGCAGACCTTCAGCCGTTTCCGCGCTTCCAGCGAACTCTCCCGCATCAATCGTCTTGCCGCCGCCGGGCCCATGGTCACAGATCCCGAGGTCTTTCATCTGCTTGCCGCCGCGCAGGATGTGAGCCTGAAGACCGCTGGCGCCTTCGACATCACAGTGGGCAGCCTGACGCGCATCTGGGGCTTTTCCTCCGGCCAGCCTGAGATTCCCGACGCGCAAAACCTGTTGGAAGCGGAACAAAGCGTCGGCTGGGCCAACATGGAACTCGATCCGGACTGGCGAACGATTCAGTTTCTGCGCCCCGGTCTGGAACTAGATCTCGGAGCTATTGCAAAGGGTTACGCGGTCGATTGCGCCTTGGATGTGCTGCGCTCTGCTGGTGTGCACGGATTGATTGACGCCGGTTCCAGCAGCATTGCGGGAACCGATGAAGGCTTTTCTCGCGATTGGACAGTGAGCGTCGCGAACCCCGCGGATTTCTCCAACCCTCTCTGCGAAGCGCCGCTCGACGGGCGCGCTCTCTCCACTTCGGGCGTCAGGGAACAGCACTTCGAGCGGGATGGCCGCACCTACAGTCATCTGATCGATCCAACCGCTCATGGGCTGGAGACCGCCGCGCCGCTGCGGCAGGTGTTGCAGGTTACGGTGCTTGCGCCAACTTCCATGCTGGCGGATGCGCTGTCGACCGCGATGTTTCTTCTCGGCCACGACCGGGGCGGTATCGCTCTGGAGCAGTTTTCCGGCTGCTCCGCGCTTTGGATTTACTTCGATCCCACGGGCATCAAGTGCCAGGATCACAATTGGCCGGTACACGGCTTTTTACCTTGGAAAGAAGGCAATCATGGATAAGACAAACGAAGTCGCGGAGCAGACCGCTGCAACCGCGGATAAGGCAGCTTCCACCATGGACCGGCGCAATTTCATCGGTTTGGCCGCCGCGGGAGTGGGCGCTCTGGCGCTCGGCCTCGACGGTTGCAAATCGCCCAAAGCCGTTGCGCCCAGCGACTGGGTCAATCTCGGCGTCATCGGGGTTGGCAGCCGCGGCCAGCACATGATGCAGCAGATGCTGCGCGTTCCCGGCGTGCGCATCACCGGCCTGTGCGACATCAACTCGGCCAGAATCGACGAGGGCCGCAAGGTCACCGGCGCGCAGACCACGGCCTACTCCGACTACCGCAAGATGCTTGACGCGCACGACATTGATGCGATCATGGTTTCCACGCCGCTCGGCCTGCACGCGGCGCACGTTACCGCCGCGCTCGACAGCGGACACGCCGTCTACGGCGAAAAGAGCATGGGCCGCACGCTCGAAGATTGCAACGCCATCCGCGACATGGCGCGCCACACCGGCAAGCTCATGCAGGTGGGTTTGCAGTATGCCTATGCGCCCTGGTACCTGGAAGCGCAGAACCGCATCCGCCAGGGGAAAATCGGCAAGGTCATGCAGATCAACTCCTACTGGCATCGCAACAACAACTGGCGTCGTCCGGTGCCGCAGGGCGCCAGCGCCGACCTTGAGCATTTGCTCAACTGGCGTCTCTATCGCCAGTGGTCGGGCGGCCTGTTCGCCGAACTCGGATCGCACCAGATCAACTTTGCCAACGCCATCTTCGGTGGCATGCCGGAGTCGGTCATGGCTTCCGGCGGCATCGATTATTGGAAGGACGGCCGCGAAATCGAAGACAACGTGCATGCCATCCTTCGCTACCCCGGCGGCCAAACCTTGCAGGCCAGCTATATGACTACCAATCGTTTGGAGGGCGCGCAGGAGCGCGTCTACGGTACCGGCGGCAGCGTCGAGCTGACACACACCGAGGCCATTTATTTCGAGGAGCCCTGGTATCCCAACTCCGCCATTCCGCCCGAGATCACCATCCAGCACAAGCTCATCACCGGTCCCACTTACAGCGCCGAGCAGCCCTATCACGGCAAAGGCAAATGCCCCATCAAGGGCAATGCCACCGATGTCGATTTGAAGGCATGTGAGGAGTTCATCGACTGCATCCGTCATCACCGGCGGCCAATTTCGGATGAAAATGCGGGCTGGAGCCAGGGCGTTACGGTCGCGCTCTGCAATCATTCGCTCGAACTGGGTCGCAAGGTCACGCTCGCGGAATTCGTGGGTACAACTCCGGCCGCGGGTGCCACTCCCGCTGCATAGGATTCCAAGGAGTCCGGGGTTTATACGGAGGGAGGCGGGGGTTTCAACCCCCGCATAACACTGAATTTCTGAGTTTTTCCGCAGCCTGTTTAGCCGCCGAGGGAATGTCCGCCCTACAAGAAAAATTTATTCAGAGCAACCTTCAAATCACCCGGCGACTTATATCTCCGCCCGATAACTTACCCCTGCAACTAACTTCATGTCATAACTGCACCAAAACCAGTTCAACTATCCCGAGTTATTTTGATAACTGCACCAATAAGAGTGAAATCCACAGATTTATCGCTTTTTTCCACTTGCTTCCACAGATCGACCCGATCCAAACTCCTTAGCAACTGATGATCCTCAAGGGAATTGGAAACGCAGTTCCAGCCCGGCAGGACGATGCAAGTTTCAGTGGAGTTAGGCGGTACACATGGCGGCTTGTCCGCTGTGTGGAAGGCCAAAGCGAGATTGAAAAGTTGCATCCAGGGTCGGGCGAGGATGTGCAAGACCCGGTTGTACACGAAGATTCATCCGCGGTTAAGCCGAGGATGCAAGGTTCGAGTCAGGCGGGGAGTCATCATCGACCCAGTCGCGGATGCAGGATCCGGGGCGACCCGGAGACGCAAAAGCGGCAAAGCTGAAGGAACGAAAATCCGGGGCGACCCGGAAATTCACTCCTTTGGCATAGCCGGAAGATGCAGGAAGCGAGGCAACTCGCAACCTCATCGAAGGCGGGACGGGAGGAGCGAAACTTCGGGGCGACCCGGAGATTCACCTTCAGTACCGCTGAAGGATGCGAAATTCGAGGCGACTCGGAAATCCATCGCCGGTACAGCCGGAAGATGCAGGAAGCGAGGCGACTCGCAACCTCATCGAAGGCGGGACGGGAGGAGCGAAACTTCGGGGCGACCCGGAGATTCACCTTCAGTACCGCTGAAGGATGCGAAATTCGAGGCGACTCGAAAATCCATCGCCGGCACAGCCCAAATTGCATAAAGCGGGGCGACCCGCAGTTTCATACTGGGCTGTATGGGACGATGCATGGTTCCAGTAACCTGCGAGATCATCACGATTGAAGACGCCAGGGACTTCGGTTCCTGGCGTCTTCGTTTGTGCGGGTTACGGCAAGTTTTGCTTGGCTCGACCCCAATACAGCATTTTTGCTTTTGCTGTAGACTTCCGTGCCCCATCCTTTCCGCTTTTTTCTGCGGAAAGGGTGGGATACCAATGAAATTTGGGTCTACACCATTTCCGAAAACGCTCAGAAGCCCCCCGACTGATCCTTCCCTGAATTACATGTTGCAACAAATATATCGCGCGCGCATCGAACATGTGCAAGGCAGAGGAGGTCTACCATGTCGCTTCGCGCAGTGAAGCAGATGTCTGAAACCCAGCCCACCATCGAAGGAGCGGGCGTAAAGTTGCAGCGCGCCTTCGGATTCGGCAGGACGGGGGAGTTCGATCCGTTCCTGTTGCTGGACGATTTTCGCAGCGATAACCCGGCGGATTACGTGGCCGGATTTCCCTGGCATCCCCACCGGGGAATTGAAACCATCACCTACGTGCTGGCCGGCGAAGTTGCGCACGGCGACAGCCTCGGCAACCAGGGCCGTATGACCGCCGGCGACGTGCAGTGGATGACGGCGGGCAGTGGCATTCTGCATCAGGAAATGCCCAAAGGCGACGCCCGTGGCCGTATGCACGGTTTTCAGCTTTGGGCCAACCTGCCTGCTGCTCTGAAGATGACGGCTCCGCGCTACCAGGACATTCCCGCCAGCGCCATCCCCGAAGTCACCGAGGACGACGGCACCCGTGCGCGCATCATCAGTGGCGAGTTCTGGGGCAAGCGTGGGCCGGTCGAGGGCGTGGCCGCCGATCCCGGCTACGTGGACATCTCTGTCCCGCCGGGCAAGCGCAAACGCATTCAGGTCGAAACCACCCGCAATGCTTTTGCCTACGTCTTTGCCGGTGCTGGCTCGTTCCGTGACGCTTCCAGTCCGCAGGCTGTGCTGACCGAGTCGGCCGTGGACCCCAACGCGCTACCGGCCTACGACGCGAAAAACCATTCGCTCGTACTGTTCGACCGCGGCGATGAAATCGAGGTGCAAGCTGGCCCCGAGGGCATCCGCTTCCTGCTGGTTTCAGGCAAGCCGTTGGAGGAACCCGTAGCGTGGTATGGCCCCATCGTAATGAACACGCAGGAGGAGCTGCGGCAGGCAACGGCGGAATTGCACAACGGCTCGTTCATCCGCCACAGATAAGCAATCGCAGAAGTGGGCAGGATTGTTCTGTGTCGATGTTTCCTCAGCATCAATCGGAGGAAGTCATAGCTGACAACTGATAGCTGTCTTTTAGAGCATTTTTGCTTTTGCTGTAGACTTCCGTGCCCCATTCTTTCCGCTTTTTTCTGCGGAAAGGGTGGGATACCAATGAATTTTGGGTCTACACCATTTCCGAAAATGCTCTAGCTGTCAGTTATTCGTCACTCTTCCACCGGCAGCTCCGCCGACAGAATATTCATCGGCGTCAACCCGCGCTGGCGCAGCGCGCGCAGGCTCAATGCATCGTGCCGTTTCGCCAGCCGTCTGCCGTTATGGTCCACCACCAGGCGGCAGTGGTACCAAGCGGGATTGGTGTATCTCAGCGCGCGGTTCAGCAAAATCTGCCGCGCGGTGGATTTCAGCAGATCGGCCCCGCGCACCACTTCCGTAATGCCCATCGCCGCGTCGTCCACCACGCAGGCAAGCTGATAGCTCGGCCCGCCGTCCCGCCGCCACACCACAAAGTCGCCAAAATCCTCGCCGGCCACAAAGCGCTGCGGCCCCAGGTTCCGGTCCACAAACTCCACCACTTCGCCGTCCTGCACGCGAAATCGCCAGTTCGTGCCGCCCGGCGTCTCCACGTCGCTCACGGTTGGTCCGGGCAGTTGCGGCGCGTGTCCCAGGAATCGGCGGCAGGTGCCGGGATAGATAGGTTCGTCGTCCAGCGGTTCGAGCTTGCCGTTGCTTTCTCCGTGCGAAGAGCTTTCGTGCGGCGCGCCCAGCGCGCTTTCCAAGTCCTTGCGCGAACAGCGGCAG
>Ga0224530_1001539_pt1 | contig 11865 bp, 8 predicted proteins | sample CBST75metaG_FD_179873 | JGI IMG/M metagenome (GOLD analysis project Ga0224530, IMG submission 179873) | Peat soil microbial communities from Stordalen Mire, Sweden - C.B.S.T75 | ecosystem: Environmental > Terrestrial > Soil > Wetlands > Peat | place: Sweden: Norrbotten County, Stordalen Mire...
CCCCCCCCCCAAGTTTCTGTGTTTCTGTGAAACTGTGAACCGCACGCGGGTTTTTCCGGTACGCAGATCGACGCGCGGAGGCAGCAGATCCTGCCATGAATTGGCGATGATTCCAGCCGTGCGTGGGTCATGACCGCTCCCGTCTTATGCAGCGTTTCGTCTGAAGAACAATTCCCAATCGTAATGTTGGCAATGTATAACGTTCTTGAAGGTTGATTCCGTGAATCGGCAACCTGGAACTGTTGTGCCTGATTCTCGTATGGAACCGCAACCCTTGATCGGGGCAGTTATGCAGCGTCTTCTTTTGTTGATGCTCGCGTGTGGTGCACTTGCCGCCAACGCTCAAAATTTTGTTTGTGGCTCGGTGTCAACCGCTAAAAGCGGAACGGCCAAACTGACTGTCTCATCCATCTATACGGCGGACATGCCGGACTTCGATCCATCGAAACCGATACTCAGGCGACCTTCCATCTGCCCGCAACGCCGACTCCATCCAAAACAGCGGACTTGATGAAGATTCCGCAGATATAGAAGATACGGTTACTGTTCGAGTGAAGGTTCAGGCGGAAAAGAAGCAACAGCTTCCAAAACTCCGCCCATGAGTAGGAGCAATACCATGTGGTTTGATACTTCGAGATTTTCGCGATTCGTGCGCCGCTTTGCGCAGTGCGCGGCGATTGCGTGTGCGGCGATTTCCTTATCGCCCGCGATGCCGGCGCAGAACTCCGGCAACGACTTCGAGCGGCAGTTTCAAAACCCGCCGGACGATGCACGGCCCATGATGCGTTGGTGGTGGTTTGGCCCTGCCGTCACCAAGCCGGAGTTGCAAAAAGAGCTTGAAACCATGCGCAGCGCGGGCATTGGCGGCGTGGAAATTCAACCGGTCTATCCGTTGATGCTCGACGATGAAAGCAAGGGCATCAAAAACTTCTTGTATATGTCTCCAGAGTTTCTCGATGTTGTTAGCTTTGCCAACCGGACCGCGCAATCAATGGGAATGCGCGTCGATATCACCCTGGGCAGCGGCTGGCCGTACGGCGGTCCAAAGACGACGCTGGCTCTGGCGGCGGGACGGCTCAAGGTTGTTGACGTGCCGATCACCACAGCATCTTTCACCCCTCCGCCGTTGGCCGAGGGAGACCGGATCATTGCCGCATTCGCTGTCAACGGAACAAAAAAATCATTTGACCTATCCTCGGCGCAGCGCATCGATCTCGCGACCGGCGCGATTCCCGCTGGAACTGGAACGCGCACAGCGCTGATCTTTATTGCGAGCCACACGCGGCAGATGGTCAAGCGCGCGGCTGCGGGCGCGGAAGGTTATGTGCTCGATCATTTTTCCCGCGCCGCCATCGACGAGCATCTTACCGATGTGGCGTCTCCGCTGCTCGATGCTTTCGGCAGTAAACCGCCCTATGCTGTTTTTTCTGACTCGTTGGAAGTCTACGGTTCCGACTGGACCGCGAACCTGCCCGCCGAGTTTGCAAAGCGGCGCGGCTACGATCTGCTGCCGCATCTTCCGGAGCTTTTCGCCGGAGGCACTCCACAGGCAGAGGCCGTACGCCACGACTGGGGACAAACGCTTTCCGATCTGGTTCGCGAAAATTATCTCGCGCCGGTTACGCGGTTTGCTGAAGCGCATCACACCCGGTTTCGTTCGCAGACCTACGGTGAACCGGCCGTCACGCTGGCCGATGAAGCGGTTCCCAATTTGCCGGAGGGCGAAGGTCCGCAGTGGCGCGCGTTCTCCTTCACGCGCTGGGCGAGTTCCGCCAGTCATCTCTATGGTCGCAACGTGACTTCCGCCGAGACATGGACATGGCTTCACTCGCCGGCATTCCGTGCCACTCCGCTGGACATGAAGGTTGAAGCCGACCGCATGTTTCTTCTCGGCGTAAATCAGATTGTTGGGCACGGCTATCCCTACTCGCCGCAGGCTGCCGGAGAGCCGGGATGGGCGCTCTATGCTGCGGCCGCATTCAACGCGCACAATCCGTGGTTCCCGGTGATGCCGGATGTTACGCGCTACTTACAACGCATGAGCTGGCTGCTGCGGCAGGGCGCGCCTGCCAACGACATTGCCATCCTTCTGCCTGAGGACGATGCGCAGGCCGCCTTTCGTCCTGGGCATGTTTCTGTAACAGAAGAGATGCAGAAGCACATTCCGCCCGAGTTGATGTCAAGCATTCTCGATGCCGGTTACAACATCGACTACATTGACGCAGCCACCATCGATAAGTTGCGGGGCGTTCCCTATCCGGTGCTGATTCTGCCCGCGGTTACGCGCATTTCGCTGGCTGCTTACAAGCAGATTGCGGCCTATGCAGCGGCGGGTGGAAAAGTGATTGCACTCGGAAAGCTTCCATCCCTCGCGCCTGGACTCATGGAGCAGAAAACTTCGCCGGAGATCGCCGCGCTTTCATGGGAGATCTTCGAGAGTAGTAATCACAAAGGCATCCGGCTGGAATCGGCCGACAAGCTGGCTGAAGCGTTGCATCATGCGCTGCCGCCCGACGTGGAAGCGACAGGCCAGACAGCGGGGTTTGGTTTCATCCATCGCAAATTACCAAACAGTGACGTGTATTTTGTTGCGAACACTTCAAATCAATCGATCGAAGGCAAGATCTGTTTCCGGTCGAAGCATAATGCCATTCAAGTTTTGGACCCGGACAGCGGCAATGTTGTCAGCAGCGCTGCGAACTCTGCCATTGCGCTGAAGCTTGCGCCCTATGAATCGTTGGTCTTTGTGCTAGGCGATGATGTGGCGGCAGCTTCCGCAACAACGGACAAACCTGCGCCACTCAACACAAAGAAGGAACAGCTTGCCGATCTGAGCACGGGCTGGCAAGTGCGTTTTGCCGACAGTGCTTCCGCCGAGCCGGTGGAGCATCCGGTTTCATGGACAGAGATGGAAGGCAGAAAGTACTACTCAGGCGAGGCCATCTACACGCGGGAGTTTTCGATTAAGCAGATGCTTCCAACCGATGTGCGCGTCTTTCTTGACTTCGGAGAGGGTACGCAGACCCGCGACAGCCGTCCGCCTAAAGCGCCTGGAATTCACGCCCTGCTCGATCCGCCGATTCGCGAAGCAGCCGCTATTTTCGTGAACGGTCAACGTGCCGGATCACTATGGCACGCGCCGTACCGGATCGAGATTGCGCGCCTGCTCCATCCCGGAGAAAACCGCGTCGAGGTGCATGTTTACAACACCGCCATCAACGCACTGGCTGGCCAGCTGTCACGCGACTACACCGCGTTGTACGCACAGTATGGCAAGCGATTTGAACCGCAGGATATGGACCATCTGCAACCGGTGCCCTCCGGCCTTTTGGGTCTTGTTCATCTGGAAGAAGAGAGGCCACAATGAATGCAATGAGACGATGGATTCCTGGTGCGTTTTTGCTTGTGATGTTTTGCGCAGGTGCGGCACAGGCAGCGCCGAAAGTACTTCTGGCCAACAACTATGGAGCACAGGGGGACGGAAAGACTCTCAATACATTGTCGCTGCAGAAGGCAATCGACGCAGCCGCCAAGGCGGGAGGAACGGTGAGTATGAAGCCGGGAATCTACCTTACCGGTTCGATCTTTCTCAAGTCGGGCGTAACGCTCGACCTGCCGGAAGGCGCCACGCTGATCGGATCCCAGAAGCTGGCTGACTATCCGATGCTTCCCACGCGCATTGCGGGCATCGAGATGACCTGGCCGTCCGCACTCATCAATGTGCGCGATCAGCAGCACGTCACGATCACAGGCAAGGGAACAATTGATGGCGACGGGCCGATCTGGTGGAAATCGTATTGGGACCTGCGCGCTACGTATGAACCCAAGGGGTTGCGGTGGGCGTCGGACTACGATGCGCGCCGGCCGCGTCTGATTCTGATTCAGAATTCTTCTGAGATTCAACTCGGGGGAGGGCTTCTGCTCAAGCGCTCCGGCTTCTGGACCGTGCAGATTTTGTACTCGCACGATGTGCGCGTTGATGGCGTTGTCATCCGCAACAACGAAGGAGGAAAGGGGCCGAGCACTGACGGCATCGATATCGACTCCTCGCGCAAGGTGCTGGTGGAGCACGCCGATATCGACGTAAACGACGATGCCCTTTGCCTCAAGGCTGGCCGCGACTCCGACGGGCTGCGCGTAAATCGTCCCACTGAGGATGTGGTGCTGCGTGACTCGATCATTCGCAATGGAGCGGCCGCCGTCACCATCGGCAGCGAGACCTCCGGCGGTTTCCGTAACATCGAGGCATACAACCTGACCGCGCTCAGTGGAGTGCCTTCCGGCGTTCTCTTCAAATCGGCGCAAACGCGTGGCGGCTTTGCGCGAGACATACGTATTCACGACCTCACGCTTGAAGGCGTCGCCACTCCCATTCACATCACCATGAATTGGAATCCGTCATACAGTTATGCCACGATGCCCGAAGGCGTGAAGGATGTTCCTCCGTATTGGGTCGTGCTTACGACCAAAGTCCCACTGCAGCAGGGACTGCCTCACTTCAGCGACGTTCACATCTGGAATATCAAGGCGACAGGCGCAAAAAGTGCCTTCAACGTAAGCGCCTATCCTGCCGCAACGCTCGACAATTTTCGCATCGATCATCTTGACATTGAGGCTGCCACGGCAGGCATGATTGCTAATTCCAGCCATTGGATTATGTCGGATAACAACATCAGAACTGCCGATGGAAGCAAAGTGATTCTTACGGACGCGTCAGGCAGCGTCCCGGGAGATATTCCCTACGGCGAGCCAAAATGATCCGGGCGATTCATCCCTGGGAAAGGATGAATCGCCCATACTTTTGTGCGTTCTGCGGGGATAGCCGTCGCTGCCACCCCCAAGCTGCCAGTACGCAGAAAATTGCGGCGCATCGCGTCGAACGATTTCATGGCGACTTCCTCTTGAGACGGAATTGCATGTCGTTAACCCTTGTTGAACGCGGCTGAGAATGCGATCCATACGCCACAGATTATGCCTTCGATCATATCTTTCGCGTCAGCCAAAGCACACTCAATCGAGATGAAAAACCTCTTCAAGCGGGAACATATTGTCATCCGCTGCGCCATTCTCCAGCGCTTCAAATAACGGTGCTGTTTGCGCCTGCCAGCGCGCATTGACCGGGTAGTTTTTCATGTCGGCGCAGGACTTTTCAAAGTTGTCTGTCTCCAGATAGCCGACAATCTGACCGTCCGGCTTCAGGAATATCGAGTAATTGCGCCATCCTGTAGCCCGTAGCGCGGCCTGCATTTCAGGCCATACCTGTGTGTGAATCTTCTTATAGTCTTCCACCTTTTCCTGACGGATCTTCAACAGAAAGCAGATATGCACTTACCTCTCCTTTACACTTGATGTAATCTCGCTGGTTGCAAAAATAGCTCATTGTTCCGCGCTGTGCGCGATGAACCATGTTCTGTCACCTAGTCTAACAATATTCTGCCGGGAAGCATCTCGTCGGAAAACACTGGCTGCCGCCGGGAATGAAAATAATCCAGATATAAGCAAAACAGCAGAACATTCAGTGGAGGCTGAATGTTCTGCCGCCGCGGTTATTCCTGAATCGAATTACAGCGAAACCAGAGTTGATGTATCCCGAAGCCGCAGCGTTCAAGTCGACGCGAACGGGTCCTTGTTCGTGGGGTGGAGGCAGCGGCGACCCTGCACAATACTCAACAGGATATAGTTACTCTGGTTCCGCTCTAGAAGGTGTATTTCAGCGCAAATTGCGCAATGCGCGGATCACCTGCTCCAGTGATGGTTCCAAAAGTCGTGCTGCTGGAAACAGGGTTATTGGTGGACGGGTTACTGAGATTGGTGTGGTTGAGTACGTTGAAGTATTCGACCCTGAATTCCAGGTTGGTCTCACGGACAACCGGGAATTGGCGAACGACATCTATCTCGACACAGTAAGGCTGCTGACAAAGGTCGCACCCACGGCCGGAAAAACTGTCGGGGATAGCCGAACACCAAAGAAACAGGCGAAGAGCTTGTAGCTCTTCGCCTGTACTGATCCGCATACGAGTTTGGTTAGAAGTTCAGCTTGAGGTTGAACTCCGTGGTTCGAGACCCGCCTTGGTCGAACGTTCCATTGCCCGAGCCGCGCAGAATGCGGGTGCGGTTCTGGACATCCTGGGTATTGGGGCCGTTCAGATAGGTGCCGGCAGCCAGAGTACTGCTATCGACCGTGGTGTCTGCCAGTGTAGAGTAGCTTCCAAAGTTCCGTAAGTTCGCGATGTTGTAAAAGGTCACGCTCGGCGTCAGCGATAGGCCTTCGCGGATCCGTTTCAAGTAAGGGATGGAATAGCTGAAACTAACATCGAGAGTGCGCAAGTCAGAATTCTTTATTGGATTCGTCGGCGCGGAGGCGAGTGGCTGCTTCACCGCGCCCAGAGAAACAAGTTCTCCCGATGTGAACAGACCGGCACTGACGAGAGCTTCTCCAGCTGGTGTCAGGGTGCCCGCCTGGGTTGAGTTGTAGTTGTCGATCAGCTTGGCTAGGCCGCTGCCTTTGATCTCGTGCCCGTAGGCGCCGGGCTTTGTTCCCGGGATCAAGTCGCCTGTTGTGCCGTCACCATCCACGTCCGTCTTGTAGATCTGGCTGCTGCCGGTAACATCAGCCAAGGTTAAGTTGGACGGCGGCGCGGAGAAGTAGTGGCCGATCAGACCGACCGTTAGACCGTATTTGAATGTCGCGCTGCCGGCCAGGCTGAGCGCGTTCGTATGATCCTGGCCGTTGCGCCCGAAATAGCGGTTGACGTGGTCGTTGTTCCAGGCGCCATAGCCGGCGAAGAACTGGTTGGCCCCCCCCCCCGAGTTGGTGACAATCCGCGAGAGGTTGTAGGAAATCTGCCCGTTGCTGCTGACGATTCCGGGCAGCGGATGAGACTTCTGCTGTTGCAAAACAACCTGCAGCGCGTCGTAGGCAGACTTGCCCACAGGAAGAATGAAGCCGCCTTCGCCTACGTTCGCGTTGGCGCCACCGAAAGCCGCGCCGAAATCCGGAGTCAGTCCATAGGCGGAAGCCGAGTACCCCCCCAGATAGACCGCGCCGGAGTCAAGACCATTGCCAGCGAAATCGTCAATCGTGGCGCCTTGAGCGATCGCATCGTCGATGTTTGTGACGTTGAACTCCGCCAGCGTAGCCGCGATGGCGTTGTTCGCTGCGGTTTTATTGAGGAAGCGCGCCGCACCGACATGATTGGTATCGACCGTGAGGGGCACCTTGAGTGTGGCATTGTGGACATAATCCGCACTCAGGAGAACGCCTTCCTTGAGCTGATACTGCACGCCACCATTGAGCTGGATGGAGTAAGGGGTTTTGTAGGGGCCAGCATAGGCACTGCTCGCCTGCAGGCCGTCGCCATTGCCGATGAAGCTGCCGTTGCTCAGAGTTGAGGCGGATGCCGTCTTGTACGCGGTGTCGAGCGCGCTCAGGATGGTCGTGGCTTTGGCCAGGGAATAGGAATAAAGCGTGGGGAAGCTGATGCAGTCTGCATCGGTTGTTGTGCTTCCGACGTTGCAGGGGGCCCCGGCGTTGGTCACACCATGGATGCCGCTCTTCCAGCCCGGCAGGGTGAGGCTTGTGCTGGTGTAGTTATTGATTCCGTAGGTAAAGCCGGGGAACTCGGCCGTGCTGTTTTGGGCACGAGCGTTGCTCTGGTTGTTAAACAGGTTGCTCTCGTAGTAGATGCCTGCGCCGCCACGAACGACAAGCTTACGTGAGCCCGGACTATAGATAAAGCCCGCCTGTGGACCAAAGTTGGCCCAGTTCTGCTCTGTCTTCTTCCCCAGGCCCAATCCAGGTCCAAAGAAGTCAAAGAGCGGAGTGTTGGCCGTTGTGCTGTCGCAACCGGTGAACTGCAAGGAGGAATCCACTTCGCCGCAAGTCGGCGTGGCCAGATCCTGATTGGCGCGGTCGGTATCCACACTCCAACGAAGGCCTACCACTACGTTGAGCGATGGGTTCACCTTCCAGGTATCGCCGACGTAAGCCGCCAGGCGCCAACTGAAGTCGCCGCCGCCGGGCAGCCCAAAGGCAGGCCGCTCGCTGGAGCTGCCGTTGCCGTTGCCGAAAACATACTCCGCTGGCTTATACCCATACAGCGGATCGCCCAGGCATTGTCCATTTGCATCGATGCCGCCGATCGGGTCCGTGCTGTCGCAGGCCGCAAGCTGGTGCGTGGTGCTGGTAGAAATATCAGCCAGGAAAGTCGAATAAAAAGCAGCGAACCCTCCCTGAAGAATGCGCGTGACTTCGCCGCCATACTTGATGTTATGAGAGCCTTTGACCCAGGTCCCGTCGTAACGGAACTGCTTGCTGGACTGGTAGGTCTTTTGGGGCGCCTCCTCATTGCCGGAGCCGGCATAGATGGCGCCGATCAACTCGAACGGGAAGCCAAGGGTGCGGGACGGATTGTAAATCGTGTCGCCCAGAGAGTTCGCACCTGCAAAGATGTTGTTGATGAATTTGAGGTAGCCGAACCGGACGGAATGCGAGAAGCTACCGGTCGAGAAATCCGCGCCGCCCACAAGAGCAGGAACATTGTCCTGGTTCTCAAAGAGCGCGTAGGGGGCCTGACCCATCGTACCGAATGACGCGTTATTGCTATACGTTGCGCGAGCAAAGTAGTGAACGCCCCAAGGCCCGTTGTAATCCAGGCGCCCGATGCTGAAGGTGTCCTTGAAGGGATCTGGAATTTGAGGGTACGCTGCGTAGATGGCGGAAAAGTTGCCATTGGTTTGGCTAACCGGGCTCGAATTCATTTGCTTGATGCGCTCGGCCCCGCCAAAGAAGAACAGCTTGTCCCTGAGAATAGGCCCACCGGTATAGCCGCCGTACTGGTTGCGTTGGAACGGCGCCGAGGCGCCATTTACAGTCGCAAAGCCCGCGCGGTCATCCTGAAAGATACCGAACAGGTTCCCGTGGATTCCGTTCGTTCCCGAATGGGTGGACATCAGAACCTGTCCCGTCGAGGTGACAGAACCGGAAACGTCCTGAGTGGAACGGTTCAACTGGAACTCATCGATCGCGCCCTCGGGCACGTTGAACAAAACCGTACCCACGGTTTCATCGGAGACGTCCTGGCCATCAATAAGGACGCGCGTCGTGCGGCCGTTCTGGCCGTTCACGCCCAGGGCGGAATAGCCCGTCTTGGTGGGATCGAAGCTTTGTCCAGACTGAAGAATGACGCCGGGCTCTATCTGCGCGATGTCAAGAATGTTGCGGCCGTTGATCGGCAGCGTGTCAATCTGTTCACTGGTTACTACGCCGGCAACACCGACCTGTTCCGTGTTGACTTGCACCGAGCTTGCAATTACATTCACCGTCTCGCTTTGGCTACCGACCGTCAACTTCGCACTGCCTGAGGTCGCCGTACCCGTGCTAACCACGGTCTCGATCACCTGATGCTGGAATCCCTCAGCTACGATCGCGATTGTGTACCCGCCAGGAACAAGCGGACCAATGCTGTAGAAGCCCGCCTTATCTGTGGTCAATGTCCGCGAGAAACCTGTGGCCGGAGCGGAAATAGTGATTTTTGCGCCGGGGATTACCGCGCCGGTGGAGTCAACAACGGTACCCTGGATCGATCCACCGTTGGTCGAGATGGCTTGCGCACTGGCTGTTTTCTGCAATAGAGGGCTCGCTAACAGGAGAGCCAGAACGAATCCAACTGTGATAGCTACACCAAGAAACCTGAAATATCGCATAGAAATCCTCCGTAAATTTGTTCGCAACATAGGCCCTCGTATGGAAGGCTTTCATTTTTGTAGAAGTGGTTGGATATCTGGTTTGGCACAGCGGATAAGGAGGGGGCATACCCGTCTGAAACGAGGTCTCTTATTGCATAGAGTTGTACCAACAACAGGTGCCCACATGTCCCAATTTGTGGACACGGAAAAGCATCAGCTCAAGGTACGAAATTATGTAGTTCAGATAACTCGCATGAAGCTAACTCATAGAAAAGTCATATGGACAGCTTCACTCCAGAGAGAAAATGCGAAAAGACTAGCGACAACAAGCGCAGGCGGGAGCCTGTGCGCAAAGAACCATGAGGAGCATTGCGTGCAGTCTTGCCGTAATCACATTCGTTGTCATGCGTGCATTCATGGTTGCACTTAAGGTAAGCACATTCCGGATTTGTTGTCAATCCATTTTTTATTTTTAGTGAAACAGCGCCTTCGGCACCGCGGTGGAGAATGCCGACATAGCATCCCCATCATCATCACAATTGGGAACCTGCATCAGCACAGATCTTAACTTTATCGCTGCTGCACTATGGCCGTGATTCCTTGTAGGCGCGTACAAATTGCTGAATTCTCTTTTTAGTGAACGGTGAGGCGGTGAACCCACCGAGAATCAGTTCGGTCGTCTCAGGCTTCATTTCGGCGCGCATCTTCGGCTTCGACAAGGTGAGATACCGGGTCTGAAGAAGAATCATAACCGCCTCTGCGCCTGCTTCGCCCTGGTCAATCTCTATCTACTCCGTCGGCGCTTGGCGTCGCTGGGGGCGTAGTATCTCTGGGGGCCGAAAAACGGTCCCCGGAGACCACAAAACACGCGCAGATTCCTCTGCCGTGAGAAAATCCGATCCTGAAATCGCAGAGGAATCGCAGCAATACTCTGGCGCTACGAAATTAGATACCCGCGCAGAGTTCCCTAAACTCCCGAAGGCCCACCGCCTCCAGGCCCTCCGCCATTAGGAGGACCTCCCCCGTCCGGTGGCGGCGGAGGCGCATCATCACCATCCTGCCGCGATGCTGCTTTTTCGCGCTTCTCCACCCATGCCGCAAACTTGGCCTTCTGATCGTCCGTCAGCGTCACTGCAATCCTGGTATTGGAGTCTGTGCGAATGGCCTTCACCGCGTCGCGCATCTTTGACATCGCTTCCGGAGCGGGCCGCTGATCGTCGCCGCTTGAAGCCTCTTGCCGAGCCTGTTTGAAGAGCGCTTCGATCTTCTCGTTCTGATCCGTCAGGATAACCTTCACCTGCGTCTGCTGCTCCGTACTCAGTGTCAGCAGTTTGGTCAGTTGCTTCACCTGCCGCTCCACGCTGGGACCATGTCCCGATGGCTGCTGCATGTCCCCCGGCGGCGGTCCTCCTGGTCCATCGGACTGTGCCCAAACCGCACAGCAACTGGCTGCAAGCACACCGGCCATCAACAACGCCCGCCGTGCATGCAAATACCTATATGCAATCTCAATCATGAGACTCCTCTCAACTGGTAAAAGCGCAATGATCGCGCTGAAAATCGTCGGGTCAGTGCCTGTGTCCGCATTGATTGCTTCCGCATCCAAGCCTTGGTTTCTGCCGCAGGGCAGCAGTATCAGCAGAGATGCTCACTCAGATAGACGCACAGTTGCCGGATTCCGCTGACAATCGCAGAAATTCTTCTTTAATGTTTGCACCTTGAACTTTCAGTGCGAAGACGATAGAAAATGCTCTAGTCGGATAAGTTCTTGTGGGTTGAAAGTTGCGGAAGCCAACTGGCATCGCTATCGTCTTTGAGTGCAACTCCAGACAGGCCAAAGGCTCTGGCTCCATTGAGCAGAAAGAGCAGCTTGAAGGCGGCGTGTGCGTACGACAGCCCTTCGGGGCGGATGTTCGAGACGCAATTGCGCTCGGCGTCGGTTCGGCCGGACTGGGGCTGATAGGTGAGATAAGCTCCGAGGCTATCGACGGAGTTGAGCCCGGGGCGCTCGCCGATCAGAATGATGGTTGCCTCCGCGCCGCGTGCGTGGCCGATCTCATCGGCAAGTGCAACACGCGCTTGGGTGGCAAGGACGATGGAGTCGAGCACCCAGCCCGACAGGCTTTTTTGAAGCACTTCAAGCAAGGGAATCGCGTGCCGCATCGGAGCAAGCGCGGA
>Ga0224530_1001545_pt1 | contig 11828 bp, 10 predicted proteins | sample CBST75metaG_FD_179873 | JGI IMG/M metagenome (GOLD analysis project Ga0224530, IMG submission 179873) | Peat soil microbial communities from Stordalen Mire, Sweden - C.B.S.T75 | ecosystem: Environmental > Terrestrial > Soil > Wetlands > Peat | place: Sweden: Norrbotten County, Stordalen Mire...
AAGCAGGTTAAAAAATACACAGGAATACGAAACTGACGGAGAAATCAAGAGGGCTTCCTGCTGTGCAGGAAGCCCTCTTTGGAGGCCGTTGGCCCGCCGGGATCTGATCCTCTCTGTGAAAGCAGATGACACCACCCATTGGGCCCTGGCTAGATCGCTGCCAAACAGTCCGGCATACACGCAGTATCGCACAACCATGCCTCTGAGGCAATCGAATTCGACTTCGACTCTTGGCGGTGGCCTAATTGGAAATCCACGGGGGTTCCTCGGATAGCGGCTCTCAAGTTGTAAAATCAGCTGCATTATGCTGAAACGCTTGGTGATACTTGTATCCATCGCTGCGCTCGTATCGTCAGTTGGGATTCTGACCAGTCAGACCGCGCCATCCAACACGCCCCCAAAAGGGGTGATTGAAAGTAATGGCACTCGCAAAGGACAGCCAGGCCCAGCAAGTCAGCACAACGACCAGAGCGCCATAAAGGCACCGCCTGCTGTGGCAAAGGTTGAAGCCCCAAACGTGGAGCCGAGCCGCACGGATGATCACGGGGACGAGGCTGCCAAGAAACTCGCCCTGTACACATTTTGGCTCATGGCCTTTACAGGATTACTGGTTGGAGTTGGTTTCTTACAGGCCAGGGCCTTGGTTTTGCAAGCTCGGCTCCTGAAGCAACATGCCGGGCATCTGGAAAACGTCGCGACCGCCGCCGATGCCAGTTCTGAAAACATTAGAAAGACCCTTGTCGAAATCAAGCGGCAAGCGGAAATTATGGAAAAGCAGGCACAAGCCGCCAAAGTCAGTGCTGAGGCTGCAAACGCTCAAATTCAGATGATGAAAGATAAAGAGCGCGCGCGAATTGAGATAACTCACCAAGATGGATCGGAATCCATGACGATCTTCACTCGCGACATCGTCGCTATGGGGAGCTTCCGAATCAATCTCAACAACATGGGAGGAACGATGGCGAGAAACGTTCAAGTTGAATTCGATGCATTCGCATCTGACGCCGCTGAAGCCCCACCTTCCAAAGAGATGTTCTGGGTAGCTGCACCTGCTACGGTCAATAGTGGAGTCGCAGAGCAGACTGGCCCGCTCCCGATAGACGGACGTTTTCCTCACGACGAGATTCCAAGCACCTTCTTTGTATTTTGCCGTGGAATTATCACCTACAACGACATATTTAAGAAAGAGCCCAATGTCACTAGGTTCCTGATGCGTAGAGAGTTCATGCGCGGCAGAGATGGAGAGGCGTACTCCAACGTGTTTTGGGAAAATTGCGGTGCCCCAGCAGATAACGAGAGCACATAGCAATGCCGCCAAAATCCAAATTAGGACACTAGCAGACTCTTGGATGAGGCATTGCGGTCGGAGTGCTCATGTCCCCGTTCGAAAAACCTGAGCACGATTGCCGCCCTCAATATCCGAAGAGAGGCGATGCGGCGCGCATTGTGCCAGCTTAGAGGGAATCCAAAACCACAGCCAGCAATAAACCTGTCCGAAGAAACCACAATCACGGGCGCCGATCTCGATCAACGCAGGCGCATATCCGAATACTCCAAATGAGGCACCAAGAGAATGGACTGGAGCAATTTCCTGCAAAATGAAAAATATTTTTCGGAACAGCCATCAGAACAGCCATTCGCGCACAAAAAAGATAACCGCCTTTTGGGGGCGGTTGGTAAATTACTTATTTTATTGATGTTATGGTGGACGCGGTAGGAATCGAACCTACAACCTGTCGGTTAAGAGCCGAATGCTCTGCCAGTTGAGCTACGCGTCCAGATAATCCAATTGAACCGTGGAGCCGAGTCGTTGCACACGGTTTGAACAGGCAGGAAATCCCGTCTGTCACTTGAAAAATATAGCACATATCAGGAGCAGTTTCCAAAGGCGGGCCCAAAACCCTGGGCAATCTCATGAACGTCCATTCAAGTTGGAAGAGCGCATTGGCCCAGCCGAAGCTCGATTTTTTCTTCTCTGCTTTGAAAGGCCAGCTTTGGCCGCGCCGATGGGCTGGGAAAATGGGATACTGGGTTTGCGGCATTTTGCTGCACTTGTTGCCATTTGAAGATTGTGCAACCGTGGCTCTTCCTTCGGGAAAAACTACTCCGCTTCCAGGGTTCTGCGACGAGCAGAATCGAAAATGCCTTAACCCCCGATGCAGCGCTACTCAACCGCGTGGATTGGCTCCCGGCGATGACCGTGAAAAGCAAAAGCACCGGAAAGACCTCACCACTGGCGGCCAAGCCAACTGCCACGGCCCGCACGGCCAATCGCGACTTGGCGCCGGGGCGGGTTGCGGCCATTCTCAAGGGGTTAGACGAAGCCTATCCCGGCGTCGAGTGCGCCCTGACGCACCGCTCGCCTTGGGAACTGCTGGTCGCCACAATCCTCTCGGCGCAATGCACCGACGTGCGCGTGAACATGGTGACCCCAGAGCTCTTCCGCCGCTTTCCTACGCCAGAGAAGATGATGCGCGGCAGCCTGGAAGACCTGGAAGCCGTCATCCGCACCACCGGCTTCTTTCACAACAAGGCCAAGTCGATTCAAGGCGCGGCTCGCAAGGTGGTTGCCGAGTTCTGCGGCCAGGTGCCCGAAACTCTTGCCGAACTCATCACCATCCCCGGCGCGGCCCGCAAAACAGCCAATGTAGTTCTCGGCGTCTGCTTCGGCAAAGCGGAGGGAGTCGTGGTAGATACGCACGTCTTCCGCATCGCCCGCCGTCTCGGCCTCGCCAAAGGCGATACGCCGCAAAAAGTAGAACAGGAATTGATGCGCATCCTGCCGCAAAACCGCTGGATCGGCTTCTCTCACCAGATCATCCACCATGGCCGCCAGGTCTGCGAAGCACGCAAGCCCAAATGCGACCGATGCAACCTGGAACAGCTCTGCCGCTCCAAAGACAAGACCTGGCAGTCGTAGAAAAATTGCGGAGTTAGCACAGTTATATCTTCGACTTATATGGGAAACAGCCGTAACACAGGACTTCTATGTCGAGCGGGCGACCTCGAACTGCAACATGCATGAGTCTGTGCTGTGCGCCTGCCGAAAACCGCAACTTCGCAACACGGAGATTGAGGCCGGATTCTCTTCGCTGGTGTGAGCCACAACCTTTCTCGCGCCAAGCCTGAACGCATTGCCCATGAGGGCTTGAACCAACTCCTTCGCCAACCCCCGCCCTCTCCATCGCTCGCAAATGGAGTAGCCAATCTCAACCTCGCCCGCCTCGTCGGGCGGCCCCAGATATCCGCCACAGCCAACCAGAGCAGCGGGTTCTCCGGATGAGTCTTTCAGCACTGCGTACCAGCCATACCAGCCAACCGCTGTCGGCCCGCCCTCTTTCAGCTTTTCCAGGAAGAACTGGATTGCATCCCGATCGTATTCGCCAGGCGGCCAGTCCTCAGGAAGACGTACCCCCAGCCGAGCAGCAAGGGCCGCCCCGCCGGTCAACTCCAATTGGAGCAGAGCTTCCGTAGATGGAATCAGCACAAGCCGCTCAGTCAGAATGGCTTGCGGAGCTACATCAGCATCGCGCGCTGAAACCTCGGCCATTGGAGATTGGCGAGGCAGTATCCGCGCCACAGCGGCAATCAACCCCGGAATGTCGTGAGGATCGGCCTCTGCGGCAGGCTCCCAGCCCAAATCACGCAGCGTCAGGCTGGTGATTGGCCCAATCGAAACGGCTAGGACGCCAGCAAGCGGCCATGTAACTCCAGCCGCTCGGGCCGCCTCAAAAAGATGTGTCACGCTCGACGAACTGGTAAAGGTTGCCGCATCGATTCCCGCGGCAAGAGCTTCGCGCAACAACTCCGCCGCCGCCTCGGGCAGAACATTGCGGTAGGCGTCCACAACATCGACCGCAGCCCTCGCCGCCTGCAGCGCATCTGGAATCACGTCCCGCGCCACCTCGGCTCGCGCCAGCAGAATTCTCTTCCCCTTGGCCCGATCCGCCAGTTCTTCAATCAGACTTTCGGCCACATAAGATGCTGGAACAAGAGCAACTTGCAATCCCGCCTTGCGCGCCGCCGCCGCTGTCGCTTCCCCCACCGCTGCAACCTTGAGCAACGCAGGCTGAACAAACCCAATCCCCAACGCAGCCGCCCGTTCAGCCAGTGCCCAAACCGTATTGGCGCTGGTCAGGATCAGCCAATCGTAGCGATCAAGCTGGCCAAGAGCCGAATCCACCGGAGCAAAGCTGGCTGGAGGGCGAATTTCCAGCACCGGAACCTCGACCGGCTCGGCGCCCAGCGCGCGTAGCCCCTCGCTGAGTTTGCCCGCCTGGTGCGCGGCCCGGGTCACGAGCACGCGACGACCTGAAAGCGGCTGCGGGCTCACCGCGCCCCCCCGCCGACAGTCTGAAGCAGCGAACCCGCTCCCAATTCGAGCAGCTTTTGAGCAGCCAGCGCCCCAAGCGCAACCGGATCGGGATCGACGCGCGGCGCGCTATGAAAGACGCGAATTGCCTTTCCGCTCCCAGGATCGGCAACGACGGCGAAAATCTCGTCCCACTCCCCTTCCCAATCGACCGAGGCCCGATCCGGCCGCGGCCTGCAATAAATGCCGATGGGAACCTGGCAGCCACCGCCCAAAGCAGACAGGGCCGCCCGCTCGGCGGTCACTGCAAACCGTGTAGCCGCGTCATCCAGGAAAGCAACCGCTGCAATCGTCGCCGCATCGCCCTTGCGGGTCTCAATGCCCAGCGAACCCTGGCCGGCAGCCGGACAAAAATCCTTCGGCTCCAGCCGCTCGCGCACCCATTCGGTCTTCTCCAGCCGGTCGAGTCCAGCGGCAGCCAGCAAAATCGCCTCCACCTGGCCCTCGGCCAGCTTGCGCAAGCGAGTATCCACATTGCCGCGAAACTCAATCGCCTCAACATCGGGCCGAAGCGCCTTCAACTGCGCCCGCCGCCGCTGGCTGCTGGTTCCCACCCGCGCTCCCTGCGCCAGCCCTGCCAGACTTGCATACTTCACCGACACAAACACATCCCGAGGGTCCACGCGCCTGGGCGTCGCGGCCAGCGCAAATAGCTCGGGCAACTCCGTCGGCAGATCCTTGAGCGAATGCACGGCCAAGTCAACCCTGCCCTCGGCCAGCGCTTCCTCTATCTCTTTGGTGAACATGCCCTTGGAACCGACTTGCGCAAAAGTAGCCTCTTGCAGCCGGTCGCCCGTCGTCTTGATGATCTCGATCTCGACCGTGTGACCCTGGCCCCGCAGCAGCCCGGCAATGTGGTTGGCCTGCCACAGGGCCAGTTGCGAACCACGGCTTCCAATGCGCAGCTTCATTGGCCGCTCTCCTTGCCGGCTTCGCTCGCAGCCGCGCCTTCGCCATTCTCTGTTTCAGAGCTTATAGGGCTGGCGACGACCGGCGATTCCGCCTCATGGCCTGCGCCGGCATACATCGACCAGGCCTCGCACAGCGCATCCATGCGCGCCGAATCTCCCTCGCGGGCAGCCTGCTTCAGCGCCTGCATGGGCGGATGGAGAAGCTTGTTAACAAGTCCATGGGTAAGCGCCTCGACGGCGGCAACCTGCTCCGCGCTCAGCGTCCCCAGCCTTGCCTGCACTCTCCGCAACTCCGCCTGGCGAATCTCTTCGGCTTGCCGCTGCAATGCCACAATCGCCGGGGCTGCATTCACGGTCCGTTGGCGCTGTTGGAAGCGCTCCACTTCACCGGCAATCAGCGTCTCGGCGTCGTCGGCCTCACGGCTGCGCTCGGCCATGTGGGCTGCGGCCACCTGCTGCAGGTCGTCAATGTCATAGACAAAGATGCCTTCCAGCTTCCCCATCGCCGGGTCCACGTCCCGCGGCACGGCAATGTCGATAAAGAACATGGGCCGGTTACGCCGCCGATGCAGAAAAGCCTGCCCATGCTCGCGGCGGAAGATCGGATGCGGCGCGCCCGTCGAGCTGATCACGATATCCGCCTCGCTGGCTGCCTCATACAACTGCTCGAATGGAATCACGCGGCCCTGAAATTCCTCGGCCATGCGCCGCGCCCGCTCCTGGGTGCGGTTGCTCACCAGAATCGCCCCTGCGCCCTGCTGCACCAGGTGCCGCGCCGCCAGTTCGCTCATCTTGCCGGCACCCACCAGGAAGACCGTGCGTCCTTGCAGCGATCCAAAAATCTTGCGCGCCAGGTCCACGGCCACCGAGGCAATCGAGACGGAGTTCGCGCCAATCTCAGTCTCGGTGCGAACCTTTTTGGCCGCCGCAAATGCGCTTTGCAGCAGATGTTCCAGTTGCCCGGCCACCGTGCCGCTGGCCCGCGCCACGGCGAAGGCCTCCTTCACCTGGCCCAGAATCTGAGGCTCGCCCACCACCATCGAGTCCAGGCTGGCGGCCACGCGAAACAGATGCCGCACCGCATCCTGGTCGCGCTGCTCATAGATGTGCGGCGCTAGCAGTGCCGGGTCCAACCCGAAGTGCCGGTGCAGAAAACCGGCCAGGTCGGCATCCGGCGAGTCCACGGCAGCCAGCAACTCCACACGGTTGCAGGTGGAAACGATCATGCACTCGGCAACGCCCGGCACCGCCGCCAGCGCGCGAGTGGTTTCCGCCAGGTCTTCGCGCGAAATTGCGATCCGCTCGCGCAACTCGATGGGCGCGGTCTTGTAGTTGACTCCAATGAGCGCCAGCGTCATTGTGCGCCGTACCTGTGGACGTGGCTGAGCAGGTTGGCGGCCCATACGGCGATCATCACCATGAAAACCGCGCCGGAGAGATAAGCGGCCCTGCGCCCCCGCAAGCCGGCGCTGCGGCGAACCAGCAGCAACAGCACATAAACTGCCCAGCTGATAAAGGAGGCAATGATCTTGGGGTCGAGAAAATAGGATGCGCCCAGCGGCGTCTCCTGCGCCAGCACCGAGCCGATCACCAGGCCGACCGTCATGCAGGGAAAGCCGAATTCGAGGGTCGCGTGGGCAATGCGCTCCAGCGTGTCCAGGGGCGGAAGCCACTCAAACGGCGCCCACCAAGAGTCCTCGCCGGGCTTCAGCTTGCTCTTGATCCGCTGCTCCTGAATCAGATAGAGCCCTGACGCCAACATGCTGAAACAGAGCGCCGCATAGGCCAGCAGCAACGCCGCAATGTGCGCCACCAGCCAACTCACGCGCACTCCCTCTGAGGGGAATGTGAAGCGATCCGGTCCCAGAGCCGGCACCAGAACCAGAAAGAAGGTAACCGGCAACGCAAAAATTCCAAACGAGACCGCATCGTAGAGCCACCAGACGACAAAGAACAGGACCGCAACCGCCAGGCCCAGCAGCGATTCCACTTCGCGCACGCCCACCGGCATCCAGCGATGGGCCTGGATCAGCATCTCCACTACCGAAACGAAGTGGAAGAAGAGCGCCAGCCCGCCCAGGTGGACGCAGGTCTTCCGCCAGCGCGTCAGGCCATAGAGCACGGCCGGAAAGACCGCAACACTCGCCGCCGCATAGAGGATTGCCGCAACTCGGAGCCAGAGCAGGTACATAACGAGCTTCACCTTAAGGCGTTACTGAATAGTATACTGTGACGCAAATCACGAAAACAGGGATCAGATCTCAGGGATCAGGGATCAGAAATGCCACGGGTGCCCACATCTCGCTTTTGAGCAGTAGGCCGGCATTTGCCGGTGGGGTTGGGAAGGAACATGAGGTCAGCATGGAGCCGCTATTCTATAGGCGTCCATGCTGGCGGCAAGTAGGCCGTCCATTTCACTGGTGCTTCTTCATGGAGCCCGTTTTTGAGCATGGTTCCGAACCCTGTGCTGGAGTTCATGGTGACGGCGGCGGCCTTGGGGCGGCTGACCGAGATTCCAGGCATCAACACGCTGACAGCCCACGCCTTGTTCACAGAAGTGGGCCGCGATCTGTCGGCCTTTCGCAATGTCGCGGCTTTCACCTCATGGATGGGACTCTGTCCGGATAATCGCGTCAGCGGCGGGAGGATACTTCACGCGCGCACCCGCAAGGTGAACAATCGCGTGGCCCGGGCGCTGCGCATGGCCGCCCAGGCGCTGTCGCGCAGCCACGGCTGGCTCGGCCAGTACTACCGCCGCATGCGAGCCAAACTCGGCGGACCCAAGGCTATCACCGCCACCGCGCATAAACTGGCGCGTATCGTCTATCACTTGCTGACCACCGGACAGGCCTACGACGAAACCGTCTTCGCCCAACAAGAAGCGCAAAACAAACAGCGCAACGAGAGCCGCCTCCGCCACCAAGCAAGAAAACTCAGCTTCGAGCTGACCAGATCCCAATGGAGGTGTGAGGATGTTCCTTAGGAGACCTGGGATAGCAAGCACATCAACCAGCGGCCTTTTCTGATCTCTGATCTCTGTCTAGATCAACTCCACGCCCCACAGATCGTGCAGATGCAACACACCTTCGACTTTTTCCTCCGCGTCGACCACCACCAGCGAGGTAATCTTGCGCTCTTCCAGAATCGCTAGCGCCGTGGCGGCCAGTTCCCCGCCCTGAATGGTCCGCGGATGCGCATTCATAGCTTGGCCTGCCGAGCGGCTTAGCGCCGCGCCGCCTTCGCGCTCCAAGAGTCTTCGTAGGTCGCCGTCGCTGATCACTCCGCGCAGCTTGCCCTCCTCCTGCACGGTGGTCACGCCCAGCTTTTTCGACGACATTTCATAGATCACGTCGGTCATGGGAGTGGTAAGCGCCACCACCGGCACTTCGTCGCCCGCATGCATCAGGTCGCGCACCTTGGCCAGGCGCTTGCCCAGCTTGCCGCCGGGGTGCAGTTCGGCAAAATCTTCCGCCCGGAAGCCCTTGCGCAGGCTCACGGCAATGGCCAGCGCATCGCCCAGCGCCAGCATGGCGGTGGTCGACGCGGTGGGCGCAAGGTTCAGTCCGCAGGCCTCGCGCTCCACGCCGCAGTCCAAGGCCACGTCGCTGGCCAGCGCCAGGGTCGAGTTCAAATTGCAGCAGAAACTCACCAGCCCGTCGCCCTTGCGCTTGAGCGTGGCCAGCAGGCGCAGAATCTCCTCGGTCTCGCCGCTGGCCGAGAGCGCCACCACCACGTCGCCGGGCATCAGCACGCCCAGATCGCCATGGACGGCCTCAGCCGGGTGCAGAAACAGCGCCGGGCTACCTGTGGAGCTGAGCGTGGCGGCAATCTTCTGGGCAATAATGCCGCTCTTGCCCATCCCTGTGACCACCACGCGGCCATTTCCCTCGCCACAGTGCAAGATCAACTCGACGGCACGGTCAAAGGCCGCGGCCATCGGCCCTTCAAGGCGCGTGGCCAGGGCCTCCAGCGCCGCCGCTTCAGTGCGCACCAGTGCCGCCGGTTCCAGGCAGCCTTTTTCAGGATCGCGGTTCATCGGTTACTGATCGTATCACCACCTGCCACCTGCGGTGGGGCCAACTGCCTTCGGCCGGTCCGCGCCAGGAAAAAGGCGCGGGCACTCGGATTGTCATTCCTCATCGCAGGGCAAGATAACCCCACCGGAGGGAACGTACAATAAGGCCGAGAGGTCATTCCCCCTTGAAGCGCAATTCGCTGGTTTTATCTGTCGTTCTCTTCATTCTGGCCGTCTTTGCCTGGGCCGGGTGGGCCAACTACGAGTACCGCAAGCAGGCTGCCGAGCGGCTGGCGGCCTCCGTGGCGCAGGGCGAACTGGTGCCCGACCCCGCGGGCGGCGCGCCGCAATACATTTCGCCGCTGAAGGGCAAGCCCGCGCCGGCTTTTGCGCTTGAAGATCTGAGCGGCAAAAAGGTTTCCCTGGCCAGCTACAAGGGCAAGGCCGTGCTCATCAACTTCTGGGCCACCTGGTGCGCTCCCTGCAAAATCGAAACCCCCTGGCTCATCGAATTGCGAAACAAGTACGCGGCGCAGGGATTTGAGATCCTGGGCATCTCCGCGGACGACATTGACCGCGCAGACCCACAAAAGCTGAGCGGCCAGAAGAAAGAGATTGCGCGCTTCGTCCAGCAGATGCACATGCCCTACCCGGTGCTGATCGATGGCGACGCGCTCAGCACACCCTACGGCGGCCTCGACGAGCTGCCGGCTTCCTTCTTTGTGGATCGCAAGGGAACGGTGGTCGCCGCGCAACTGGGATTGACCTCAAAGGACGACATAGAAGCCAGCATCAGGAAGGCGCTGGGGCTCTAGGTCCCGTCTCTGAAGTTCGCTTCATAATTGCTGTCATCCTGAGCGGAGCAGGTCGCGCTTTTTTGTGACCTGCGTAGTCGAAGGACCTGCGGTTTGAGATGCCCGATTTATGCCAAGAACTTTGGAGACACCACTCTAGAAGCCTCTGCTTAAGGCGATGTTTTGAAAGGGCACGACTTCAGTCGTGCCGTAAACGCGGCAATATCAACGTGGGCTTTAGCCCCTGAGGGAAGATGAAATCAAGAATTCGCATTGCGGCTGCTCTGGCTTTCGGCATCGTGGCATTACTGGCCCATGGTCAATCCGACATGCCGGGCCGCTCCATTTTGAAGGGTGCGGCGGTCGAATATCTCTTCCCCGAGCAGGTAACCGTGGCGCCCGGCAAGCCCAGCACCTTCGCGCTCCATTTCCGCATTGCGCCGGGGCTCCATATCAACTCCCACACGCCCAGGGAAGACTATCTCATCCCCACCACTTTCTCCATTCCCGAGGGCTCCGGCGCGCGGCTCGATGGGGCCGTCTATCCGGCCGGCGCTGACATCACTCTGCCGATCGACCCCGGCACAAAGCTCAGCGTCTATACCGGCGAGTTCATTATCCAGGCGCGCATCGTGGGCACGCCGGGCAATCACCTGGTCCAGGCCAGGCTGCGCTTCCAGGCCTGCGATAACAATGCATGCATGCCGCCAAAGACGATTACGGTTCCAATCGACGTGATCGGCAAATAGGGCTATTTCCTTCACGCCATCAGCCAGGCCTTACATGCTGCGGAAAAACCCCGGGCCTTGAAAGAGCACGACTTTACAGCATTTTAGATTCTGCTTTTTAAAGAAACCTGGAAGCTGAGTGGCTTTTTTCTTAAGAAAAAGCCACCCTGCATAGCCTTGGCAGGGGCACATGAATTGGAGAACCGCTCTAGACTGAGCAAATCGGCACACCGCAGGGGAAAGCAGGGGTGATACAAGGTGCATAAGTGCGGCTACCGAGAATTGCGCAACTAATTCCGCCGCAATGCGTTGATACCTTCAACACGCCGGATTGCACACATCATTCCGGAGACTCAGACCCTGGAGGAGTTGATTCACCATGAAGAAGATTGCACTGGCACTCTTGCTTGCTTTCACACTGCTTCCCGCGGCTTCGTTTGCGCAGGTTGTGATTCGCATTGGCCCACCGCCTCCGGTCGTCGAACGCCGGGGACCGCCTCCGGATCGTGGATTCGTGTGGATCGCCGGATATCATCGCTACGAAGGCGACCACTATGCGTGGACGCCCGGCCGCTGGGAGCGTCCGCCTCATCCAGGCGCGCGTTGGGAAGCGCACCGCTGGGAGCACCGTCATGGACAATGGGTGCTGGTTGAAGGGCGCTGGCGGTAAACCGAAGTCGAGAATTGAAAACAGGAAAGCGGGGCTTGCGCCCCGCTTTCCTGTTTGGCGTTGGCCCTTGAAACGCATCTGTCAAGCCGTCTTCAGCGATTGCTGAGGTGGATCCTTGCGAGTGCCGCAGCCCCTCGAGAGTATCAAAGCTGGAACCACAACCCTTGCGACCGCACAGCGTTCCGTGACAGGCTGCCCCGGTCCGCGTTACCCTGAAGGATATCCGCGACCGGCGCGATGAAGGAGCATTTCGACCCCCATGCCCATCCAACCCACCTCGAAAATCTGGCATAACGGCAAACTCATTCCCTGGGAGCAGGCCACGCTCCACGTCATGA
>Ga0224530_1001556_pt1 | contig 11788 bp, 3 predicted proteins | sample CBST75metaG_FD_179873 | JGI IMG/M metagenome (GOLD analysis project Ga0224530, IMG submission 179873) | Peat soil microbial communities from Stordalen Mire, Sweden - C.B.S.T75 | ecosystem: Environmental > Terrestrial > Soil > Wetlands > Peat | place: Sweden: Norrbotten County, Stordalen Mire...
GGATTTGGTGATAGGCGGGCCAGATGTAATCGAAGAACTGAATCTCGACCACCGGCTTCATGCCGCGCACTGCGTAGCCGATGGCGCGGCCAACAATGTTTGCCTCAGCCAGCGGCGAGTTGAAGACGCGCTCGGAGCCGAATTCGGATTGCAGGCCGGCGGTGAGCTTGAAGACGCCGCCCTTGCCCTTGACCTCAGCCAAAACCTCTTCGCGGCTGGCATCGGCCACATCCTGGCCGTAGACAACGATGCGGGGATCGCGGCGCATCTCATCGTGGAGACAGCCGTTGATCAGGTCGGCCATGGTGCGCGGCTCGGCGCTTGGGGCGCGGCCCGCCTTGCCTCCGGCCACTGTTCCCGGCGCGGCTGCCTGTTCGGTGGCAAAGGCGGAGCTGGTGGGGTCCAGATCCTCGGAGTAAACGTGCCGGGTAATTTCTTCGACTACGGGCAGGGGCGCTTGAAGGGCGAGTTCGGCGGCCTCGGCGACTTGCTGGTCCAGCGACTGCTCCAATGCTGCGATTTCTTCGGCGGTCAGAATGCCCTCGCGCAACAGGCGCGCCCGCATCAGGACGAGCGGATCGCGCAAGGCGTCGGCCTCGAGTTCGGCCTGAGTGCGATAGAGCTGGTCGTCGTCGGAAAAGGCGTGGGAATAAGGCCGCACGCAGTGGCCATGCACAAACGCAGGCCCCAGTCCGGCGCGGCAGTGTGCCACGGCTGCTTGAAAGGCAAGGAAGCTGGCTTCCGCATCGGTACCATCCACTTCAGCGAAGTAGAAATTGGGGAAGTTGGCCACGAGGCGGGAGATGTTGCCACCGGGCGTATTCACCTCGACCGGCGTGCTGATGGCGTAGCCGTTGTCTTCCACGCAGAAGATCACGGGCAGTTTCCTGTTCGAGGCGGTATTCAATGCCTCCCAGAACTCTCCCTGAGAAGTGGAACCCTCGCCCAACGAGGCGTAGACCACTTCATCGCCGTGAAATTTCACCTCGCGGAAGGCTCGGTAGTCGCCCTCAGCTTTCGCGGCGGCTTCTGGATTTCTGCTGAAGTAGCGGCCGGCCTCGGCACAGCCAACGGCATGAAGCATTTGGGTGCTGGTGGCAGCCGAGAGGCTGACGATATTCAGTTCGCTGCTGCCATAGTGCGTGGGCATCTGGCGTCCGCCGCTGGCCGGATCAGTGGCCGCGCCCACGGCTTGCAGCAGCATCTCGGTCGGCGTAACGCCCAGCGCCAGGCAGAGCGCGCGATCACGATAGTAGGGGAAGAACCAGTCATAACCGGGACGCATGGCCAGGGCCGCGCCCACGCCCAGCGCCTCGTGGCCCGCGCCGGAGATCTGGAAGTAGATTTTCTGCTGGCGCTTGAGCAAGATCTCGCGGTCATCCACGCGGCGGGAAAGGACCATCCACCGGTAGATATCGACCAATTGCCGGGAACTCAGGCTGCCGGAGCCGGCCGACACAGACTCACGGACGCTGGAAGCTAGCAGTTCCATTTCCTTGACTCCTCAAAATAGTCTGTTTTTTCGGTTGCTGGGATTTTCAACTTACTTCCTTGATTGTACCAACCCAAACGCCTCTGGCAATCTAATCTAGAGCGAGGAGTTCTGCGATGCATCCAGTTTTGTTGGCAATGAGGACGGGCATTTTCGCGGAAGAGCGATTTTTGGGCAAAGTGCTGGACGAATGGGCTGTGGACGCTCAGGAATTCATCCGCATCAAGCTGCCGCACCTGCTCGTCATTGCACTAATCGCTTATATTCTCAGCCGCTTGCTTCGTCTGTTGACGGCACGGATGATTCACGTCGCTGAGCAGCACGCGGCTGAGCCGGGCCGTGTCTCGCAGGTGAAGACTCTCTCAGGAGTGATCCACGCCACGGGTCTGGCAATCATCGGACTGATCGCCGGATTACAGATTCTGGACGCCTTTGGGGTCAATCTCGCGCCGCTGCTGGCCTCAGCCGGAGTGGCCGGAGTGGCGATTGGCCTGGCGGCGCAGAACATTGTTCGCGACATGCTCAACGGTATGCTGATCCTCATAGAAGACCAGTTCAGCGTGGGAGACACGGTGCGTCTGGCGGGCCTGGCGGGAACTGTGGAGGCGATGACCCTGCGCAAGACCACGGTCCGCGACGGCGATGGGACGCTGTACATTATTCCCAATTCGCAAATCACCACGGTGGCCAACCTGAGCGTGGGCTACTCGGTGGCCACCGTCAACGTGAGCGTGGATTTTTCTGCCAACCCGGACAAGGTGCTGGAACTGTTGAAGGGCATTGCCATGGAGATCCGCAACAGCGCCGAGTTCCGAGAGGTCTTTGTGGATGACCCGCAGATTCTTGGCGTGGATGCCATCAAAGGCTCGGAGCTGATCTTCCCGGTGGTCTTCAAGACGCTGGCCACGCAGCAATACGCTCCTGTGCGGGAGTTTCGCCGGCGCGTTCGGCTGGCGCTCGAAGAGCAAGGACTGTTGCCCGGCGACCCTAACCGGGTCTTCAACACATTTCTGGATAAAGCGACGCGTGGCCGCAACCTGCCAGCCGCGGAGGCCGCGCCGGAACACGATCCAACCACGCTCAAACCAAAAGAGGGCAATCCATTCAGCAGTGAGTGAAGGAGCGAGGGGTCGGCAAGTTAACTGACTTCGCGCGAGCTAATCATTCGGCAAATTAGTACTGTTTTCGTGCTATCCCACCCTAGCCACAAAAACAAAGACGTGGCGAGGGTGGGCACCCGGTGTGAGATTGAAATCCATTCCCAGGTGCCCAAATGCGAGGCACCTGGGGCACCCCGTCTTTAGTGGTTGTGCATTGTTGGTATTTAATTGCCGGATCAATAATCATTATCTTGATTGGGGCCGATTCCTGAGGCTTGCTCCTTGACCGTAAACTGGGAGTTCTCGCCGGAGCCTGAGGAGCCGGCAAGGCGCAAGACGACGCGATTGCGTCCCGCGGCTTTGGCGGCATATAAAGCATCGTCGGCGATCGAGAGCAGCGACTCGACGGTCGCGGTTCCATCGGATGGGTCAAATACGGTGGCGCCCATACTGCAGTTGAGTGTGAACTCGGAACCGCGAGCGCAGATTTTCAGGTTGGAGATCGAATTCTGGAGGCTGACCAATCTCTGCTCGACAGCTTCCCGCGGAACCTCTGCCAGGGTGAGCAGGAACTCCTCGCCGCCGTACCGGCCCGCGTTATCATAGGCGCGGATGGCGGCTCCGACCGCCGCGGCGAACCAGCGCAGCGCCTCATCGCCGGCCAAGTGCCCGTAGCGATCGTTGATGCGCTTGAAATGGTCCAGATCAACCAGCGCCACAACGATAGTACGGTTCTCCCGCAGAGCGCGGTCTGTCTCCGCCGTCAGAGCGCGCAAAATGGCCACGCGATTCAACATTCCGGTGAGCCCGTCGTGGGTCGCCTGAATGCGCAACTGTTCACGGCTGGCCTCCAACTCCCTGGTGCGCTCGCTGACCAGCGTCTCCAGACGAAGGCTTCTTGCGCGCAACTGCCGGGAGTAAAGATGAATGGAGGCGGCCAGCAAAAGCAGAAGAGCCAGCGCACATAACCCATAAAACCAGTAGGTTCTCCACCAGGGCGGAAGAACCTCGAAGTCAACCTTCAACGGATCGGAACAGGCATTCAGGCTCGGATTGCAGGCCATCGCCATAAACGTAAACTTCCCTGGTGGAAGGCTGGCGAAAGTTGCTTTGCCGGTCTGGGTTTCCATCCACTCCGGCTGATACCCAACCATGCGTATCTTCAAAACCAGCTCGCTCAGGTTGCGCATCGTGGGCGAAGAGATACGAAAGTGAAGCGGCGAACCACCCCATGGCATAGTAGGCTGCTGAACACCGAGGTAATTCGTTTCGCCGCGATTAAACTCCGTCAGCGAAATGGTCAGTGGGATCGTGTCGAAGACCCGCTCGGGATGCAGCAGGTGACTGACACCACTGCTGGTTCCAATCCATAGCGATCCGTCGGCGACTTCCCGCAGCATCCCTTCATCGACATCGTTCCAGATCAACCCGCTCTCCTGCGTGAGGTGGCGCCAGTTCTGGCCGTTCCATACCACCAGCCCCATATCGGTCCCCAACCAGACCCATCCACGATGGTCCACCAGGATAGATAGTGGAGCAAGGGTGCGCAGTTCCGAAGGGAGTTCCAGTTGCGAGGCTTGCATCCGTACTCCGTCTGCCGCCAGACGCCATGTACCGGTCTGATCGCCGGTAATCCAGATCGCGCCATCCCGCGCGCAGGAAACGGCCAGCAATTCACCCCGCAGCACGGGCAGTCCATCGATCGGCGGCGCGGTCCACGCTCCGTCCTTGAAGCGCACCAGCCGATTATTACCCAGAAACCAGGCAGCGCCGTCGGGTGAAATGCAGGCGCCTAAGACCTTGCTGGAATTGCCCAGCAGCGAATCCACTGCCGTAACCTTGGAGAAGGTGGTCGAAGGAGTCCCTGGGTCGCGGAGATAGACACCCTCAAATGTTTCAAGGAATACGCGACCGGCGAAATCCTCAACCGCACCGACAATACGCGCTGGGACTTTGCCCTTTTGCTCGACGCGGCCCGTCTTGGGATCGATGCGCAGGATGACGCCTGAAGCTGTCCCCGCCAACAAAGAGCCGTCACGCTCGGTAAGCATTCCGTTCGTCTGGCCCAGGGTCCATCGCCGCTGGTTTGACAGCGAACCGGCCAAACCACTGCGCGGGTCGATCCATGCAGGTCCGCGGTCCGTTCCCAGGAAGACCCGGTCAGCGTTTGCCGGGGTGATGGCCCAGATAGATCTGGAAGGCAAGCCCTGCTGGTCTTCCCAACCTTCCCAGTTCCCATAACCAACCCACTCGTAAAGTCCATCTCCCCGGCAGGCAATCCACAGGTCGCCGGCCGAGTCGAAGGCAAGCCTCATAATGTGACTGGCGCGCTCTAACCCATTTGCCCGGCCAATAATCTGCCATTCGTTCCCATTCCAGCGGGCGATTCCCTCTTCTGTGGGAGCCAGTATTCGGCCTTGCCGATCCTGGATCAGGGGTGCGTGGCTGTATGGGTTTTCCAAGGCGGAGCCAGGGATGGAGCGATCGGCAAAGCGCGTAGACCGAGGCAGCAGGACAGCCACGTGAGCCGCGCCCGCAGCCCAGAGTGTACCAGCGCTATCCAGGAGAACCCCGCCCCAATGATCGGCGGCAAGGCCCTTGTCCGTGCCCCATTCGGTCACCGGGCTCTCGCGCAGTTGAACAGGCGCGCCGGTCGCCGACCCTTGCAATATAGACCACTCGCCAGCAGCGCCGGTCTCGTGTTCCAGCCAGGAACAGAGGCCCTTGCCGCAGCCGGCCCAGAGGCGAATGTCACCTCCGGATTCCCGTACTATACTCAGGCTGGTCACATGAGCCAGATCCGGCAGAGAAGCCAGCACACGGCCCGAAAACAGCGGCAGAAAAGAGAGCATCTTCCCTTCGGCATCATGCTCCAACCGGTAGGGCTGCCCATTTTCCACGACCAAGAGGTGACGCGTATCCTCTACAACAATGCGCCGCGCGCCCGCGACCACGATTGGATCTCGTCCGGCGGAAATAAACCGTTGACCGTCCCAGTGGTAAAGATTCCAGTCGGTGGCAACCCAGATGGTGCCGTTCGGATCCGAAACTACGTCCCGGACATCAAGTTCAGCAATCCCCTGTCCCGCGCCGAATCGCTCAAATCCGGTGCCCAGAAAGCGGTAAACACCACTCTCAGTACCCATCCACAGAAAGCCGGAACGGTCGGTCGCCAGCGAGCTGATTGAAAGGTTCTTGAGTCCTTCGGCCTGACGAAAAGCGCGAAAGACATACTGCTGCGCCTGCATGGTTGCTGAAAAAGCCAACAAACATGCCAGAACCCGGACTAAACTAACCCGCCTCATGAGTTCCTTTTACGATACAACCCTCGGAGATGAGTTCGACACAGGTATTATCGGCCCTTTGGAATGAAAGGGCTAGTTGGAGCGCGAAGGCTCTATCCGCTCCCTTGCCGGCCACGGAAGGCTTGTCCGGGCATCAGCGCGCCGGATTCCATTCACTAAACAGGGCTATTCAGCGCCTTTTCAAGCGCCTCGGCATCGGTGACAGGCGGAAGGCACGTGCGTCCGCGGCAAACGATCGCCCAGGCTTCCGCTCCGGCCGGCTTTGGAACTTCCAGCAGGACTTCAGCCAGCACTTCGGGAATGCCTCCGGGAACCAGCCGTTCCGGATCGACGCGCATCACGGCCTTGCTGACGGCAAAGCGGGCGAGTCCTCGCGCTTCGAGGCGTTCGGCGTGAGGGCCTGAACCGATTACCACAACCTGCACAGGATCGAGCAATAACCGCTCCAGAGCCAGCCCATAAGAGCCGGCATAGAGGCCGAAATGCTCCACAATCCCGGCAAAAGAGGCGAGCGTCTCCTCGGCGATTTCGCGATACTCCCTGCGTCCGCTCAACGCTTCAAGGCGCAGCAGGGCGGAAGCGGCTGTGGGATTGCCCGCCGGAGTGGGCGTGTCCTGCAACGGCTTGCGTCGCGCGGCCAGTGCGCCCAGCGGCGCAACCCCGTCCGCAGGCGCGGCGGCGTCAAAAAACGCTCCCGCTTGCCGGTCGTTGAAACGGGCGATCATCGCATCGGCCAGCTTGACAGCGGCATGGTAGTAGCTCATCTCGCCAGTCGAAAACCACGCGTCAACGCAGGCATGAACTGTGAAGGCATAGTCGTCGAGCGTGGCAGGCGGCCGCGGTTCCTGGCTCTGCTCATCGCCATAGGCAATGACGTGGCTCAAACTCTGGTCGCCATCCCAGGCTTCGGCGAGCAAACGGTTCAAAGTGAGTAAGGCCAGCTCACGCGTCGAATCTCTGCCGAGTACCCGCGCCGTCTCCAGACAGGCCGTCACCGCCATCGCGTTCCAGCCCGTGTAGAGCGTGCGGTCGATGAACGGCGTGGGCCGTTCTGCGCGTGCCGCAAGCAGTGTACGCCGGGCAGCATCCGCCAGCGGGCGCAAATCGTTCAAGCTACGGCCCGTTTCAGCAGCCATTTCCTCCAGAGTATGGTCAATGTGGAGGACGTTCTTGGCGGGGTTGTGGTGCATATCGCCCACTTCTCTGACGCCCCAGTAGCGCAAGGCAATCTTCGAGTCGTCCGGGGAGAATTCCGCTGCCTGCAACGCGTCGCGTGCCTCGGCCAGCGTCCAGGTGAAGTAGTCGCCGTCGTCGTCCAGGTTGATGTCCGCGTCCTGCGAGGCATAGAAGCCGCCGCGCTCGCGTTCGCTCATCGTTTCTTCCAGCCAACCCACAATCTCTCTGGCGGTGAGAAGAAAATCCTCGCGTCCCAGGCTTTGGTAGCCATGCAGATAGTTGCGCAGCAGTTCGGTGTTGTCGTAGAGCATCTTCTCGAAGTGCGGAACGCGCCAGTGTTCATCCACGCTGTAGCGGTGAAAGCCGCCGGCCAGATGATCGTAGACGCCGCCCCGCGCCATCTTTTCCATCGTTGTGGAGAAAGCATCAACGGCTTGCTGGTTGGCGCGATTGATGCCCACTTCCAGCAGCAGGTCGAGGGCTGCCGGGTGAGGAAACTTGGGCTGGGAGCCAAAGCCGCCATTGCGCGAATCGAACTGCGCCAAAATCGAGCCGGCAATCTTGTCCACCAGCGCCAGCGTCAGCTCTCCGCCACGGCCGGAGAAAGACTCGTTGTGCTCGATGGCGGCCATGACGCTGGCGGCTGTTTCCAACGCCTCGTCGCGCCGCTCCCGCCACACCTGGGAAAGAGCTGTGAGCACGCGCCCAAATCCTGGCCGCCCATAGCGATCGTCAGGCGGAATATAGGTACCACCAAAGTAAGGCCGTCCATCGGGAGTGAGAAAGGCCGTCAGCGGCCAACCACCCTGCCCGCTGATGGCCGAAACCGCGGCCTGATAACGTGCATCCACGTCGGGCCGCTCGTCGCGGTCCACCTTCACAGCCACAAAATGCTCGTTGATCAGCGCTGCGATCTCAGGGTTTTCATACGACTCCCGGTCCATCACGTGGCACCAGTGGCACCAGACGGCGCCAATGTCGAGCAGGATGGGCTTGTCTTCGGCCTGGGCGAGTGCGAAGGCGTCCTCGCCCCATGGATGCCATTGGACCGGTTGGTGGCGCGCCGAACGCAGATAGGAACTGGCTGAGTGTTCCAGCAGGTTACCGTGGCTGGCTGCAGATTCAGCGGAAGTGGGGAAAATATCCTCGGGCATGGGGTGAGAATACATCGGTCGCGCCCAGGGCGCGAATCCTGATGAAGATTCCATTGTCTGCGGTTTACAAAAAATCACTTGACGACCTTGTGCCGTCCAGCTACACTTCTCGCGAAATTTCGAACCAAATTTTTGCGTTCTGGAAGGAATCGCCATGAAGACTCTCCCCCGAGTTGCAGTATTGTCTACGTTCTTCCTCCTCTTGACCACTCCACTCACGCTCAGTCCTCTTTATTCTCAAACCTTTGCCACGACAGGCGGCATGGAGACGCCCCTAATCTGCCAAACAGCCACCCCGCTGCAAAACGGCATGATTCTTATCGCTGGCGGAGTCAACGCCAATGGAGCAACAACGGCTGCGGAACTTTACAACCCAAACACAGGCGCACAATCGTTTTCGCCGACTGGATCATTGAATGTTGCCAGAAGCTGCGGGAGCACTGCAACCCTGCTTAATGACGGCACGGTGCTGATTGCGGGCGGGTCAGGGAATACAACAGCAGAGATCTATATCCCCTCAAGTGGAACCTTTAGCCTCAACACACCGCCGTCCCCTCTCTATCCGCAGAATCCGAACGGCATAAAGATCGGGCCCATGACTGCGGTGCGAATGAACGCAACTGCAACCCTGCTCCCGGATGGCACGGTTCTCATCGCAGGTGGTGATATAGGGGATTGGGCCGGATTGACATCTGCGGAGATTTACAATCCAGCGACAGGAACCTTTACCGCTACGGGAAGCATGAGCACTCGGAGGACTACGCAGACGGCTACGCTCCTCCCGGGCGGAACGGTACTCATTGCCGGGGGCCAGGACAATTATTCCGGACAGGTTGCGCTGAACACTGCGGAGATCTACACTCCGTCGTCAAGGACATTCGCACTCGTCGGAAATTTGACAACTACACGGTGCCAGCACACGGCAACCTTGTTGACTGATGGGACCGTCCTCCTCGCAGGAGGACAAAATACCTCCGGCACTTTTCTATCCTCCGCGGAAATTTACACGCCCACTACTGCCACCTTTGCGGCGACCGGCTCTATGAGCTCCCCACGACTTGACCATACAGCCACTCCGATAGCCGACGGCACGGTCTTAGTCGCAGGGGGCTACCCCTCATCTTCTACGTTCTATCCCGTGAACACAGCGGAGATTTATACTCCATCTTCGCGCAGATTCACGGTAACGGGGAACATGACTGTGCCGCGCGCATATCATTCAGCTACCATGGTCTATAATGGCGATATCCTGATTGTCGGGGGCGAGGATATGGATATCTACGCCTCCTCGTTCCTTTCTGCTGCAGAGCTGTATTCTTACCCGGTCACGGTAGCTTTTATGCTACCAGCATATCGTGTTACTTCCATCATCTATGCACCGCCCGGCAACAAGAGCCAGTCGGGATTCATCGACACCACGACGAATGCCACGACAACAACGATCGGAAGCAGCTTCGGCCAGGGGCACTCAGTCTCCATGTCCTTCGGACTATCTTTTGACGGCATCGGCATCAGCGCGAGTCAAAGCATCAATTCCGTACAGACATCTAGTAGTACCGCCGCATTCCAGGAAACATTTACGGACGCAACAGGCGTTTCGAACGCATCGAACAACGCCGCTCCAGATGCCATCAATCACAATCAGGACGAATTCCTGATCTGGCTCAATCCAGAGATTATTGTCTTTGGCAACGAGTCAGCTCCTGTGAGCTACGATGTAAGCGTTCAGCCCTTGGCCAACGGGACTGCGGTCCCTCCTGATGTTGTGCAAGTTTGGGCTGACACGATGGAGGCAAACTCGTACGGAGTCACGACTGTCCCGGTTGCGGCATTGGGTCAGCAAATTAAAGTTGTAGGCGGCTCAACGGTATACGTGCCCGGCTTGGCTTCTATCTGCAAAAATCTGATCGTGGCGGAATACAATCCTCCTTCCGGGCCTCCATCGACCTGCACCCTCGCGGATCAATGTGGATGCACTCCTGCGGACTTCCTGCCCATTCTGCAGACGGATCCACTCCTTTTTTATAATGGCTTGACAAATCCGGTCAGTCCCTATCCGGGCAGCGTAAGTCCGATGCAGGTAAACAATCCCAACTACGACCAGTTGTGCGGCACACTTCCAACTCCTAACCTGACGGCCGCCGATTGCCGCTACGTCCCGGTCCCGCAGACTAAAGGAAGCTCGTTCCAAGCACAGCCGGAACTGTACGGTCCAGGGAGCTCTGGCGGCGACGGTGGCCCAGGCACGTTCATGCAAGGCGACAACACCCAGTCGACCTACACACTCGGTGGACAGAACCAGACAACAGTAAGCCAAAGCTTCGGCATAACCATTGGCGCTCAAACTGGTTCTAGTGCTGCTTCTGAATGCAACCAGGACGACAGTGAACCACCCTGTTACAGCGGCTCTGGCTCTGGGACATTCGGATTAGGCAGTACGATGACGTGGACTGACAGCCAAAGCTTTGGAACAGCGAGCGGCTCAGGAGTTTCCCAAAGCCTCACTCTAAACTCCGGAACCGCTGGCTGCGATGAGGACGTTCCGATTTTTGAGGACACTATCTACCACACGTTCGTGTTCCAGGAAGTTCCTAACTCCGGCTCTACCTGCACGACCATCGCGCCAACATTTTCCATTTGGGGATCGCCCAATTCCGTCACCGTTGCGCCGGGCAGCAGCGGAACTTCCACAATCTCATCTGGCGTCGTCAGCGGCTTCAGCTCGGCAGTGGCCTTGACCGCGAGCGGTCAACCGGCAGGTGTCACCGTAAGCTTCAGCCCTGGCACAATCGCCGCTCCGGGTTCCGGCGCGTCCACGATGAACTTGACCGTAGCCTCAACCACGCCGGTTGGCGCCTACCCGGTTACGATCACGGCCACCGGCGGCGGGGTCACGCAAACCGCGACCGTAGTGCTTACCGTGGCTCCGGACCCTAACTTCACACTCTCTGCCTCGTCCGCTTCCGTCTCCGTGGCGGCGGGCAGCAGCGGCAATTCCACGATCACGACCGCCGGCATCAACTTTAACTCGGCAGTTTCATTGAGTGCGACTGGCCAGCCAACGGACGTCACAGTCAACTTCAGCCCCAGCACCATCGCAGCGCCGGGTTCCGGCACATCCGCGATGACCTTGATTGTGGGCTCAGGTACGGCGGCTGGCGCCTACCCGATCACGGTAACTGGCACGGGTGGGGGAATCACGCAAACAGCAACTGTGACGCTGAATGTGCCAAACTTTACGATCTCTGCCTCGCCCACTACCGTTTCTGTGGAGCAGGAGTACAGCGGCACTTCGACGATCACCACCACTGTCCTCGGCGGCTTTAGCTCGCCGGTTTCGTTGAGCGCGACTGGCCAGCCGACAGGCGTCACCGTCAGCTTCAGCCCTAACCCCATCGCGGCACCGAGTTCCGGCACATCCACAATGACTATAGCCGTGGCCTCAAGTGCGGCGACCGGAACCTACCAGATCGGGATCGCCGGTTCCGGGGGAGGCCTTACTTCTTCGGCCACTATTTCTCTGACCGTCACCGCCTATGTGCCGCCGTCTGGTGGCGGCGG
>Ga0224530_1001557_pt1 | contig 11783 bp, 17 predicted proteins | sample CBST75metaG_FD_179873 | JGI IMG/M metagenome (GOLD analysis project Ga0224530, IMG submission 179873) | Peat soil microbial communities from Stordalen Mire, Sweden - C.B.S.T75 | ecosystem: Environmental > Terrestrial > Soil > Wetlands > Peat | place: Sweden: Norrbotten County, Stordalen Mire...
CCCGCGCCCACGGCCCACTTGCACCAGTCGTTGAGATCCGCTTCAAGTTCCAGATGGACGAAACGATTCCGCAGCGGACGCGGCATCGAGAAGTGCACGCCCCGCTCGGAGGCCGGATTGCCAGCAGCGATGACCACCCAGCCGTCTGGCAACACATACTCTCCGAGTTTGCGGTCGAGCACAAGCTGGTAACAGCCGGCCTGCGTCATTTGCGGAGCCGACGTCAGCTCATCGAGAAAGAGGATGCCCTTCCCAGTAGTGGGAAGGAACTTGGGCGGAACCCATTCGGTCTGATCCGCTTGGATGCGCGGCAGACCCCGCAGATCGACCGGATCGAGTTGCACAGCGCGAACGTCCAGGAACTCAAAGTCGAGATCGTCCGCGACTTGTGCGACGATTTGTGATTTGCCGACGCCGCACGCGCCCCAGATATGCAGAGGCACACGTTCGCCGATCAGCGCATGAAGCGCCTCGTAAAGCTTGGATGGTTTCATTTGGGTTTACCTCAGGCGGAATACTGGTTCGGACATGAAGAACGGCAGGTCGGCCCTCTATTCGGGAATGCGTTCGATTGCCGTGATGGCCGCTTCGGGGCGGAACAGCGACGACGATATAAACTGATTCCTGAATGAATTCATCAAGGGATCAACAAATCGAGCCGCTTCAGGCCGCGCTCAAGGCAGCCCGTGAGAACGAGAACCGGTGGATGGAACTCTCCACCGAGTTCTCCACGGACGCTGAACGGATGGAGCAGTGGTCCAGCACCGCGAAACTCAGGCGGCTCGAAGTCGAACGGATCGAGGCGCTTTTGGCCGGCGGGGCTGACCCTTGCGGCTTGGTGCAACCAGTGCACAGTGAGACGGTTGAAACGAAAAGCAGAATAGGAGAGACGGCATGAACGAAGCTGAGATGAGAGTCGAGTTGGAGCGCCTACGAGCAGAAAACGCAAAGCTCAAGAGCAAGGATTCAGCAGGGTTGAGTCTCAAGGTCAGCGAGAAAGGCGCCGTATCCCTCTACGGAATGGGACGTTTCCCCGTCACCCTCTACAAGGAGCAGTGGCTTCGCATTCTTGCCAGCGCTGCTGAGATCGAGGCGTTCATCCGCGAAAACGACAGCAAACTCAAGACCAAGGAGTAACGACGCCCACAACATTCTTCTGAGTTGCTCCTCGAGAGGTAAGGCGATTTTGCATAAATCTAGGGTATTCGGCACAAACTGAAGCTGTAGCGATGCGAGGCCGCTGAAAGTCGTCAGCGTCACTTTCAACGGAAGGCAATAGAGAATAAAGGCGTTGATGCCGCCTACCGTTCAGGCCATAGAAAACCGGCAAAGGCCGCCAGAAATAAGATACGGATGGGAGAAATGGAGAGCAATCCCAATACCAGCGCACCGCCTGTAAAGAAGACTAAGCGAGGGATGGTAACCGACTTCCAAAACGGCAGGATTAGCGTCCATCCTGCCGCGACCCTCACTCAGAACGCCGCAGCGAGCGCTCCGCGCAGACCGACCACCACAAAGCGATTGCGGCTCCAGAATTCATAAACGACCGTGACGATGAGTGCAATAAGAGAGCAAGGAATTGACACAGCGAAGAGCGCGACGGCGGCCCCTCTGATGCCACGCAACAACCAACCTATCCCAGCCACAGAAGAAAGTAGATTCGTGCCAGATGTCAGACGGCCCAGCCCATAAGAAAGAGCAAAGTTTCCCCGATCTACCCAGTTGAGACGATCAATCAGTTGCGTTTGTAAAACGGCTATGGTGGCGCTTCCACCTCCAAAGGTCCAGTTCCCGTCGCGAAAAATATCCTCGCGAGTCGGCTCGGAGACGGTCGAACCTATTTCAATTCATCATCTCTGGCCGATGATCTTTATCACATCAGGAAATGAGATGGGTCCAGCATAAATAGACCCCGATGACGATGAACACTGCGCCGGTGATTCGTCGTGCCCATATCTCCAGTGCAGTCAAGTGCTGGAACGCCGCAGCTACAGATTTGGCACCTAGCGCAATCAGGACAGCAAAGGCGAACACAGGCAAGGCAGTTCCAAGCCCATAAAGAGCTGGTAGGACAACAACAGACTTTGACTCGATTGCAAGAGGAATAAGACTTCCAAAGAACAGAGCGGCCGATGTTGGGCAAAAAGACAAAGCGAACAACATACCAAGAGCTCCCGCTCCCCACCCGCCTCGTTTGTGATCAGGCAACTGAAGGTCCTTGTCCCTGATCAAGTTCAAAGCCGGCAACCGAATGATTCCCAGCAGAACAAGCCCGACGGCAAGCAGTATTGGCCCCATCGCCTTGCTCATGTAACGCTGGAGCCAGAAGGACAGATGGGGGATGGAAAGAATCGTAAACACAGAAAGCACAGCAAGAAGAACATAAGTTGCCGTACGCCCCAGCGTATACAGAACGCCATTCAGAAAAACTCTGTCCGTATGTTCTGCCTGTCTCCCAAGATAGGAAATCGCGGCAATATTCGTCGTCAAAGGACAAGGGCTGATGGATGTCAGAATCCCGAGCCAGAGAGCCGAAATCCCACTTAAGAAAAACGCGCTCATTGGGCCTTCTCGATGGCAGCTTGAATACCACTCTTTACATAGCTCCGAAATGCCGGTTCGTTATTGACCAGCTTCCAGACATCCGCAAGGTTCCTGTAGTCCGTCTGTTTGCCGTTCTTGTATGTAACAAGGACCAGCGACCACGTAACGAGCTTGTAGTCGTCAAACAGGTGTTCATTTCCTGGCTGCTCAACGTTAACGGACTTCCATTCCAACTGACCCGACTGAAGCTGCGGGCTGAAATTGGAAGTCACGACATCGTAAGAAAGGCTCTCAATCTTCCTGCATGTGAAACACCGTGAAGTGCCATGGAAGTAATATGCAACCACTTTCGAATTGCGGGTGCTGCCGGAAGTTCCTGCTGTCGGAACCGCGTGCGTGCGGTTGGACGCTCTGTTTTGCGCTAGAACTGCGAAGGACACGGCTCCCACCGTCAGGATGAGAGTGCCCACAAGAAGAACTATCCGTTTCACTGTGTGATCCTTTCAGGCGAGTATGGTCTTAATTTCATCAACATTCGGCACGCGTCCATAGAGTTTGACCTCACCATCTACAACCAGTGCGGGTGTTCTCATCACTCCGGCACTCACGATTGCCTGAATGTCAGTAACTTTTTCCAGCGTGAAGTCCATGCCAAGTTCCTTGGCCGCGGCTTCCACGTTTTTCGCTAGCCGCTGGCAGTTTGCACATCCCGATCCGAGTATTTGCAGTGTTTTCATGATTTCTTCTCCAGTACCTTCCGTTACATCAAAATGTTGAACAGATAGCCGACGATGACAATTCCTACCGCCACCACGCCAACGAAAACCGCGATCAACTGCGGACGCAAAACCTTGCGCAGGATGATGGTCTCCGGAAACGACAGGCCGATCACGGACATCATGAAGGCCAGCACCGTGCCAAGCGCAGCACCCTTCTGTAGCAGCGCCTGCACTATGGGAATGATTCCGGCTGCATTTGAGTACATGGGAACGCCGATCAGCACAGCCAGCGGGACCGACCACCACGCGCCCTTGCCCATAATATGTGCCATGAAGTTTTGTGGTACGTAGCCGTGAATGCCCGCGCCGACGGCTATTCCGGCGATCACGTAAGGCCACACCTTGCCTACGATGTCGCGCACTGCTTCTCGCCCTAGTTGGAGGCGCTCAGTCCAAGTAAGCTGTTGCTCGTCTTCCGCGCTACCGCCCATCTGCGTCTCATAGACCCACGGCTCAACGTAGCGCTCCAACTTCAGGCGACCAATCGTCCAGCCGGCGAACATCGCAATCGCGAGCCCCGTTCCTGCATAGATGGCCGCAACCTGCCAGCCGAAGAGGCCGAAGAGCATAACCAGTGCGACTTCATTGATCATTGGAGCGGCGATGAGAAACGAGAAGGTGACACCCAGAGGCACACCGGTCGTCACAAATCCGATAAAGAGTGGAACGGCCGAACAAGAGCAGAACGGCGTTACTACGCCCAGCAGTGAAGCCAACACGTTGCCCACTGATTCGCGCTTGCCCGCCAGAATCGCTCGCGTGTGCTGTGGCGTGAAGTAGGATCGCACGATGCCAACGCCGAACACGACCAGCACCAGCAGCATCAGCACCTTCGGCGTCTCGAAGACCATGAACTGAACCGTCGAGCCCAGTCGTGTGACCGGAGATAGATGCAAGATGGAAAAGGTAAACCAGTCCGCGAACGCGGCAAGCCGACTATAGAGTTCCCACCACGCGATTAGCCCCAGGCCAATGAGGATCGCACTGCGGAGCAACGAACTCCGATGCGTGGGCTGTTCCTTTTGTGGCTTGACTGCGCAGATCCTATTTCCTTGTATTGCCATGACTCATTCCTCGGCGAAACACGTTCTACCACACGAAGATTCACGATTAGCGCTGTTGATTGACCGCTGGTGACAGGTTGCTGCTCGACGCATCGCGGTTAATGATGTCGCTACGCGGGGCCAGCGGGTTTTGGCTATGGTCCGGGAAACGGTAGTCGGTGAGCTGTTCGAGCGTGATTTCCTGGTATGGTGGCGTATTCAACAGCTTCAGACTGTATTCATTGGCATCGCGCTCAATGCGATCAATCTCCGAGGGCGTGACCGCCTCGCTGCGCGCCCGGCGGGAACGGATGGATTGTTCCAGGGCCGCGAGTTGTGCAGGATACACGCCCTGTTGCAGTGAAACTCGCATTGCCTTGCCGGTCGAGATCCGCTGTACAACGAAGCCATCGCCTACCGAATTGTCCAGGATAAGCGTACCCTGATTGACGCGCGCGCCCGTCATCCACGCGCCGGCATCTGCCCAGCAGGGGCCATTCTTCGAGACAACCCGCACATCCGTGCGGTCCACAACACCATCAGGAAACAATTCCCGCAGAGCAGCGCTCAACTCCACCCACGCCGTCACCAAGCCATCGCAAAGGTGCCCATGCATCCGCGCCATGTCTTTCAGCGTGATGCTCTTGGAATGACGGTTTCTCCTGCCAAGGGCGCTGTCAGTATCCAGAACAGCAAGCGGCTGAAGATAGCGCGCGTGAGCAGCCCAGGCAGGATAGAAATCTTCCTCTTGATTACGCAGAACCGCAGGAGAGGCCAGTGAAGCATTGAGACTCGCAACAATACACAGGATCGCAAGTCGCGTGGCAAAACTGCGGCGGGTATGTCCGGCATTAGTGAAGTGCTTGAAAGAACTTCCAAAGTCGATGCTAACCGCATTCGTTGGCGCATTCATCTCGTCCGCTCCTTCAAAACCTGTGTCGCGCAGGTGAAGAATTTGCATACACAAGGAGTAAGCAGCCGGTAGTACACGGTGGTCCCCTCTCGCCTGTCCTCAACGATGCCGTGGGCTCGAAGCAGCGCCAAATGCTTCGATATGGTTGACAGGTCGCCTCCGACCAGCTCCCTTAGATCCCCGACCGAGCACTCCCCACGGCTTAGCCGGTCCACAATCATCAGCCTGGATTCGTGTGCCAGAGCCTTTAGCATCTTTGCCTGCTTCGTGAAAATGGTTCGGTCTGCCATGAGTGAACATTATTTCCTTATTGGCCAAGTTGTCAAGTATAGGTGAAGGTTATGATGGGTTTTGAAAATACCAGTATCAAGGTTGCAATATCACGTTCACTGTGAGGCCACGACGGCATCCGCTGCTAGCGTGTTTCCAATATCCTCGGTGTTCGAATGTGTCTTCAGGAACGCTCCGCGAAACCTGATCGTTTGGACGCTTGCAATGTCCACCACAAGACGATGATCCAACCCACAACCGTCCATCCTACGAGGATATTGAGAAACAGAATAGTGAGCCGCCTGGGATGCCGATACTGAGAGGCTACAATCGTCGGGAGAAAGTACAGAAGTGCGGCAAGTACTCGAACGAGATACCACAGTGCCAATGAGATGAGATCGTGCATCTATTCCATCTCCTTTCATAAAGGCACTTTTCTCACACAGATGCGATATGGATTTCAAACGGGATAAGCGCTCTCAATCAGGAGGGCGAGGTCAACCCGCCCTTCTCTGCAAAGAATCCGTTACGCGGCCACGTTGGTCAGCGTGGTAAAGTACCGCTTCCGTATCCAGAATGCGACGTTCACCAAGCCAATGAGTGCTGGCACTTCGATGAGCGGGCCGACGACACCGACAAATGCTTCGCCAGAGTTCAGTCCGAACACCGCAACTGAAACTGCAATCGCCAACTCGAAGTTGTTTCCAGCTGCTGTGAAGGAAAGTGTGGCGGATTGCGCGTAGTCCGCGCCAAGCCGCTTGCCCATCCAGAAGCTGACCAGGAACATAATGAGAAAGTAGACGACAAGTGGAACCGCTATGCGAACAACGTCAAGCGGCAGGCGCACGATCAGGTCGCCCTTCAGTGAGAACATCACCAGAATCGTAAAGAGCAAGGCAACCAGCGTGAGCGGGCTAATCCGAGGAATGAAGCGTGTCCGGTACCACTCTTCGCCCTTGATCCGAACGAGAATGAAGCGTGTAATGAACCCGGAAGCGAAAGGGATACCAAGATAGATACCGACACTCTTCGCAATTTGGACGATGCCAACATCCACAACACTGCTTTGAAGACCGAACCATTTTGGAAGAACTGTAATGAAGACCCACGCGTAGACACTATAAAAGAGTACCTGGAAAATGCTGTTGATGGCCACTAGCCCAGCAGCGTAGTCCGTGTCGCCATTCGCCAGTTCATTCCATACCAGGACCATTGCTATGCAGCGAGCGATACCAATCAGTATGAGCCCGCGCATGTAGGCCGGTTCGCCGCGAAGAAACACTATGGCGAGAATGAACATGAGCGCCGGTCCAATGAGCCAGTTCTGGACCAGAGAGAGTCCCAGGATCCGCTTGTTGCGGAAGACATCACCCAGCTTCTCATATCGGACTTTTGCCAGCGGCGGGAACATCATGATGATCAGCCCGATGGCAATTGGAATATTCGTTGTTCCGCTCTGAAAGCGCTCTACGAATCCTGCTGAGCCTGGGACGAAGTGGCCGATGGATACTCCAATGGCCATTGCGAGGAATATCCAGAGAGTGAGGAAGCGGTCAAGGAATGAAAGATTTTTCCGCTGCAACGGCGCACAATTCTGGACTTGCGTATACGGTTTGCTGGACATGATTATTTGGCCTCAAGAACTATGGAACAATCGACAGAAACGGGTAAGGGGGCGCCCTGTAGCGCAATAAACTTTTCTGGACTACAGCAAGCTTTGGAAAGTCGCGCCCGGTCCGACTGCATGGCCCGGTCATCTTTCAGCCAGGCTAGTGTCTGGTGCAAAACTTGAGCAGCGCCGAGATTCTCCGGCATGACAATTCGATAGTGCATCCACTTTCCCTCGCGTCGGGCCTCAACGATTCCGGCGCTACGAAGATATGCAAGGTGACGCGAAATCTTGGGTTGAGCCTGCCCCAGAATCTCGACGAAATAGCAGACACAAATCTCCTGCTCGCCCATGAGGTTCAGCAGGCGTAGGCGGGTATTGTCGCCCAACGCTTGGAAGAAACGCTCCACGTTGAACTGAGACGATTTCGCTGACATGGAATCCTTACCTTATTGACGAATGTGTTGGTTTCAGCGGTTAACCGTTAGCCGCAACAACTCTGCACTATAGGAAGGCCAGCAGCATCGCCTTCGAGATACCTATGCGCCAATTGCAACATGGCCTTCGCTGGAGTCTCTTTGACGCTCTGAGCCGTCTTCACTGCGAGCATCATGTCTTCGCGAGAGATGCCAAGTTTCCTGGCCTGCTGAAAGTGGTATTTGAAACATGGATCGCAATTCGCGGCGATGGCAGCGCCGATTGCAACCAACTCGGCGACTGCATCCGTGTAGATACTCTGCACAGGAGCTTCAGCGTCGTTGTCCGCAAAACGTGCCCCTGTTGCCTCCTCGCTTGAACCGCAAGCACCGGACGTGCAGCGCGCTGGGTGGTCTGAAACATCGATTCTTTCCATTTTCAGTTCCCTCATATTGAACAGTCTCTTGATCTGTTTCTTCTCAAAACTGTAGCCAAAGTACCGACTTGGTCGAAGACGATCACCTTCGGCCTATACTTCTTATACGCCTTGACGAATATGTACGCAAGATATATAGTCGTTTTGGCGAATATGTTTTAGGAGAAAATCATGGCAGAACAGATTTTGGAGTCGGTCAAGTCGAAGTATGGGGCGGTGGCAGAAAGTTCACTGTCGAGCAAGAACGCTGGCGTCAAAGCTGTGGCCGAGGCATTCGGCTATACGGCAGAGGAACTTACGTCGATTCCAGCGGAGGCCAATATGGGCTTATCTTGCGGCAATCCCACGGCAACAGCACACATCAGGCCCGGTGAGGTCGTGGTTGATCTCGGTTCCGGCGGAGGTCTCGATGTCTTTCTCGCCGCCAAGATGGTTGGCCCAGAAGGCCGCGCCATAGGCATCGATATGACGCCGGCCATGATCGAGCGTGCGCGAGCAAATGCCAAGGCGGGCGGCTACACCAATGTCGAGTTTTTCCAGTCCACCATCGACCAGATTCCATTACCAGATGCCTCGGTTGATTGCGTCATTTCCAACTGCGTGCTGAATCTCGCGCCGGACAAGCCCGCGGTATTTCGTGAAATTGCCCGCGTGTTGAAGCCGGGTGGCAGAGTGGCCGTGAGCGACATCGCATTGAAACAGGAACTTCCCGAAGCTATCGCGAAGAGCGTCGCCGCTTACGTTGGCTGCATTGCCGGAGCCATCCAAATCGACGCCTATCGGGCGGGTCTGCTTGCCGCCGGGTTCGAGCACGTCGAAATCGTCGACAGCGGCGCGGACCTGAATGCTTACGCCAAGGTTGAGAATCAGTCTGGCTGCTGCTCGCCAACGATGGACGCTTCCAATCCGCTTCAAGTGATTGAGACATCTTGCTGCTCCCCTGCACCCACCACGCCCGCATCCTTGCACGAGGAACTGAAGACCCTTCTTTCCCAATACGACGTCAATGCGGCTGCGGCTAGCGTGAAGGTATACGCCGTCAAGCCAAAGACAAACTCCTAACCCTTCCGCGGAATGTCAAAGGACTCTACAATGGCCCACTATAACGTGTTGTTTCTTTGCACGGGAAACTCCGCCCGCTCGATCATGGCGGAAGCGATCATGAACCGCAAAGGCGCTGCGAATTTCACTGCCTACAGCGCTGGAAGTCACCCTACGGGAGCCGTGCGTCCTGAGGCCATTCAACTGCTCGAAACGGCAGGCTTGAGTACCGCGAATCTCCGCAGCAAGTCCTGGGACGAGTTTTCGGTTCCAGATGCACCACCGCTCCACTTCGTTTTTACTGTCTGTGACAAGGCGGCCAGTGAGGTTTGTCCTTTTATGGCCAGGCCAACCGATGACAGCACATTGGGGTATTCCCGATCCAGCAGCAGTTCAAGGCACACCCGCAGAGATAGAGCGAGCTTTTTCTCAAGCGTTAGCTGTACTCGACCGCCGCATCAGCCTCTTTCTCTGTCTGCCTTTGGCATCGCTTGAAACCTTCTCCCTGCAACGGGAGATCGACAATATCGGAAAGCAATAATCAAGAAAGGAAAACCATGGTCAAAGTAATCTTTGCTTGCATTCATAACGCTGGTCGTTCGCAGATGGCGGCGGCGTTCTTCAATCAACTCGTCGATCCTGCAAAGGCTGTAGCTGTATCGGCGGGAACAGACCCAGGCCTGCGCGTTCATCCTGAGGTTCTTACGGCCATGCGAGAGATTGGAATTGACCTCAGCAGCGCCAAGCCCCAGAAGCTGACTGAAGAACTAACGCAGGACGCGCAACTGCTTATTACCATGGGTTGCGGCGACAAGTGCCCCTACGTGCCGGGACTTCGCCGTGACGACTGGCCGCTCCGTGATCCCAAAGGACAGCCTGTTGATGAAGTTCGGGCTATCAGAAATGAGATCAAGGACAGAGTGAAGTTGCTGCTTGACCGTGAAGGTCTAAACGTTAGTAAATGACTGATTGTATGGAGGCTGTTTGCGTCAGTTTGATGCAAACAGCCCAATGCGCTCATGAGCAACGCTAGCGGAAATTTCCGACAGGTTTCGAACGTCTAGCTGGCTATCCGAATCCCTCTTGAAGAGAGAAATGGTGGCTGTCAGGCCGCGTCATCCAGTTCTTCGGATTCTTCCGGTTCGTCGTCGTCGATCTCTGCAAATCCAGGGTCTTCGTCGGATTCTGCAGGCGTAACGCTGGTTGTGGCCGCCGGTGTCGTCATATCGAATAGGCTTGCGGGCTTCTGGGGCGCGGGCTTTGCTGGTTCGGCAGGTTTGGCGGTTGGAGCATACTGAGTGACTTCTGTATTCGGCGACGCTGTCTTGGCCGGCGTCTTCGCCTTTGCGCGCGCCTCGGCCTGAGCTGCCTTGGAAGCTGCATCCATCTCGGCCTTGGCCTTCTCCAGGGTGTTCTTCATTTGAAGATGGGAGCCGACGAAGCTGATGATTGTCGGGGACAACTCGGCGTCGAGGTCCTCGGCAGTGCCGGTCACGCTGAGCGGCGTGGTGAGGGCGTCATTATCGCCGTCTTTGAGCTTCTTCGGGACAATGTTCACCCGGATCTGATCTACATCGACAAGCGTGACCGTCAGCAATACCGCGCGGTCGCGCAGGACTGGAAGAAGTTCTTTGAACATGGTTTCACTCCTGATGGAATTTGATTACTGGATTACAGTCACCGGGCGCGTCTCCGCGTCTTCGACCAAAGCTGAGGATCGACAGGTAGTCCACAAATCTGATTGGACTGTGCGTTGTAGAAGCCACCGTGATGCGTGAGCTTTCCGTAGCGGAAGAGCCGCGCCAGCATCGCCAGCGCGCTCGACGCCAGTGTCTGGTTGATGAAGGGTTCCTGTCGGTCCAGCGCCTCGACAGCAGAACAACTGGGTAGCGGGTCTTCACCAGCTTCGGCGTCGATGATCTCGGGATACAACTCACTGACTGTGCGCAATCGTGCGGCCTTCCTGCGATTGCGCGCGTTCAATGGCTGGCCGAGAACAAACTGGCCACTCGCTGCGTTGTTGCCGAGATCGAGCCAATAGGCAGTACGGTTCCTGGTCTTGGTCAGCGCGCGCGCAATGACGCTTCGCGCCGCTCTGGTGTCTACGCAGCCGATCAGGAGATCGATGGACCTGTCATTGATCCGATCGAAGGTCTGCTCATCGAAATAAGTCGGTTCGGCCCGCCACCGTGTTCCCCAGAACAGGTTGATGCGATTGATGAGGACCGTCGCCTTGTTCTGCCCTATGTCGGAGACCGAGAATGGCTGGCGCACACAGTTCGTCTCCGAGACGGTATCAGCATCCATCATGACCACTTCGAGTCCCGATGACCGGCCCCAGACCCGCATCGCCTGGTCGAGATAGGGGAGGCCCATCACGATGGCGCTGCCGGTTCCGCCTGCGCCGACAACCAGTACCCGCACCGGCTTCTGTCCCAACAGATCGCCTGGAATCGTGTGCTCGATGCGCATATCATCCTCTCTCTCCGCGCACGAACTGCGTGAGCGTCTGCGGAAGGGCGATGAGCGTTTCGACTGGGAACTTCTGGCGCTTGCTAGTCAGTTCACTCCACAGCCCATCGAATCCGCCTTCATGGCGTGTCAGGCGGCCAACGTTGGCGTGCGTGAAGGCGCTCTCGTAGAAGCCGCGCTCCCAGGCTGGAATCGACGCAACCGACGCACTGTCCGGTCGGCGCATGGTGCCGGTGCATACGCGCCCATCGTCCGAGAG
>Ga0224530_1001559_pt1 | contig 11777 bp, 7 predicted proteins | sample CBST75metaG_FD_179873 | JGI IMG/M metagenome (GOLD analysis project Ga0224530, IMG submission 179873) | Peat soil microbial communities from Stordalen Mire, Sweden - C.B.S.T75 | ecosystem: Environmental > Terrestrial > Soil > Wetlands > Peat | place: Sweden: Norrbotten County, Stordalen Mire...
GGCTGAGCGTCTTTCTCACCCACGGTTGGGAAGCGCGAAGACGGTTGGCGGAAAAGGGACAAACGCAGCGCACGACGGTGGGAGTCCGGAGGGAAAAGCGCGGTCAGTGCCAAACACGCACTTTGTTTGGCGCGCAGCCGCGCTCCGAACGGACGGAGAAGGCCCGTTCAGCGCACAGTTTCATCGTGCGCTGGGCCGTCCACCCGAGGGTGCGTAGTGGGCCTGAAGAAACAACCTGCATACGAATTCAGCGGCCCCGCAAGGGACGGGTATGACAGGTTGTCACAATGCAGAATGATAAGTTTCTATCGTGGAATGCTTCACGTCTTGGGCGGCTCCTACGAAGATGTTGAAATTCAGTTACTTACGGAAAGCAGAAGGTTTATCCTCTATGCTAAGGGCAGAAACAATCTGTCATTTGAGGCATTTTCTTGGCAAACGGTGATCTGAACTGGATAGCGAACTTCATTTGGGGTATCGCAGACGATGTTCTGCGCGATGTATATGTGCGCGGCAAGTACCGCGACGTGATTCTTCCCATGGTGGTCATCCGGCGTCTGGACGCCATTCTTGAGCCGACCAAGGAAGCCGTGCTGAGGATGAAGAAGAATCTCGACGCGGCGAAGGTTGCCAATCAACACGCGGCACTCTGCCAGGCTTCCGGTGAGGCATTCTACAACGCCTCCAATTTCACACTTCGTGATTTGAAGGCACGTGACAAGCAGCAGCAGCTCAAGGCCGACTTCGAAGCGTATCTCGACGGGTTTTCTGCGAATGTCCAAGAAATTCTGGACAAATTTAAGTTCCGCAACCAGATTCAGACACTCGTCGATGCTGACATTCTCGGCAGCATGATCGAGAAATTCCTCGACAGCAACATCAATCTCAGCCCCAAGCCTGTCTTTGACGCGAATGGTGACGTGAAAATCCCCGCCCTCGACAATCACGCCATGGGCACGATCTTCGAAGAACTGATTCGGCGTTTTAACGAAGAGAACAATGAAGAGGCTGGAGAGCACTTCACCCCACGGGATGTGGTGAAGCTTATGGCGGATATGATCCTTCTGCCCGTCGCGGACAAAATCAAATCCGGCACCTATCTTGTCTATGACGGTGCCTGCGGTACCGGAGGAATGCTCACGGTGGCGCAAGAGCGGCTGAAGGAGTTGGCGCACGAACACGGAAAAGAAGTTTCCATTCACCTCTACGGCCAGGAAGTGAACCCGGAAACCTACGCCATTACCAAGGCCGATCTTTTGCTTCAGGGCGAGGGCGGCGAGGCAGAAAACATGGCCTACGGCTCCACGCTCTCACAGGATGGTTTTCGGACTCAGCAGTTCGACTTCATGCTTTCCAATCCTCCCTACGGCAAGAGTTGGAAGACCGATTTGGAGCGCATGGGCGGCAAGGATGGCATCAAGGACTCGCGCTTCGTCATTACCCATGGCGGCGATGCGGAGTTCAGCTTGTTGCCTCGTTCCTCTGACGGGCAGCTTCTGTTCCTGGCAAACAAGCTCTCCAAGATGAAGGAAGACACGCCGCTCGGCAGCCGCATTGCCGAGGTCCACAATGGCTCGTCGCTTTTTACCGGGGACGCCGGGCAGGGCGAGAGCAACATCCGTCGCTGGATTCTGGAGAACGATTGGTTGGAAGCGATCATCGCTCTTCCGTTGAACATGTTCTACAACACAGGCATTGCTACCTATATATGGGTACTCTCCAACCGCAAGCCCGCGCATCGCCGGGGCAAGGTGCAGTTGATTGATGCCACCGGATGGTCACAGCCGCTGCGCAAAAACCTCGGCAAGAAAAACTGTGAACTCTCCGAAGCTGACATGCAACGCGTCATGGATGCTTTTTTGAACTTCAAGGAAACTGAGCAGTCCAAGATCTTCCCTAACGAGGCCTTTGGTTATTGGAAAATCGTGCTTGAGCGGCCCTTGCGCCTCAAGGTCGAATTCAGCAAGGAACGGCTGGCGCACTTCCGTGCCGCGTGCGCCGAGGCAAAGGAATTGCCTCTCGCAAATCTGCTGGAGCACGTGGCAACCCAGATTGGCATTGGCCCGCATCTGGACTTCAATCTCTTCTCGGAAACCGTGGAAAGCGCGGCGGAGACAGCGGGCGTCAAGCTCACCCCCAAGCGGTGGAAGCTGATTCAAACGGCGCTGGCGGTCAAGGACGAAGCCGCAAAGCCAATCATCAAGAAGCTGCACAAGCCGGCCAAGGCTGAAGCGGATTCTCTGCATGGACGCTATGCAGTGACCGTCAAAGGCAAGGCATACGTGGCGGAGTACGAGCCGGACAGCAACCTGCGCGATACCGAGCAGGTTCCGTTGCTGGAAGAGGGCGGTATCGAGGCCTTTGTGAAGCGCGAAGTGCTGCCGTATGTGTCCGACGCATGGGTAGCGGAAGACGCGACGAAGATCGGCTATGAGATTTCCTTCACGCGCTACTTCTACAAGCCACAGCCGCTGCGCACGCTGGAAGAGATTCGCGCCGACATTGAAAAAATCGAACGCGAAACAGACGGATTGCTAGATCAGGTGCTGGTCAAGGCGGAGAAAATGTGATGGGAGAAATACAGGGGAAAGCAAAGACTGTCAGAGAACTTCTCAAAGGGGTTCAATACTCTATCGACTACTATCAGCGGGAGTACAAGTGGCAGGCCAAGCAGATTCGTGAGTTAGTGAACGACTTAACAGGAAAGTTCTTTGAAGAATATGATCCAGATCATCCACGTAACAAAGTTGCAGAATACCCTCACTATTTTCTTGGGTCGATCATACTTAGCAAAAAGGATGGTGAGGCTTTCCTTGTCGATGGTCAGCAACGATTAACTAGCCTCATACTCCTTCTGATCAAGCTGCGCAATATGCAGAAGGGGAACAAGGAAACTGTCAACGTCGATGAACTGATCGTCTCAGAGAAATACGGACAGAGATCTTTCAACTTGCGTGTTGACGAACGGATTCCTTGCATGGATGCATTGTTCAACGAAGAAGACTTCGACCCATCAGAACGGACAGAATCAGTACAGAACCTTTATGCACGTTACCACGATCTTGAAGAATGCATCCCGGATGATATGGATGCTCATGCGCTTCCATATTTTGTAGACTGGCTGCTTGAGAACGTTCATCTCGTTGAGATCACAGCTTTTACTGACGACGACGCGTACATGATCTTTGAAACCATGAACGACAGAGGTTTGTCCTTGAGTAATACTGAGATGCTTAAAGGATACTTGCTTGCCAGCATCTCAGACCAAGCTATGCGCACAGAAGCCAACAAGCGTTGGCGTGATCGAATTCATCTATTAAATGAAGACGGCAAAGATACGGAGTCCGATTTCTTCAAGACTTGGCTTCGAAGTCAGTACGCGATGAAAATCCGCGAACGCAGAAAGGGAGCGGTTCCGGAGGACTTTGATCGCATTGGAACCGAGTTCCACCGCTGGCTGCGCGAGAACAGCGGCAATATAGGGCTTAAGGAGAGCAGTGACTATTTTCGATTCATTGATTGTGACTACGACTTTTACAGTCGTGTTTACTTGCGCCTCATGCAAGCTTCCAGAGAGCCAATTCCAGGGCTTGAACATGTACTGTACAATGCCCAGCAGGGATTTACACTTCAGCATCATCTATTGATGGCTCCGCTGAAACCATCTGACTCTGAAGAGAGCAGGCTTAAGAAGCTGCGTTTGACAGCACGCTATCTTGACATCCTTCTTACTTGGAGAATTTGGAATTTTCGCAGTATCGCCTACTCGACGATGCAATACGCCATCTTTCGCGTCATGAGGGACATCCGTAGTCTCGATGTAAAAGAATTGGCACAGCATCTATACGATGAGCTTATGCAGGAGAAAGAAACCTTTACCACTAATTCAAATTTTAAGGTGCATCAACAGAATCGTTATGCCCTACATCGTCTGTTGGCACGCCTCACAGATTATGTGGAGACCCAGTCCGGCAAGTCATCGCGTTACATGGAATATGTTGCAGACGGGAAAGAAAGATACGAAATTGAGCATATTTGGGCGAACCACTCCGACCTGCATCTCGATGACTTCAATCATGAAGCGGATTTTTCCGAATATCGCAATCACATTGGCGGACTTCTCCTATTGCCCAAAAAGATCAACGCAAGCTATGGTGATCTTCCCTATGAGGAGAAATTGAAGTACTACATTTCAGAAAATCTGCTCGCGCAGTCTCTGCACCCGCTTGCATATGAACGCAATCCAGGTTTCAGACAGTTCATCGAAAAGAGCAATCTTCCTTTCCATCCATATGTCAGCTTTAAGAAGGCCGACTTTGAGGAGCGCGGCGATCTGTATCGAAGGCTCGCTGAGCGGGTATGGAATCCAAAAGATTTGCTTGCTGAGGTTGACGTATGATTCAACTTTATTCATACCCCAAGTACAGGGACTCCGGCCAGCAGTGGATCGGCCATGTCCCGTCTCACTGGGAGGTTTTGCCCAATCGCGCCCTTTTCAAAGAACGAATTGCAAAAGGGCACGATGACGAGCAGATGTTATCGGTTACGATCAAGCGCGGCGTAATTCGTCAGGCCGATCTCTTGCGAGATACATCCAAAAAGGATTCGTCCAACGAAAACAAAGGCAATTACAAGCTTGCGCTGCCTGGGGATATTGCGTACAACAAAATGCGCGCGTGGCAAGGTGCCGTTGGTTTTTCTTCCTTTCGCGGAATTGTTAGCCCTGCGTACATCATCGAGACTTTGCGCGGCCCTGACAACCCAGAGTTCTTTCACTATGTAATGCGTACTCCGGCATTTGCGACGGAAGCCGAAAGATGGTCGTATGGAATCACCTCCGACCAATGGAGTTTACGCTCAAGTGATTTCAAGCAAATCTACTGCCAACGTCCCTCGCGAGATGAGCAAGACGCGATTGTTAGGTTCCTCAAGCAAAGCGAGAAACATATCAATCGGTTGATCCGAGCGAAACGGCGTGTGATTGAACTGCTGAACGAGCAGAAGCAAGCCATCATTCAGCGCGCGGTTACGCGTGGCCTCGATCCCAACGTCAGCCTCAAGCCTTCTGGCATCGAGTGGCTTGGCGAAATCCCAGAACATTGGCAACTTGCGAGAATTCGTCGTTTCGTGTCGCATGTCGAACAAGGTTGGAGCCCTGTCGCAGCGGAAGGTTCACTGGAGCAAGATCAATATGCCGTTCTTACCCTATCGTCGATACGGCGCGGAACTTTTCACTCCACAGCAATTAAGCCCATTGAAAAAGATGCCACGATACCATTACAGATGGAAGTGCATGATGGTGATTTTCTGCTTTCGCGATCCAATACTCGCGAGCGTGTGGGAGATGTGTGCATCGTAGAGGGGGTTCGTCCAAAAACGATCATATGCGATCTTATTTACCGGCTGACGCTAAAAGGGGAAGTAATAAACTCACGGTTTCTTAGCTTAGCTTTGCTATCTCCAATCGGAAGAAGGCAAATTGAAAGCGATGCACGAGGATCAAGTGGAACAATGCCTAAACTCTCACAAGGGCACATTAAGAGTTGGAAAGTTCCCTTGCCATCTTTACGTGAACAGGAAGCGATTGTAAATAAAGTCAAGGAAAAGACTGTTGATCTTGATGAGACGATTTCTAGTTCAGAACGTGAAATTGCACTTCTCCGCGAATACCGCACCCGCATCATCGCCGACGTAGTCACGGGCAAACTGGATGTACGCGAAGTCGAGTTGCCTGAGCTGAATGACGTTGGAGAAGTCATTGACGTAGAAGACGAAGAGCTGGAAGATTCCGAGGAGTTGGTTGCAGTCGAGGAGAGCACGGATGCCGACTGATACAAGCGAGAAGGGGTTGGAGGCGTTGATTGTCGCCTCGTTGATCGACGATGCCGGATACATTGCCGGTGATCCGAAGGACTATGACAGGGAGCACGCGGTGGACACGGCGAAGCTGATGGCATTCCTGACGGTCACGCAGCCGGAGATCGTCGAGCGGCTCGGCATCGGCGATGACGGTCCTAATCGCGAAAAGTTTCTGAACCGGCTGCAAGGCGAGATCACCAAGCGCGGTGTGATTGAGATGCTTCGCAAAGGACTCGATCATCTCTCGGCCAAGGTTCAACTCTTCTACGGTACTCCCTCGCCCGGTAACCCCAAGGCCGCCGAACAATATGCGGCCAACCTCTTCAGCATTACCCGCCAGCTCCGTTACAGCAAAGACGAAACCCAGCTTGCACTCGACCTCTGCCTCTTTATCAACGGTCTGCCCATTGCCACCTTCGAGTTGAAGAATCGCCTGACCAAGCAGACGGTGGAAGATGCCGTGCAGCAGTACAAGCGCGACCGCGATTCACGCGAACTGCTCTTTCAGTTTGGCCGTTGCGTGGCCCACTTCGCCATAGACGATCAAGAAGTGCGCTTTTGCCCGCAACTGAAGAACAAAGCCTCTTGGTTCCTCCCATTCAATAAAGGCTTTCAAGACGGAGCGGGAAATCCGCCAAACCCGGATGGCTTGAAGACCGACTATCTGTGGAAAGAGATCCTGACCAAGCCGGGGCTGACCGACATTCTAGAGAACTACGCGCAGATCATCGAAGAGATCGACGACAAGGGCAAGAAGAAGCGCAAACAGGTCTTTCCGCGTTACCACCAGTTGCGAGTTGTGCATCGATTACTGGCCGACGCCAAGGAACATGGCGCTGGCCAACGGTATCTGATCCAGCACTCGGCTGGCAGCGGCAAAAGCAACTCGATTGCATGGACCGGACACCAGCTCATCGACATTGAGAAAGATGGCGCGAAAGTCTTCGATTCCGTGATTGTTGTTACAGATCGCCGGGTTCTGGATCGCCAGATCAAAGAGACGATCAAGCATTTTGCGCAGGTGTCGGCCACGGTAGGCCATGCGGATCGCTCCGGCGATTTGCGGCGGTTTCTGCGCGACGGCAAGAAGATCATCATCACCACCGTGCAGAAGTTCCCCTTCATCCTGGATGACATCGGCAACGAGCACAGGGAGAACAAATTCGCCATCATCATTGACGAAGCACACTCCAGCCAGGGTGGCCGCACGGCTGCAAAGATGAACATTGCGCTTTCGGAGAACGGCGCCGAAGACGAAGAAGAATCGACGGAAGACAAGATTCTCCGCATCATGGAATCACGAAAGATGCTTCCGAACGCGAGCTACTTCGCCTTCACAGCCACGCCTAAGAACAAGACGCTGGAGGTTTTTGGCGTGCCATTCCCGGCGGGGGACAAGACCAAACATCGCCCGTTTGACAGCTACACAATGAAGCAGGCTATTCAGGAAGGCTTTATCCTCGACGTATTGAAGGGCTACACGCCGGTCAACAGCTACTACAGGTTGATGAAAAAGGTTGAGGACGACCCGGAATTCGATACCAAGAAGGCGCAGAAGAAGCTGCGTAGATATGTAGAAAGCAACGAGCACGCAATCCGCGAAAAAGCCGAGATCATGGTAGACCATTTCCACGAACAGGTAATCACGAAGCGAAAGATCGGCGGGCAGGCACGGGCCATGGTCATCACGAACGGCATCCTGCGGGCGATCCAGTATTTTCATGCGTTCGAGGATTATCTGAAGGAAATCAAGAGCCCATACAAGGCAATCGTAGCTTTCTCTGGGGAACATGAGTATGGCGGCGCGAACGTCACTGAAGCGACGTTGAATGGATTTCCGAGCAGCAAGATCGAGGATTTCATTGAAACTGATCCGTACCGTTTCTTGATTGTGGCGGACAAATACCAGACAGGCTACGATCAGCCTTTGCTGCATACGATGTACGTGGACAAGACGCTTTCTGGTATCAAAGCAGTGCAAACACTGTCGCGGTTGAACCGCGCACATCCGCTGAAGTACGACACGTTTGTCCTTGACTTCATGAACGATGCGGATACGATCCAGACGGCCTTTGCCGACTACTACCGTACCACGATCCTGAGTGAAGAGACAGACCCGAACAAGTTGCACGACTTGAAGGCTGGCCTTGATGCTGCGCAGGTCTATAGCTGGGAGCAGGTGGAACAATTTGTCGAGCTGTTTCTGGCAGGAGCCGCCCGCGAGACACTTGATCCGATTCTCGACGCGTGCGTAGCGGTATACAACGCCGATCTGGATGAAGATGGGCAGGTGGCCTTCAAGGGAAATGCGAAGGCTTTTGTCCGTACGTATGGATTCCTGTCGGCGGTGCTGCCGTACAACAACGCAGCGTGGGAAAAGCTTTCCATACTGCTGAACTGCCTCATTCCCAAGCTGCCTGCGCCCAAGGAAGAGGATCTGTCGAAGGGCTTGATCGAGACAATCGACATGGATAGCTATCGTGTTGAGAAGCAGGAAGCGATCAGAATCGCGCTGCCCGATTCCGATTCGGAGATTGATCCGATACCGACGGCCGGTGGCGGGCACAAACCCGAGCCGGAACTGGACAGGCTGTCGAACATCATCAAGGCATTCAACGATCAGTTTGGGAACATCGACTGGAAGGATGTAGACAAGATTCGGGAGGTAATCGCGGAGGAGATTCCGGCGAAAGTATCAGCGGACAAAGCCTATCAAAACGCGATGAAGAACTCTGATCGGCAAAATGCTCGCATTGAACATGACAAAGCGTTACAGCGGGTGATTGTGGAGTTGCTTGCAGACCATGCAGAGCTATTCAAGCAGTTCAGCGATAATCCATCATTCAAAAAGTGGCTTGGCGATTCGAACTTCATGACAACCTACACGCCAGCCGCATCTGATTTGTCGAGACCGCAGATTTGACAGATAGATTGGTAATCCACTGTAGGCTCGGCATAGGATAGTAGCGCAAGTTTATGTTGCCCAGGATTTCATGCAGAGCGCTTTTAGAAATCCGACCGCGTTAGCCCACGCGGCCGGATTGTCCTTATCTCTCGTTCAACGAGGATAATTGGTGAGGGCATCCGGTGAATTTGGGAGGCCATATTCAGGGAGAAGTTTATTTAAGACTTCGGTTTGATGTGCTTTAAGCGCATCGTGGAACAGCTTCCAGTTGCTGGTTTCAAAGGATTCCTTGTACGGAAATATTTGTCCCTCATAATCGGTGGAGGCCTCTGTTCCAAGAGCTTCGTACTTCCACGAGCCAATTCCTTTGGGGACATATTGCAGGTCCGGCACTTGCTCCTGAGTCAATGCGTTGAATGAGAATCCTCCATGTGCAAGAAGGTCGAGCCACTGCTGATGCCGGGTCTCTGCATTCTCAGAATCGAAGCTCTTGAGAGAACTGAGAAGCCGTTCTCTGTCCTGTGCCACCATTTGCGTATGCGTGCCGCCAGCTCCACGATACGCCATCAAGAATTGGAAAATCCGGTCGCAGGCCTGAATGAATATGTCAGGATTGCTTCGTGAGACTTCCTTGTTGTCTGAATCCCGGTACTTCCAGGTGCGAAAGGGTTGGTCAGGGTGTACCGATACATCGCCATGTCCAAGACTCGCGATCTCCGCAGCAAAGGCCTCGACTCTCTCTAGGAAGCCTTCTTGAGATTCGTCATGTGACGTATTCAGATGGTCCTCGAAACCGCAAAATCGCTGATGTGCCCAAGTGTCGCCGTAAACATGTATGGTGATTCCAAGACGATGTAGGGTATTCTGATCGCCTTTTGTTGCCAGGGCAGCACGGCACAAATCGGTGGCTACAAAAGAATCTGGTTGGCAAAGCATCCTCTGGTTGATGCTCACATCCTTGCCCTGACCCGCCGGTTGGCCGTTGTTCCCAGGAAGAAAGTGGAAGGGAACCCATACCTGGTAATCCTCCACATTGTTGAGGTTATGAGGCACATCAGTCACGCTGTGCGAGGAGGCAATATGGTCGTAGGTGTCGCCATTATCGAACAAGATGATACCGCGATTCTGAGCATCATCCACATATTGGGCTGAATGTGCGACGATCACTGCCTCTTGGTGTGCAAATCCGGCAAGCCGCGCGAGCACATACGTGACGGTATGGTGAAAATCAATTTGCATCGAAATACCTTGCTTTCTTTCAGCGTTACTCCCTCATGATGGTTTGCAGACTCATCGTGCGCATATGTTCGAGAGCGGATGTGACTGCGCGGCTTTATTACTTGTGTGTAGCGTTAAAGGCAAAGGCAATCCTAATCTGCGCGAAGAGTATAGCCCGGATCGAAGTCAAGGAGTCCGAGTCTTCTCTGCTCAATCCAGCGAAGGACAAACACTTCGGATGGCTCTGTGAGACTCCCAGTTAGCTTGTTCCTGGAAACTTCCAAGATTGTGTGTGCCGCCAGATCCTTGTAGTAGTCGATATCCGGTTCCACCGTCACCCAGTTGTTAGCTGGCACACAGTCGATTGGATCAGTATGGAAAGTGAGCTGCACATTGGCTTCAGGGAAGGCGTTCTGCTTCCAACTGAGTGATGCTCCTGGATGCACGAGACCACAGCCATGTTCTGCATCGAATTGCCCCTTGGCCGCTGCCACACGAACAGCGTCGATGAGCGCTGAATCACAGTACGCGAAAAATCTGTCTTGGGCAGGAAACTTATAGTCCCAGCGGACCTGCTTGATGAATGAAGCAGGAGAGCGACCGTCCAGATCGATACCTTGCATGGCCGTAACTAGATTCATCATGCAAGCCAGTGATTTCGAGCCGTTCGACTCCATTAGCTGCGAAAAACGATCCTGTGCGTCAGTCTCAGACTGGCCAACCAGAGGTGCAAGAAACGGCATCTTCTGCTTTGCGATCTCCCATGTCAACCCGGCGAAATTGAAAATGGGATGATTGGGGATAAGCATTAGATCTACAGTAGCTGGCGCTGTCGGCGAAAGCTTTACTGGAGCATATCCAGCTTGCTTGCATCCATCGATATATGCGATAACAGCATAGTTGTCGCCAAAATTGTCATAGAAAGGAAGGCCGTTCAGCGTGATTTGTCCAGCATTAAACGTTTGCCGGACAATCTGCTTCTGATTCCCGTCTGTAACGGTCACAAGAATCTGAGTTCCAGCCGGAAAAATCTGTCCCGTGCCATCGAAAACGTGAAGCGTCAGTGAGCTTGTATCCATGGTCCCCTCCTACAGGGCTACCGCCTTCGCGGCAAGTTGTGATCCAATGTTTACAGCTTTGGTGATCGCATCGATTACCTTGGCTATATCGCCGAGATGCTGAATCGTTGCAGCAAGCGAAAGTTGCACTAGGTTCAGTTGAGAAACGAGTGACTTCACATCTGGGTCGTCGTCGTGCATAATCCGCCGGGCCGCTAGCCAGTAATTATCTCGGCTCTTCGCAATTGCTGTCCTCAATTGATTCAACTGGTCTGGCGTGGCACCTTGCGCCATCAAATTCGAAAGGCTTTCACGCAAAAGAAAGTACTGGTTTTCGAGTGATTCTACAGATGGGTTCATTTGGATCTCCTTTTCAAATTGCTGAAGCAGCCCAAGATTCAACAAGCTTGAGCGAGAAGGGGTTTCCACGGATAGGCATTGGCCGCTCCGTAGCGAGAAGATGGATACGAGTGCTCATTTCCCGAAGTGCTGTAAGCATCGCCGAGGAGGCATCTACTTCGTTCTTGATCGCCACTTCCGCGCTGTTTTGTAACCTTGACAAAGCGAGGACCTTAAAAGAGTCTTGAAGCTGCTTGGTTGCTGGCAACGGAGTGAGGTTAAAAGGCTTCAGTGCCGGAGTTAGGCAATGTAAGGAAATAACATTTACAACTATGCTTTAATGCTCGGATGGATCGTGTAGTTCCATTCGCCATGGAATTTGTCGGGCTTCAGATTGA
>Ga0224530_1001562_pt1 | contig 11766 bp, 10 predicted proteins | sample CBST75metaG_FD_179873 | JGI IMG/M metagenome (GOLD analysis project Ga0224530, IMG submission 179873) | Peat soil microbial communities from Stordalen Mire, Sweden - C.B.S.T75 | ecosystem: Environmental > Terrestrial > Soil > Wetlands > Peat | place: Sweden: Norrbotten County, Stordalen Mire...
TTTCCACGGCGGCGCATTTGAATTCGACCGCAACGATTTCTTCGACGCCACCTCTCCCACGAACAAGCTGTCCTACAGTTCCAATCCCAAGGCGGTCAGACCTCCACTACGCTACAACGACTATGGATGGGATGTAGGCGGTCCGATCCTGAAGAATAAGCTCTTCTTCTTTGGCGGTCAGGAATGGAAGAGGCTCTTCATCGCTAACAACCCCGCGCAGCTGACGGTTCCAACGGCCAAGGAGCTGGCTGGAGACTTCAGCGATTTGACCGGCCTTAATGTCCTGATGCCAGCCAATGCGCCCGCTACCTGCACAAGCGCCGCTGGCGTCGGCGTTGGCGCCCAATTCCCGGGCAACGTCATTCCTGCTGCCTGCATCACCACGGATGGCGCAGCAATTGCCAAAGTCTATACGGTCATGTCAGCATTGACTTCAAATGCGCCGATCAGCACAACACCGTCTGCCAACAACGCCACTTTCGCAGTGGCCGATCCCCAGCGTTGGCGGGAAGACATTATCCGCATCGACTATCATCCCACGCCGCAGCACGCTGTGTATTTCCGCTACATCCATGACAACCTGAACCTCATCGATGCCTTCGGCACATTCAGCCCCTACTCCAGCAGCACTGCCGGCTTGCCAACGACACCGACCACCCGCATCCGGCCCGGATACAGCTATCAGCTCGGGCACATTTGGACAATCTCGTCGCACATGATCAACGAGGCAAAGGGCAACGCTTCATGGAACAAGCAGCGCATACCGCCCGAAGGAAGCACTTGGCAAAGGTCCACCTACGGCTTCCAGTTCCCGTTGCCCTTCACCGTTGCGCCAGCCACGGAAACGTATCCTAACGGTATTCCCTATGTGACGTTTAGCAATAGCGGCATGACAAACTCGGCCAATAATCCGACAGCCACACCGGCGCAGTTCACCGGACCTGCCTTTTCACTGATGGCTCCAACCACCGACATCACGGGTACCGATACCCTGACTTGGGAGAAGGGGCACCACACCTTCAAGTTCGGCGCGATGTTCGCCCGCAACCGCAAGGATCAGGACTCCCGGCCGAGCAATGGCCTCGGCCAAATCAATTTCCAAGAATCCGGCAACACCAACGGTTCTGGTGTCCCATTTGCCGATGCTTTGATGGGCAACTTCCAGAGCTTTACACAGAATTCGGCTAATCCCATCGGGTTCTTCCGGTTCAACAACCTCTCAGGCTTTGTTGTGGACAACTGGAAGGTCAATTCGAAGTTGAGCTTTGAGCTAGGTGTTCGCTACGAGCACACAACGCCCACCTATTCTCAGCAGAACAACATGGTCAACTTCGATCCCAGCAAGTACACCGCCGCGAACGCTCCCACGTCTATCACCATCCTCAACGGCACCAGTTATCCCGTAGGCGGCCTTCAGGATATTCCCGTTATTCAGGGTGTGACCACGGGCTTTGTCATCGATGGCTTGGTTCGTCCCGGCGCGGTACCAGCGAATCAGTTAGCGCGCGTGCCTGGAGGGAGCTCGGCCTTTGTCACCGTGGTTCCGGCAACGGCTCAAAGAGGCTTCTTTAACGCCGAGGGGCTCTTTGCACCACGTGTTGGACTTGCCTACTCTTTGAACCCTAAAACTTCAATTCGCGCAGGTGCCGGTCTCTTCTTTGACAAGCCGGAAGGCAACATCATCTTCGGCCAGCCGGGACTCGTTCCGTTCCTGCTTCAAGCGTCCTTCAACAACGGACTGCTCGCCAATCCTGCAGGTGCTGGCGGCGCAAGACCGACCCTCTTTGGCATGAGTTCACTCGATCCAAACCTCAGAGTCTCGCGCACCGCGCAATACAGCCTGAGCGTGCAGAACGAAACTCTCTACGGCGTGCAGTTGCAGTTGGCGTATGTCGGCAACATGGGACGCCACCTGCTGCGCCAGCCCAACATCAACGTTCCCTCCTTCGCTACCGCTATTGCAGCGGGATCAGCGAATATCGACACGGTGCGTCCCTATCTTGGTTACCAGAACATCACTCAGTTCACAGGAGACGCCACCAGCGATTACAACGGCTTGCAATTTACAGCGGAAAAACGTCGCGGCATATTGACGCTGAGCTTCAGCTACACCTACTCCAAGGTGCTCAGCCAGATCAGCGGCGAGGCAGACAACCCCGATCCGGAGTGCGCGTTTACCTGCCAGTTGGCAAACGGCACAACGGTCCGGTGGAAGAAATTCTACAACGGACCCACAAACTTTGATCGCAGGCAAATTGCCTCGGCGACCTACACTCTTACCGATCCACTCTTCAATAATCAGCACAACGCTCTAGCATATGCTTTCGGCGGATGGAGTTTGAGCGGAGTCACCCACGACCAATCAGGCCAGTATTTGACGGAAACCGCCACTGTTGCAATTGGCGCTCTTGGTGGAAGCTCTTCGTACTCTCGCAGGGCGAATTTGGCTACGGTGCCCTCATCCCATGCAGCTTGCCCAGCAGGAAAGATCTGCTACTTCGACCCAGGCGCCTATGCTGTAGGCAACACGACTTCCGTGGGCACTGCTCCAATCGGCAATATCGTGGGACCCGGCTACCTGGCCACAGACGTTTCCGTAAGGAAAAACTTTGGCTTGTGGAGAGGCGCAAACTTCATGTTCCAGGCTGATGCCTTCAATGTCTTCAACAGGGCAAACAAGGGAAATCCAAACACCACTGCCGGCGGCAGCAGCAATGGACAGATAAGTTCGTTCAATCCTCCTCGCCAGATGCAGATCGGTGGAAAGATCACCTTCTAACTCATTGTTGTTCTTTCACCGGACCGGCGGGCACGAAATCGTCCGCCGGTTCCTCTTTCCACGGCAATCGGAGGATATTTTTGTGACATCTGCAATTTGGAACCGTTGTTTTCTCGCAATCACTGTTCTTTGCATATTGGGAAGTATTCAGGCAAATGCGCAGTCAAGCCCCACAATTCTGGTCGACGTGGACCACCGCCAAAACATCAGTCTAAATGGCGATTGGCACGTGATAATCGATCCGTATTCTGACGGCCTGTACACCTTCCATCATAAAATCCGCAACGATGGATACTTTTTGAACGAGGTTCCACGCCCTGGGAGCAATAAGCTCTTGGAATATGACTTCAGCAAATCGCCAACGCTGAAGGTGCCCGGCGACTGGAACTCGCAGCGCGAGTTGCTCTACTACTACGAAGGGCTGCTCTGGTATCAGCGCGACTTCGACTACCAGCCTCGTGAGCATCACCGCACTTTTTTCCATATTGGCGCGGCGAACTACACAGCGATTCTTTGGGTCAACGGAAGTCAGGTATGCCAGCACGAAGGCGGCTTCACTCCATTCGATTGTGAAGTCACCAAACTCCTGCATCTCGGGAAAAACTTCGCGGTGGTCGCGGTAGACGATACGCGGCAGGCGGACGGCGTTCCGACCCTGAATACGGATTGGTTCAACTACGGCGGACTCACCCGCGATGTGTCGCTCGTGGATGTGCCGGAGAGGTTCATCGACGACTATGACCTGCACCTGAATCATGGCCGCACAGCGGTCGAAGGCTGGGTGCATATTCAAGACGCAGTTCCCGGCGCCAGCGTAAGCGTCGCCATTCCAGAGCTCAAACTGAAAACTGATGCTACTGTTGACAGCCAAGGTCGCGCAGCGATCAAACTGAATGTTGCCGGGATGCAGTTCTGGTCCCCCGAGCATCCCAAGTTGTATCAAGTCGTGCTGCATTCCGGCGAAGATACGCTGCAAGATGAGATGGGCTTTCGCACGGTCGAAGTCAGTGGTACGAAGATTCTGTTGAATGGGAAGCCAATCTTTCTGCGGGGAATTTCAATTCATGCCGAGGCCCCCTATCGAGGCGGGCGCGCCAACAATGATGAGGACGTAGCGACGCTGCTCGGATGGGCCCATGAACTGGGGTGCAACTATGTCAGGCTCGCGCATTATCCGCACGATCAGCGCATGACGCGCGCCACCGATCGGATGGGCATCATGGTCTGGTCGGAGATTCCGGTCTATTGGGCTGAACACTTTGGCGATCCCGCCGTTCTCAAAAAGGCCGAACAGCAGCTGACCGAAGAGATTCGCCGCGATCGCGATAAGGCATCGATCGTACTGTGGTCGATTGCAAATGAGACGCCGAACACTCCCGAGCGTACAAAATTCCTTAAGACGCTGGCGAAGAATGTTCGCGCGCTCGATTCGACACGGCTGGTGACGGCGGCGCTTCTTGTTCGTTCTGAAGGGCACATAAAGTATGTCGATGATGCCCTGGGCGAAGCTCTCGACGTCATTGGAGCAAACGAGTACATCGGCTGGTATGAACAGAACCCAGATGGGGCCGACACCACTGAGTGGAAAATCGCCTACGATAAGCCGCTCATCATCAGCGAATTTGGCGGAGACGCCAAGGCTGGCCTGCACGGGCCGGAGACCGAGCGCTGGACCGAGGAATACCAGGCGAGCATCTTCCAGCATCAGCTTCCCATGCTGAACCGCATTCCTCAGTTGCGCGGAATGAGTCCGTGGATTCTGATGGATTTTCACTCCCCCCGTCGACAGCTTCCTGGCATTCAGGATGGCTTCAATCGCAAGGGTCTGATATCGGATCAAGGCGAGAAAAAGAAGGCGTTCTACGTTCTGCAAAAGGCTTACAAGGAAGAAAGCATCGGGAAGGCAGAATAATGGCAAAAAACTGCGGGCCAGTAATAAAGGTGTGCGACGCTCCCCACGTGCTTTTCTACCGGAGTTCGCAGCTTTAAACATGGTGCCAAGCCCGCCAGCGGCACGCGCCAGACGCAGCCTGGCCCGCGTCTGATCGATGAGTGTTGTTGAAGTAACCTCCATAGCGCCTGCTCGTAAGAGCAGGCGCCTTTTTTGACCCATCCGTCACACGTTTTTCAATTCAGGGATCCCCGGGAATGTGTCCAGTCCTCCGCCTGCCCTCTTTTTCTGCCGTTTCCTAGGCTGAGCATTTATGATTTCACTCACGGGTCCGAGCCTGGGCTGGCGATTACGTGAGATTGCATATACCAAGAACAGAACAATACTTCTAGAATCGCCCCAACTATCACTCAAACACAGATGGCATGAAACCGTCTATCTTGTTTCAACAGCACAGAGGTAAATTAGCGCCATTCCAGGAGCCATTTGCCGCTTTTGAAACATCGGGGGATGCCGTTTCCCGAAAGAATTCTCCGCAGGGCCTGCGGAGGTAATTTCTAGTCCTTTACATTCATTCGACAATGTTGGATACATCTTGATATGAAGAATCAGAGACGATTGGCGGATACAGACTTGGGCGCTATGGAGTTCTTCATTATGACGCTGATCGAGAGAAACGGCCTGAAGTCGTTGTATGAATTCCGAGAAGTGGCAGGACTTCAACCCGGCGGGATTCGCTCTGCGATGGCACGGCTCGAAAAGCGGAAATTCATCACACAGGCTGAGCCCGGAAGGCGTAGGGACTTGGCTTTGACCCCAGCCGGGATGGAGTTCCTGGAGCGGTTCTGGGGCAATTGTCTTCGCGACCATCTCGACAGCGAATCCGTACTCCGCTCGGCGATGGTTGTCTGGCTGATGAAAAGTCCTGACCAGGCCGCTGAGTACCTGCGACAGACTGGCGACTTACGCCGCAAGAGGGCGGAGGAGGCCACAATGAAAGCAGAACTTCTCAAACGATCGCAAACTGATCCGCTTTCCGCCTATGAATGGATGCTGATCTTATCTGAGACTCATCGACGTCATGCTGAAAGCGAGGCGTTTTCGGCGATCAGCGAACAACTGAAGAAGGGACCAGATTTGCGTTAATCATGGCGGGGATATTGAAGACAATGCGATCAATTGGTGCTCACTGAATCGAACGATTTCTCAAGACAAAGGGCGGACGTACAGCCTTTGGCTCATGGAGGTGAAGAAACGTAATAGAACTCGACAGCCGCAACCCGGCGCGGAGCCCACTCCTCGCCGCTTCGGTCTCGACAATTCGGCAGATCACGCTTGAACGGGGCGAGGCGAGGTTCCCAGCGGCCGCTGCACGCGGCGCCCGTTTTCGTAGTATTCAAGGTAGAATGTCCCGGTTGTGGAGCGGACCGGTTGGCCGTCGATCAGGACCGTACGCGGGTAAGGCTCTCCGTTCTGTTTCATCACTGGCACGAATCGCCACATGCCGGCCACTTTGATATACTTTTTTAGGCCCGTTTTGATGCTGTTCGTACAATCCATGTTTACTATCCATCATGGTACCGCGAACGGACGACTCTAGCGAAACCGCCAGTCCGCGTGCAGCAAAATGAGGATTTGGATAGTAAATTGAAATTATTTCTGTAAGTTGTTGATTGTAAATGGCGGGAGTAGTTCAGTGGCAGAACGTCAGCTTCCCAAGCTGAATGTCGCCGGTTCGATCCCGGTCTCCCGCTCCAATAGAATCAGTTAATTACAGAATCTACCGGAACAGTGAACTCCATTTGAACACCAATCAGCGAGTTTTCCAGCCTGTTTACGGCAATCTGGCGTTTTGATACCGCCGATTGCGTGTAGACGTTCTGGTTGACATCGAGGCTGTGCCCGAGCTGATCGGCCACCAGCTTGCCCTCGACGCCAAGATCGCTCATCAGGCTCGCATGAGTCCGGCGCATCACCTGGAAATTTACCCAACCAAGACCGACTTTATCCAGCTTCGGCCCAATGGACCTCCGCCAGACGTTTTCCTTTGCCATCGGCGTCATACGCTCCGACGGAAAGACCCACGCATGGGCGGCGGTCGATGGAGCCAACTTTCGCCAATCTTCGATCTCGTGCAAAAGCCCCTCGGAAAGAGCCGCCTTGCGAAAGGACTGCTCCGTCTTCGGGGTGTCGATCACTCCCCGGTAAACCCGCTGCCGGATGTTGGCGTAGGTGGATGTCATCTCGCCCCAGGTCAGCGCGAAGATCTCGCCGGGGCGCATGCCCGCGAGAATGGCCAATTTGGCGATCAGCCTTTCCCTTGGACCAAGGACGCGGAAACAGGTCTGGACTTCCGCCGCCGTCATCACCTCCCGCTGAGCCATCCTTGCCTCTTTGGGCGTGAAGAGCAGCAGGGCAGGATTCCGCACGATGTGTCCCTCCGCAACAGCCATATCGAAGATCTGCTTGAGATCCCAGCGCAGATGATCGACTGTCGAAAACGAGAGGCACTCTTTCCGAGCCTTCAGGTCGAGCAGGTCCTGAAGCTCATCCCGCTTCAGACCGGAAAGCTCCCGGTCTCTCAAATCCGCTACGAGATGAATGGAAATCCTGTTCATGGTGCTCCCGCGGGTTGAAGCCTTCCATTTGCGGCTGTAGTAAGGGAAGAACACCTTATCGACAAATTCCCCAAAACACCACACCCGGCTGTTGGTTTCTGTTTTTGCTTTTAACTCTGCAACGATCTTTGCAACTTCATCACGAGCTTTCGATTTCGTCATCTCTTTGACGAGACCGAGAACCCGGCTTTTGCGCTTGCCGCCGTCCCACCACATGCCGAGCCAGCGTCCGCGCTGTTTACGTAAACCACCTGCTTGGTGCCGTTGACGCATAAAACCTCCTTATGCGCGCTTCCGGACACCCCTTACTGGCGATGCCTCTATTCTATCGGTTTCGTTTCTCTCCAGCCATACGGAAAGTGATTCACGTAGCACAAGCTTGCGTCGCCCGAGCCGAATGCACGGAATCGCCGCACAACCGAATACGCGCCCGTCAATCACCTTGCCCACATGCGCCTTCGAGCAATGCAGTAGTTGCGCAACGTCAGTAATCGTCAGCAAATCGAATTTGTCAGAGAGTGTCGACATAATGCCTTACCTCAAGAAGGCGCGACCTCAGCCGTGGGCCGAGATTCGGCAGTGCTGGCTCTAAGGGAAGTTTGGTTTGATGTACTGCGTCTGTCTAATGAATTCTACGGAGAGCGTTATTCCAATCAGGAATAACGCTCATTAAGGATGGCCGACACGATGGGGCTTTGCAGCTACTCACTGCCCAGAAACTTCCCGTCAGCTTCGGTGCTAGCGGAACGAATAAAGGCAGCTCTTGCAAGTTTTGATTTCACTACCACAACTTTCTTTTCGTTCAAGCGTCAATAAGAAAAACCGGCGCGGAGAATCTTGCGTCCAGACCGGTACCCTTGCGGTTCAGGAGTGGCATAAAGACGCACGCAGCACCGATCACTATTGTGTTGCTCGGCACGACCCATTACTTTTCCTTGGTCTTTGGCTGGGAGGACGGGTATGGCGCTACCGGAGATTCGACTTTTGCAGGCCGCGATTGCGCTGGCCGAAGAACTGAACTTTTCCCGTGCATCCGCGCGGCTGCGCATCGACCAATCGACGCTGAGCAAGCGGATTGCCGAGCTTGAATCTCAGATCGACATGCGCCTTTTCGTGCGGGATCATCAGACAGTGGAACTGACCGATGCCGGACGCCATTTTGTGGAAGATGCGCGTAGCGCCGTGTTGTACGCAGAACGTGCTGTCGCAGACGCAAGGGCCGCGCTGCATGGAGCGGACGAAGTGCTTCACATCGGCAGGTCTGCTTTTGCCGATCCATATTTGGTAACAGCGATCCAGTCGATTCAACTCCCGCTCTTTCCATGCCTGAAGGTTCGTCTATCGAGCAACTTCTCGCACGAACTCGCGCGCATGGTGGCTGCCGGAACCTTGGACATGGCGCTGGTGATTTCCATCCCTGACACGCAACTCCTCAGCCTTTTATCGATTGCAGAAGAGCCCGGCTACATAGCTCTGCCGAAGAGCAACGCCATTGCCGGCCGCGCCGAACTCAACCTTGAAGATTTGCACGCACACGAGTGGATTCTTCCCGAGCGCCACATCAACCCGTACATCTTCGACTTGATTCAGACGGCGGCCTCTACCAAGAAAATAGTGCCTTCTGACACGCATACCTTCACAACGGCTGAAGAGGCATCGGCGCTCGTCTTGGCGCACAAGGGGGCGGCATTCCTGACGCGCGAGGCAGCGTGGCGAATCTCCAGCAATGAAATCGCTGTCCGTCCTCTGAGCAAGGAACACCCGAAACTCGTAACCAGATTGGCGATGCGTGCCGACGACAAAAAGCGCCTGACGAGCGAGTTCGTTCGCGCCGCCGGGCGCAAGCTGGTCAAGGCGCAATCAGCACAACAGCGAAGCACCGCGTTAGCCTGCTGAACCGCTGGGTCCAGGATCGTTTGTGCCGGTTGCGGCAGAATCCACGTCACGAATGACGATATTGAGCGGCCCGTCTTGGCCGCACTTTGTGCATGGATAAATGCCGGTGGCGACCGCCGTGCCGTCGAATTCATCTCGACGAGAGACATTACCACAGTGAACACAAGCGTGAAAGTGCGATAGTTCGCGTCTGGATCGATCCAAATTGCTTGCCATCTTTCTCCTCGTTTCTTTCCAGCCTTTCCCCTTAGCGGCCTGCGGTATCGTGCTAGACACAAGACCGCGCGATTGGGGCAAGATAAACAACCGTGCCAAGTTCCAAAATCCAGAGACGCCTCAAGCGGCTAGCCCGTTTCCGAAAGGCGGTTCTGGGTCCCCGGAGACAAACCATGTTGATGAGTGCATTGACAGTAGTCGCCATTTGAGACCATGCTAGCCCCGCAGTATGCGGATTGTTGGCCACAAATAGGTTTTCCGTTAACCAATCCGCCATTTGGAAGAGGGTTAGCGTGATCGATCAACTCTTATGAACCACTTCGAACGAGTACCCGTCCGGGTCCAATACATCCGCCGCGTAATAGCCTGGATAGTATTTGAGTCGTGCCCGCGGTGATATGTTGTCCTTCGCTCCAGCCGCGATTGCAACCTGATAAAACTCATCGACCTGAGCGTTGCTCTCTGCGTCGAAGCCCCAATGGATCGAGCCAGGATCAGGCTTGCCTTGCTTGAGCCAGAAAAATGCTCTCTTCCCGTCTCCGATTCCCCAAAGGTCGGCATGGCCATGCTCTCCTTTGTAGGGAAGGAAGAACCGAATATTCAAAGGTTTCAGCGCCGCGTCATAGAACGCCAGCGAACGTTCAATATTGCTTACAGTCAAGATGATGTGGTTGATCATGTTCTCTCCTTCAGAGTGTGAGGGCTTCGATTGTCTTTTCGCCGTTGGGAATTGCGTTGTCGGAAAGGCCCGGTATGTTCATGCCTTGCGCGCGCACTGTCTGCACATCGTTGATTCCGATGAAACCCAAAATCAGGCGCAAATAAGGTTCAACGGTGTCCCACGACTTCCACGGACCTTCCGAGAACACCCCGCCGGACGCCAGCACAAGGATTGCCTTCTTCCCTTTGGCCAGCCCCTCCACTCCAGCTCCGGCATAGTTGAAGGTCTTTCCGGCGCGCACGATGTGGTCAATCCACGCCTTCAATGAAGACGGTAGTCCGAAATTCCACATGGGCGAGGCAATGACGATCAGGTCAGAGGACAACAGCTCCTCCGACAGTTGATCTGAAAGGAGAAGTGCGTCCTCTAAAGACTCTGCCTCTGCGGGGTCTTTGGCCGAGATCCCCTTTACGGTCTGATAGTCCAGATGAGGGAGCGGGTCTGCGGCCAGGTCGCGCTCGATGAAACCCGCGTGCGGATAGAGAGACCTTAGTCGCTCTCGCAATGTTTCTGTTAGTTGACGGCTCGCAGACTGCGCTCCACGCGGGCTCGATTCGACGATCAGGATTCGTTTCATCTCAATTTCCTCTCTCTCAAGTCGTTCATGTGCAATCGTGCAGATCAGTTCCAACCGTGCAGCGTCTGGTGTAGAAACCATGTGCGGCGTTCGGCTTCATCGATCCAAATTTCGAGCAGGCTTGCTGTAGCAACATCTTTGAATTCATCGCAAACGTCATGTGCGGCACGCATGAGTTTCGTCAAACAGCGGCTGTCGGCGAACAATTCTTCGAGCATGCTCTTGGCTGTAGCAGATTGTTCATCATTGTCGAGCAATCGTTGATGTTGGGCGATGTCACCGATGGAGCGCAGTGTTGTGCCGCCAATTTTGCGAGTCCTCTCCGCAATAGGGTCTGTCATTGCGAAAATTTCCACCGCCTGCTCCTCAAGCAGCAGGTGATAGTCCCGGAAATGAGGACCGCCCATGTGCCAGTGAAAGGTCTTTGTCTTCACATAGAGCGCAAAGACGTCTGCGAGCAATTGCCGCAAGGTTTCAGAAATCGCTGCGACAGCCACCGACGAAAGATCCGTCGGAATATCAAGACTTACTGCGATTCTTCCCTTTATGGGCTTTCTCATTTGCCTGGTTGTCATTCCCTCTCCTGGAGAGTGCGTCAACGGAGCCTTTATGCGGCCTTCGATCATTCCTACCTCCCAGATGTTCCTGGTAGATCTAGGTTTAATTTGATCGGTGCTTCTCAGTCTTGGATATTCCGGGCACCGCTGGGACATTCGGGGCACTGAATTGCTGAGTCAAGAGCGGCGCGTATATCATCGAACGAAATATCGGCCCCTCCGGGAGGGAGAAATGACCGCTAACCGCGACGCAGTCCGAGAGCGATTTGAAGTTCCCGGATTTGTGAGTGAAAATCGCCCCGAATTTGAGAAGGTTCGCTCCGTCTCAAACCGTTCGGAGCAACCACTCTTTTTTGCGCGGTATCGGCACGATAAACCGAATCTCGGCTTGCTCGAACAAACGCCCTTTGCGGATCAGGTCATCGTGTCGGTGGAACTTCGCCCGTTCCGACCGATCAACGTGTTTTGCGATGGTCATCACAAGCGGAAACCGGCTTCTGAAGCTGGTGCA
>Ga0224530_1001568_pt1 | contig 11726 bp, 9 predicted proteins | sample CBST75metaG_FD_179873 | JGI IMG/M metagenome (GOLD analysis project Ga0224530, IMG submission 179873) | Peat soil microbial communities from Stordalen Mire, Sweden - C.B.S.T75 | ecosystem: Environmental > Terrestrial > Soil > Wetlands > Peat | place: Sweden: Norrbotten County, Stordalen Mire...
GCGCAGGTGATGGAGGAAACGCTTGGCAATCTCTCCGCTTTCTACGCCATGTTTCCCGGTAACCACAAGTTCAACGTCTTCCCCATGTGGCTGGCGGAAGATCATCATGCCCGTCTGTCCTCCATCTTCGTGCCGCATCTCGGCCATCCGTACTCAGAGGACTTGGACAACGAGTACCTGAACATCTTCGAGACGCGCACACGGACGCCCTTCTTTCAGGACGTATATGTGGACGGAGTGCGGGTGATGCTCATCCTCGGACCAACCGGATCGGGCAAAAGTGTGGTCGGCAATGCCACCGTCGCGCTGGAGCAAAAATACGGTGGCTTCACGTACATCTTCGACATCGGCGGCAGCTATGAAAGCGTCGTTGAACTCTACGGAGGTCGCGTAGACCGCATCGGCAAGGACGGCCCGCGCGTCAATCCCTTCGCTCTAGAACCGACCGAGAGCAACATCACGTTTCTGTATTCGTTCGTCAAGCTGCTCTTGATGAATGGCGGCGCGGTACTGGAACCGGAAGACGACGACGTGATTCATAAAGCCGTGCGGGATATGTACCTGCTCGATGCCGAAAACCGCCGATTGTCCAATCTCTTCCTCCCCAAGAAATTAGACCGGTATCTGTCGAAGTGGGTTGGCAACGGCGTCTATCCCCCGACGGGAACGCCTTCTTCGCCGTTACGTCCCGCGGCATCCTCGCCACGGATCAACTCCAGTCGGAGCTATGGCTATTCAGCACTAAACGCGTTTCTGAATACGTCCATGGAGATGTACCGCGCCCTCCATCACCTCGGCTGCTCGTCCAACATGCCGTGGTTCCGAAAGCGCTTCAATACAACTCCTATGGTGCCGTGATCACCAAGGCGCAATGGTCTAGCGACTCGCGCTCGATCCTGTTTCTCGCCGAAGAAAGCGGCGGGCGACAGCGCCTGTTTCGCGTCGGCATCGTGAATCACGCGTTGACCGCTCTGACTCCAGATGAAATCAACGTCGAAGACTTTAGCGAATCGGGGGGTACGGTTGTCTTTTCAGCAAAGAGCGCGCCAACGACACAACGCAAGTCCCTGCCCGGCGTTCACATCAACAGCGACGCAGTTGTCGTTACCGGTTTGGCGTTGCCGGATATTCTCTTTCCAGACCGCCACGAGGATTCCGGCTCGCCGGAACTTCCGAGAGATCTCTGGGTGAAGCGCGGAACGCGTCTCACGCGCATCAATCCGGTTTCGGGTGACGGCGGCTGGCATTTCCCGGAATCCGCTGCCGTTCAATTCCGCCCTGCGATTTCGCCGGACGGCAGCGCCTTCATTGCGGCAAAGCCCGCCGCGCAGATTCCTACGGCCTGGACCGGATTCCAATTCGCCTCCGACAAATACCGGTTCGAAAAGCTCGACATCAAACGCGATCCATCGGGCCTCATCTGGAGTTGGCCGTGGCAATACGTCTATGTCAATCCGAGCCGGCACGAGGTGTTTCCGTTGGTGGACGCGCCAAGCGCCGTCCAGGCAGGATACTACGACCCATTCTTTGCTTCATGGTCGCACGATGGTAAACGTGTCCTCGTAACGAGCACGTATCTTCCGACCGAAAGCTTGGTGAAAGGTGAGTCTCCCCCTTGTGCGGTCGCCGTATTCACGGTAGCGGATCGGACGACTTCTTGCGTAGCGTACACTCGCTTTCCTCAATCCGATGTGCACCTCGAATCGGCATCCTTCGGTCCCACCTCAAGCGATGTGACTGTCCTGTGGGCGTCCATCGGTCAGACAGAGGGCGAGACGTTTCACGAGGCGAATAAAACTTGGACACGCAACGTGAATCCAACAGTGCGCCCCAGGAAGAGTGTCGAGCTGCGAGCATTTCTCAAACAGGACATCAATCAACCACCCGCTCTTTGGGCTGCTCAGATAGCGGGCGGAAAGAGTAAGGAGATCTGGAACCCAAACCCCCAGCTTTCCCAAATTATCCGCGGAACGGCCTCTGTGTACCGCTGGCGGGACAGCACCGGATACGACTGGAGCGCCGGCCTCATCCTTCCACCCGATTTCACACCCGGGCACCGCTACCCTCTGGTCATTCAGACGCATGGCTTCTTCAGTGAACATGAGTTCCTTCTGGACGGCGCCTATACCACGGGCTTTGCGGCCCAAGCCCTGGCGTCGGCAGGGCTGGTTGTTTTGCAGATGGGCGACCGGACAGACCGGCATATTCGGCCTGCTACGGAAGAAGCCTCCATGATGGGTCTCGCATTTCAGTCGGCCATCGAGCACTTGAGCTCGGACGGTTTGATTGATCCTCGAGCTGTAGGCACTATCGGCTTCAGCAGAACGAGTTGGTACGTCGAAGATGCGCTCATTCGGTTTCCGCGCATGTTCAAGGCGGCGACAATCATCGATGGCATTGATCAAAGCTATATGAGCTACATGTTGTTTTGCACAGAGTACAGGGAGTGCCGTGTCGACCACGAGAATGCGGATGGTAGCGCGCCATTCGGCGATCATCTCGCAGCTTGGCTGCGGTCGGCTCCCGGATTCAACCTGGACAAAGTCCAAACTCCGCTACGAATCGAAGCCATCGGCCCCGCTTCGATTCTCGGCGAATGGGAAACCTATTCCTCTCTGAAGCTCCAGAGAAAGCCTGTCGATCTCGTCTACCTGCCAAATGCGCAGCATATCCTTCAGAAGCCACTCGAACGGCTCGCCTCGCAGCAAGCCAATGTCGACTGGTTCAGCTTTTGGCTCAAAGGCACGATCCCGGCCAAATCCCCATTTCACGATCAGGAGCAATCGCGTTGGATCGCGATGATCTCCCCACCACAGGACGAAGAACTGACGCATTGATGGATCATGACAGGCAAAACAGGGGCCGGCGCTTTTCGCGCCGGCCCCTGTGGTTAAAGGGAAGAATCCCGGTTACTCGTCAGCTTCGTACGCGGCGCCATTGGTGCGCAGAACCGCGTCGATGCTGTCGCCTGGCATACCCTGCTTTGCGCCCTGGATGATCGACCCAGCGGCAACAGTGTTGATGATTGTTGGTTTTTCGTAGCGCATATGGTCCTCTTTTCACGTTCGAATTTCCATTCACCGGTGACACCGCGCGCTGGCTTGCCGGAAATGGAGCCTGGTTGTGACATGACGTCCGGCGCCTACGCCGCGAGCCGTCTGGATGTCACAGAACTCTTAAGCCAGAGTTCAAACTGAATGGCCCTCATCAAGGTTTGCCATTCCGAGCTCTGGCCAGATTGAATCTTTTGGAGATGTGCAAGGAGAAGCCGTTCATCGACCAACGAGAGCTCTCCAATCGCGGACTCCGTCAGAATTGACCGAACATCGTCCGCATGGTCCCGAATCGCCGCCAACGGTCCACGCATCACGTAGGCTTTCCTCCTCCTGTTGAGAATTTGCGGCGGAAGAATTCCCCGCAATGCTCTGCGCTGCAGCGACCGGCGTTCACCGGGACGCAGCAATTGGCTCGCCGGAACGCGCAACAAGAAGTCCACGAGATCGCGGTCAAGAATTGGGTATCGGTATTCAAACCGAGTGCGGAGATATGGAAAGTGTCCGGGCAGAGAGTCAATGATCGACCACCAGGATCGAGATGCGTCCCATGCGCTCGCGGTCGTTCCAGGCCGGTAGAACAGGATCGGCCTTTCCAATTGGCACTCGCGAACCAGCAGCCGACATTGTGAAGTGATCCAAGACGGAAGCGCCCGCGAAGTGTGCTCTATGGGAAGGATCATTTCCACGCCGAACCGTACGGCATCTGCCATCGTATGGTAGATCGGCGTTCGCTTGAAGAGGCTCCAAGCAAATGCCTGCCGAAAGAACGGAACCGCGCTGCCCTCAAGGAAATAGTCAAGAAGCTCCGGCGCCGGGTTGGGAACCCCGCCAAGCAGTTCATCGCCTCCGATTCCGGACAAGATCGCCCGGTATCCGCGACTACCGACCGCCGCTTCAAAGTCCGTTTCTCCCTGCGCTGCCGATTCGTCCGCTCCCGGCAACAGATAAACCGATGGCGATGGAGTGAAGCTGGGTTTTCGATTCGAGAGGTCGATGTGGATGCCTCTTTTGCCGCGCCATGCTTCCACTGCTTCGAAGTAGGGTTTCTCATTCCAGTCCGGCTCCGAGTCATCGAACAGCGAAACCGTGTCGAGAAACTGATCCTGCGATTGACCTCGTCCACGCCGGATCGCATCCGACATGCACACGATGGAACTGGAGTCCATGCCTCCGCTAAGTTGGGCAATGACCGGTGATCCGTCGCCGGTGCGGCGTTCGACAGACTGACGAAAGAGCAGGCGGAAGTGCTCTTCGTATTCGGCATCGTTCTTGTAGCGAACAGTACCCCGCGGCAGCCATTGCCAGTGGGGCCGGCGCGAGCATTTGCCGTCTCGGAACAACAGATAGTGAGCGGGAGGAACAGACCGAATGTCGCGGTAAGGAGTTCGATTGTATATCTTGGCGCCAGCCAAATAGCAGGCGGCATATGCTTCATCCAAATCCAGCCCGTCCTGCTCTGCGAGGAGAGTCTCAAGGCAGGTGGACCATAAGACCGTATCCTTTTTAAACTCGAAGTAGAGCGTTCGTACTCCGGCATGATCGCGAGCGAGGTAGAGCGAACTGGTGTTTTCGGACCACAGGGCAAGCGCCCAGTCTCCGACCAACTTTGAAAAGCAGGCCTCGCCCCACTTCTCAAACGCCGCAAGGACGATCTCCGAATCCATGATCGCCTCAGCATCTAGCCCCAAAGACCCGCAAAGATCCTGATAGTTATCGATTCGACCATCGAGCGCTAGCATGTTGCCAGACCGATCTACGATGGGACCGGAGTCGAGTCTCGACCGTAGATGTGTATGAAAAGGTTGAAAGCCCATGCCCACTCTTCCTAGAGAGCGGACTTGTGTTCCATCCAAGGCGTGGCGCGCAGTGGTCTGCGCGAGCAGATGCAGTTTGCCGTCTTCGATCATCGATCCTTGAGGTGCGCACACGCCGAATTGAATGCTCATGGCAACTCTCCCGTCTAGCACCGCTCCAGTTCTCGATAGATTTCGTGCATGTACGGCTTGTCGCTTACCACAACACCACCGACCTCAACCCATGCGTGCGACTTGAATGGAAGCATCTGCGCCCCAATCACCATCTCTGCCGGAACTCCGTGACGCCGCAGGAAGATCGCCGTACTGACGGACCGCTGGAGACAGAGAACCCGCTTGGGGTAAAACACGCAGGCAACATCCATCGCATGGCAGATCACATCGGCCTGCAATCGAGTTGCCCTGCCGATCGCCCGGCCTTGCACCCAGGCATGCAGTGCTGGAAAGCCTCTGGCAAGCATCAGGAACTCCGTCCCCAGAAGCAACAGAAAGCCCTCAGCGACAAGCCGCTTCATCTCATCCCTCTTTTGGAACCTGAATTCCAAGCTCTCGACACAGAAAGGCGATCCTGCGGGCAAGTGCCTCAATCCTGACCGAGAGCGGAAGAACAGGTGAATGTCCCCGTTCGGCGCTATAGTCGACGAGAACCGGATAGTGTTGTGCTGCGCGCTCCTGGAGCCGGGCAGCCATCTTCCTTACATGGGCAGGGTTACACCGGTCATCGCTGTCTCCAGTCACGAACAGAACCGATGGGTAATCGACATTTCTGCGCACCCGATGATAGGGAGAATAGCGAAGCAGCGCGCGGAATTCCGCCGCGTTCGCGACACTGCCATATTCCGATCTCCATTTTGCAGCTTGATCGAAACGCTCGTAGCGAACCATGTCGAGTAGAGGAGCTATGGACAAGACCGCTCGAAAGAGGCCCGGTCCCAGGGTCATCGCCGCTCCAACCAGAAGACCGGCATTGGAGCCTCCGAAGATCGCCAACCTCCGCGGCGTTGTGATGCCCTCCGAACACAGCCATTCCGCAGCTCGGATAAAGTCCTCGACCGCAGTCCCCCGCTCTGCTCCACGGGCCGCCTCATGCCAGGAGTTGCCGAACTCTCCCCCGCCGCGAATATGAGGAACTGCAAAAACCGCGCCCGACTCCAGCATGATGTTAACGAGAACGGAGTATTGCGGGGTCAACGGAACGCCGAAACCGCCATACCCGGTCATGATGACAGGCTGGTTCTGGTGGAATGGGGTCCCCGGTAGCGCGACCAGTGTCAAAGGAATCTCGGTCCCATCGTTCGACGTGAATGAGACACGCTCAACGCGGCAAGTTCCAACCCCATTCGAGACAGTGTGCGGATCGAATGCGGCTGTTGTCCGCGTCCTGACTGCGTATTCATAAATGCGGGGAGGTTGAAGGAAGGACTCGTACGTATAGAAGAAGGTATCCGCAGAGGAAAGAAGTTGAGGCAATATCTGGATGGTTCCCTCATTGGCGACGTCGATCTCCTCCCCAGGCCCTCCGTTCAACATCCAACTGCGAATCAGGGAACGCTCCCCTTCGACATAATTGACGAAGAATCGCTCTCCCGCAACTGCCATCTGACGGGGCGTCGTCCCCGCTTCTGGAACCGTTACGCGGACCTCTTTGCCATCGAGAGTCAGCTCGACAACCCTGCCGTTCGGCGCGCCATCATGGCTGAGAACGAAGATGCGTCCACCTCTGAGGATGGGATAGTACGGCACTGTCATGTTTGCAAAAACAGCGCGCCATTCGAAGTCTTTGTTGCGATGCGCAATAAAGAAATCGCAAAATTGATTCTTTCCAGAGCCGTGAATCCACACCGCGCCGAGATGGACCTCGTCCGCAATAAGTGTCAGTCTGCCTGCTTCGGTACGCGCACGGCTGAAAATAACTCGGTCTGCAGAAGTCGGCGATATTGAACGAAAATGGATTGAACGATCGCCCGCCGCGTTCAACGTATCCTGGCAGTAGTAGAAACCCCTCTCTTGCAAGGAGAACGCAAATCCGCGGGCATAACCGCGTTCGACTTGTTCGGCGACGGGCCTTGCATCTCGCGTATCGATTACATAGATCTCCTTCGCATCCCCGCCTCCGATTTTGAATTCGTATGCGAGCATCAGCCCGTCGTCTGAAATGCGGTGGATAGCCACTGAAGCAAACGGTCCCCAACAAGAAGGATTGACCAAGACCCGTTCGACTCCCGTAACTTCATCGCGTACATAGATCGAGGCCTGCTCACGCCCCTTGGCACGACGACGATAGAAATAGCGGCTTCCAACCCTTGCCGCCTGGTCTACGACTTCTATATCGAGGTACTCACGTACTCGCTCCTGAATCTTCGGAAGTTCCCTGCACTCCGCGAAATACGCATCGCAGCGCCGCTGTTGTTCACGAATCCATTCCTCTGTTTCCGGCAAGGATCGGTCCTCAAGCCAGCGGTAAGGATCACTTACGGGGACACCATGAATCATTTCTTCGATATGGGGATGAGGAGAACCGCTCAGTGGCATAGAGCCTCCAACAGCTCCGGCTCTCGTGCGGCCCGGTCCATGCAGCGTGCAAGCGTGCACGCATACGACAGGTGGTGCGGGTCGTTTCGTTCAGGAGTGTTCAGCCAATTGCCGCGGCCATAGAGGGTCGAGGCAATCGCCACGAGCGGCATGTAAACGAAGCCCTGCTCAAATCCTTGTGGATCATAGTTGGTAGCCCAAACGTCTCGGTATTTGCGTCGAAGGAGGCGGTTGATGAATTCACGGACATCGATGTTCTCCACTTTGTTCAGCAGCAGCAAATGCTGGAGCGTAATGAGTGGATTGCCAAGGTACGTCTCGCACCAATCGATGAACTGACAGTATCCAGCACCTGTGACGATGTTGCCGGGATTGATATCGCCATGCACGATGGTTTCGGGAAGGTGGAGATCGGCCATGCGGTGACATACCTCTTCAAAGGTCGCGTGGAGTTCCTGTATCCGCTGTCTTTCAAGGCGCGGGGCTTTGGTGGAAGTCTGCAGACTCATCGCCTCTTCCAAGTAGTCGAACAGCGCTGCAGAGTGCTTCTCGAAGACCTCCATCCCTTGATCGAACGCCCCCGCATCCAGAAGGTGTAGGCTAGCGCCTTCAGTCTTCATCTGAAGCTCCGCCATCGATTCCACGACGTCTTCCAGAAGCCTGAATAGCTCGAACGGTTCTGTTGGGATATCCGGTATCTGGATTGCCTCACCCGACATCAGCCATGCGTTCCAGGCAGGCTTTGTCGAAACCAGTTCCGGCAGATAACCCGTATTCAGCTTCGAGAGATACGTCGTGATCGACAGCTCATGAGTGTTTGGCTCTCCGGTCGCCTTCAGCCAATAATCGCAATCATCCTCCGTGTGCAGGCGCACCAGAGCAAACCCTCCGCCCGCGTTGAACTGCTCGATCTCGCGTTTTGTTGAGAGTTTTCTTCCGGTTACACATTCCATCCATGCGACAGCTTCATCGATCCAGCCGACCTGGGAGAAGGAGCTATTACCATTGACCTTCTCCGTCAACATCGACAGAAGGCGTTCTCGCTGCGGCTCTGATAGTTCGGTATGGTGAATTTGCGTCAATGCAATTGGTGTCAATTTGATCGGGCCTTCGATCATGAGAACTTCAGCCACTGCAACCGGCGAAGACTCCTTTGCTGATGGGAGAAAGTCCAGGCAGAGGGCATTCACATTCCAGGTCATCTTGATGGTTCTCTGCAACTGGTGCGCAGGCCGAGTCCATGATGGAATCTTCACCCGCGGCAGTCGAAAGCCGCCAACCGCATCGAGTGCCAGTACCCGACGCGAATCCGACTGCACAAGAACGACCCGGTACTCGATCAATTCAGCAACTGCGTCCTGAGTCGGCATATAGAGCGCTCCCTCTCAATCCAGCAGTAGATGCTTCTGTTTCAAGGTATCGAGAAACTCGTGAACATCCCGATCAACCACAGCAGAGTCCTCGCCTGTCTCTCGCGCCAGATTAGCAATGATGGCTTCAACCGGCTCGTCGCGTTCCAAAGCCTGCCAGACATATGCTCCAGTGGGATTGAGCGTCGAGATCTTGCCACGCTTAGTGTCCAGAATGACGGCGCCATCCTGATTCGCAATTGTCCGCAAATGAGTGCTGGAATATCTCATGCGCGTTCCTCTCAATGTTCCGGCGGCACGCGAAGCAAACCGGAATGAGACAGAGCTTATCGCGGATTACGACGTTTGCAGGTGAGAATCGCGGAAATGGCCAAAATTACTCTCGTGTAACGGAACGAAAGGGTTTATGCAGGCCAAACGCCACGTCCGTGGTGCAATGAATAAACACCATTTTGGCCAAAATTACATCGTGGGATGACAACCGCTTCCGATGGCGTCGCTAGACAGGAATAAGAACGCAGCCTGCGCGCCATAGATCCTTGAGTTCATCCTTGGCGAGCGTAGTCTTCGATCCGTATCCGTAGGCGCTGGATAACAGCGCGTATCCAGCGCCGTCTCTTTCGAGGTAGCCGCAGATGGTTTCCAATCCTTTGCGAAGCACGTAGATGGGCCGTGACCACCCAATCTTTCTCTGCTCGCTCTGAACATCGGGAATCGCCGGGGCTTTTTCGAGAAACATCCACGAACCAGGTGCAATTGCAGGATCGAGTCCTTGAATGGCGCATTCGTTGGCTAAGCGCAGTGCACGGTCGCTCCACAGGTGCAATTCGGGGAACTTATAAGACAGCGGAGTCCATTCGACAAGCTCCGTCCGATACACCTCCCACGCTTTGACAGGTTGAGGCAGACGCACCTCTGGAGTTGTAGCCAACACGTCGGCCCACTGTCTGGCATTGAGCAGGGTTTCCAGAGAAAAACGCCCCGTATCGGTAACGAGAGAACCCCCCGTTCTGAGCGCGTCTGTGTAACGCGCAAAGTTTGCCACCGTAAAATAGATCAAGGAATCCACGTGCGGTTCCGAAGGCGTAAATGCTCGATAACGGCGCTCCGTACGTTGACTCGGACTGGAACCAAAAACTGCACGGAAGGCTTCTCGGACCAACTGTTCCTCCTTCTTCGTCCTTTTGAATCGCATATGCTCAGTTGCGAAAAGGACATTCCTCGTCAGTTGCTCCGTAGGCAGGATCAGATCGGCGCAATTGCCACAGAGTGGAAGGGAATACCGCGAGGGATACTCGGGTAGGGGAAGCTTCAAAGCAAACATTCGTGCTCGTCCTACGATCCGCACCGCACCTGGATAGTCGAAATTCTGAGGGCCGAGATACGTTCTTTCCGAAGCGAGTAACTGCAGTTTGCCGTGTGATACGACGCAGCGGCTGCAGCTGTAGCCATTGCCAAATTGAAGCAGATAGATCGCGCGCGGATTTGGATGGAATTCTTCATCCTCCGCGATGGGTTCTACTAATGCCTGCGATCCGGGCGGAAGACTTGATCCCAGGCTGTCCTCTGTCCCAATGTGAACGAAGAAGATGCCCGGCCGTAGCCAGCCGGCATCTTCCAGAACCCGCATAGGAATGCCGGTTTGCCATTTTGTCACCATGTCTCCCAACATCCCGCTGAACCCGAATGTTTCTTCCGATGCGAATTCCAGCGGCAGATCAATCAGCCGGTCACGCTCGAATGGATATGACTCAATAATGTGAGTACGGCCACCATTGAGCAGCAAGTCGTATTCTCGGATTTTGGCCAGGTTGTAGCCAAACAAACGGTGTGCGCCTTCGGTCGTCAACCTGGCCATATCGGCCACTTCATCGACCGCGGTGAGCGTGGGGTGCTCTTTGGTGCGCGGGAGATTCGACAGGAGATCTTTGATTCCTATTTCGCGCCGCTCGTAGGCGCGGCTCTCCTGTTCGTCGGCAGGTTTGATTTGACGATAAAGATCGCGTATGTGGACTAAGGCATCAGAAATCTCACTACGGGTGACGGACCTATACACAACGATGTCCCCCTTTTCGAGAATCTCAGCACGTTACCTGCGTAATCGCAGATGAACGACAAATGAAAGGAACGAGCCACCTGAAGATCTTGGTCTCCTTGATGACAAGCACCCTTCTCTGAAAACAATCCCGCGTGGGCGGGAGACATCATTGTTGAACTTTCCCGTTGCATAACGTAGCTGACCTTTCTTCACCGCGCGTCGCAATACGGCACGGTTGAAACATCACGAGGAAGGAACCGCCTTCTGGGGATACTCGTGATCCATTTTTTCGGTCTTATAGCAAGTCTGCCTTCCTGAGTCTGATATTGCAAGCCGAACGAAAACGCAGAAGGCGACAATGCACAATGACTTCAATCATTCGACGAGCGGACAGACTTTTGGGGTGCACGATAATGTAGCCCATTGCTCAATCAGCCGGAAAACCATGCTGGCGAACCAACGCGGCGAACGGCGCATAGCGCCGAGCCTTATGCATGAGCAGATGTACAAAAATCGTGCGCCATGGACAACAATACTTCACCTATAGAGGACCTTTTCATGGTCTCTGCTCCCATCCTCTGTCCCACAGCAGCTTGACTGATGGCGTGTTGTGACATTGCATCCCATGCTTCTATGATCGATCGCCTGTATCTGTTTGCATGCTGTACCACTCCGCACGCTGATCTCTTTTTGTGCCCTACGGACTCTCAGGCACCGCGAGAGGAAAGCTGGCTGCGCCCGGCGGCGGCCGGGATTCTGCTTCTTCTGCCGTGCCAATCTGGCTCCCAGACAAAGGCGATACTGCACGGCAGACGCCCTGCGGGTTTCGGCTCCCCCTGAAGGTCCCCCCGAAAAAGCATCCCGTCCGCCTTGGGAGCAGCCATCTCTCGCGCCCTCCGGGTGTGTGTCCTGAGAG
>Ga0224530_1001571_pt1 | contig 11722 bp, 14 predicted proteins | sample CBST75metaG_FD_179873 | JGI IMG/M metagenome (GOLD analysis project Ga0224530, IMG submission 179873) | Peat soil microbial communities from Stordalen Mire, Sweden - C.B.S.T75 | ecosystem: Environmental > Terrestrial > Soil > Wetlands > Peat | place: Sweden: Norrbotten County, Stordalen Mire...
CGGAATACTCCTGAGTGTGATACCAGGTCATACTCAGCCTCGAAATCTGGCCTGCAGCCTGTTGATATGTTGAGACTGTAGCACATGTGAAGGTAAACTACAAAATTTACCTACAAAGCTATGCTGACAAGTTTTCCTTCTCATGTTCACGGAAGGCGGCAAGCCGGGGATATGCACCCATGGCGCTCTGAGCAATTGACGAATGCGCGCGGGTACTAATTGCGAAATAGCCGAATACGAGCCCAGGCCCGCGGTTCGACTGTGGATAAAAGGTGTTTGAGTGAACGGTACAGGGGTCTCGGACTTCGCGATGCCGAACTGAATCGCGCCCATGGCCGCAAAGTATTCGGCTTTCGGTGGAACGACCACGCAATCCTCTGCTTTCGCTCCATCGGGTAAGCAGCGCGTCACGAAAGCGATTGCTTGCTTCCGCTGATCCGATAGAGAGCACACACAGCGTGTTGATCATGCCACCACCTTCGAGGACCTTTGATTCTTGTCCATAGATGCCACCGAGAAAGACTTGACACCGGCGTGAAAGTCCTTGACTAACTGCTGCTGGCGCTGCGGTATTTCTCATAGCCAATCGGTCTCTCAAATGCGAGTGCGCCCGACTCCATTAGCGGTCCGGGGTTTTGTGGATGCGGTTGGGAGTTCAATCGTAACCGTCAGACCTTTGTCCGGCAGGCATTGTGCATAGATCTTTCCTCCGTTGGCAAAGATCGCTTGGCGCGATATGGCAAGTCCCAAACCAGAACCCCGTTGTTTGTCTCCATTGCCAGGCAACGTGACGAATGGCTCGAATATCAGCTCTTCTTGCCCCGGCAGAATACCGGGGCCGTCATCCTGAATCTGAATCACAGCTGTTGCTGCGTCTTTTCGAAAACACGAGACCTCAACGCACCCATCAGGTTGTGAAAACCTAAGACCGTTGCGAAGGACATTATCCAGGGCCCGGCGCAAGAGGTCGGGATGCCCTTCGACATCGAATTGCTCCGCACGGCAGATCTGTACGGCTTTATGTTCTTGGTCAGCCTCTAAACGGGCATCTTCGCAGGCATCTTCGACTAGCTTCGTTGCATTGAAGCGTGATGAATTTCGGCTCAACTCGTTGCCGCTTTCCAATCGTGCTAGCAGGAGCAGTTCTTGTACCAGACTGCTGAGTCGCTCTGCCTCATGCCCAATACGGTCGTGCTCGGCCTGGAACTGCCCCCCGGCTCTCCTCTTAGCAAGTGCGAGCGCGATATTCAACCGCGCCAGCGGAGAGCCCAGTTCATGGGAAACATGGGCCAGAAAACTCTTATACCGTTCAACGAGCGACTCAATGCGCGCCGCCATTTGGTTGAAGACCCTGGCCAGATCCCCAAGTTCGTCTTTGCGCCTGATGGTGGACGAGACCACTCTGGCTTTTAGATCGCCCGCGCCGAACTGCTCAGCTACCCCTGTCAGGCTCGTGATGGGACGTGCGACGTATGCGGTAATCAGCAGGGAGAACAGACCCGATATCACCACTGCCCGAACTATTCGGTCGAGAGTCCAAAGAGCATAGGCACGGTGCGACACGGGGACGCTCGTGAGAAAGATGTATGAATTTGCGTCCGTCGGTTCGGCGCGTGATGCGACCACCGTGGCATCCGGGAGCGCTTTGATTGCCGTCTCGGATCGTTGAAAAGCCGAGAGCACGAGCATAGTCTCCTCATGTGTCAGTGGTTCTCCAGTGAGATCGCGCACCGGATTTGGTCCAGGCGCCACCAGTCGCACATGATGGCAGTTCGGAACCTCCTGATGTAGGGTCTGGCTTCCAAGCTTCAGGTATCGATTCACCGCATCCTGTGCGCATATCTGGAGATTTACGAGAGGGATCTCTCTCAGGCGTGCATTGTCAATCGGGAGCGAAAGAGAAGGCACGAGCGTCACCGTCGCAATGACGAAGAGGATGATGATCCACAATGCCGTCAATATTCGGATGAAAAGTTTCACTGAGCATCTACTCCGACGGTTGCGCTCACATAGGTGTAGCCGATATTGCGCACGCTCTTGATTCGATCCGCTCCATCTGGATGCATTCCAAGCTTCCTGCGAAGATTGTTCACAAGATTGTCGATGCTGCGATCGAGACTCGTTGCATCCCGACCAAAGACCCGTGGGACGAGTTCTTCCCGGGACAACGGGTCGCCAAGGTGAGTGAGAAGCAGCGTCAAGAGTTGGAACTCCGAGCCGGTAAGATTGAGCCGCTGGCCGTCCAGGGCTACCGACCGCTCCGTCTCGTCAACTGTGATATCGCCGACTATGTAGCGGCTTGGTGTCTCTTTTGGATGTACTCTGCGGAGAATGCTCTTGATTCGAGCTACTAGCTCCTCAGGCTGGAAGGGTTTGGCAAGATAATCGTCGGCTCCGCTTTCGAGTCCCTGAACCCGATCCATTGCGGCTCCGCGCGTTGTGAGCATGAGAACGGGAATATTGGACGAGCGGCGAAGACGCTTCAGAACCTCGAAGCCATCGATGCCAGGAAGCATGACATCTAGAATAACCAGAACGAAATGTTGCTGTCTGGCTAATACGACGCCTTCCTCGCCAGTCACAGCCGAAGTGACTGTAAACTTGTCCTCCGAACAGTAATCCGCGACCAACGATGCCAGTGAGCAATCGTCGTCGATCAGGAGAAGAGGCGATGGTTTGCCTAGACCTTGGGGCATCATACGCGTCACGTATCTATTGTCTCGCATTCTGAGGGTGACAAATGTCGAGAAATGTCATCTGGCCGTTACCGCGTTCGGATAATCCGGCTACCGAGCACCTCCAAATAGACGCCCGAAAACGCAGAGGGGCTCCCACCGTCTAGAAATCCACCGCTGGCGGGCTTCTCTCATTTCGCGGGAGGAAACCTCGCCGGCATCATTTATTCCAATCGCTTCCGGGACGTACCCGCCATTCCCACCACCGAGCAGCCGCTTGAAATCGAGCCTGATCCGCGCGCCATGATCTTTGCGGGCTGATTTATGAGAGAAACTCCTCGCTTGGGGAGGAGCGCGTCTATCATTGGAGAGTGTCGAATCCTCCCAATGAGACCCGCGAGCGTATCCTTTCTGCTGCGACCGCTCTACTACGGAAGCACGGACCAGGTAAAGTCACTGTTCTTGACGTGGCCGCTCGCGCGGGCATGAGCCATCCGAACGTATATCGCCACTTTAGGAGCAAGAGCGCGCTCCAAGAGGCAGTCATGGAGATCTGGCTGAAGGGGATCTTTGTACCTCTGGAGAGGATCGCCGTAAGTTCGGCTCCCGCCGACCGGCGTCTGGAAAAGTGGATGACGACTTTGTCTGTCCTGCTGTCGAAAACGTACACCGACGATCCCCAACTCTTCTTGATGTATCGCCTCCTGGCGAAGGACAATAAGCTCGTCATTCAGCGCTATCAAGTGGCTTTACTCGTACAGTTGAATGGGATTCTGCAGGATAGCGTTGCGAAAAAGATCTATCGCATTCGTCGTATTCCGTCGGCTGCAAGCGCGCTGTGGGACGCGATGCACGGCTTTGTGAACCCTGACCGCGTCATGAAATGTTCTGGGAATCCAAGAACGGCGGATGTACGGCGACTCTTTCGACTACTGGATGCAGGTATGAAGGCAGGCGTCCTTTAGCCGGGGTCTTCGCCGGTCTTGCAAACGTGCAGATGTTCGTCGGTAAGCAGGCTCCACTCATCGTTCGAACTTGCGACAACAATACCGCAGCGCATGCAGGTCGAATCTAGGCCGCCCCCTGCGTTGCGGGAGTGCCGATAGTTGCGAACAGACACTCCATCTCTGTTCCGCACCTCGCTCTCCGCCCTTTTACTCTGGCTCGCCACAGGACCGCGATCTCCCCCTTCATCCAGGTGTACCCGCATGCCATGTTGCCTCATTTTGGAGGCCTCGGTCTGAGGGCAGCCGAACCTGATTGCAGCGGCTCCCGGGTGATTCGATGAGATTTGCGTAGCTGACCACCGGAGAAAAGGCGACTCAGGCGGTCTCTCTGGACCAATGCTACCGTATGGGACTGACAACTCCACGATTATGTCACTCCGAGAGGGTCAACTAGACAAAACTCGACAAACTTGACCGCGACACCGCATCGTTTGCCGCGTCTGAACATATGAAGGCGGAGCTGAACCCCATTGGGATGTCGTGGCGGAGCGGGGCAATTATCAGCCCTGTCATTTGGGCCAGTCGTTTGTGATCTTCAAAGCGACCGCGGGCCTCGGTCCACACCACCAAGGAACTGTTCCTCAAGATCACAAGCAACGAATAAAACCTCAAGGAGCACTATGTCGCGCAAGAACGTCATCTGGAGAATGAGCATGATCGTGATGCCGCTCTATTTCCTCTCATCCGCTCTGGGGCAGTCAATGCCATTGGAACAAAGGCTGCAAGCCATGCAGCAAGCTTCGGCCATAAGCCAACAACAACTGCACTCCTATCAGTGGATCGAATCTACCACTCTGACCATAGATGGGAAAGTCAAGGAACCCAAGCAGTCGCTCTGTAGCTACTCCGCGGATGGCCACTTAATCAAGAAGCCGATGGGCGGATCGGGAGAGCCCCAGATCAGTGGCGGTCCGTTGAAGAAACACATCATAAGAAAGAAGGTCGAAGAGTTCCAGGAGGAAATGGCTGAAGTGAGCAGCCTGACAGCTTTGTACCTCCCACTCAATAATGGGCGGCTCAGGGATGCGTTGCACACCCGGCGAGTGGACTATGAGCACGAACAGGGCGCAGGGTTCACCGTCATCGTCAACGATTACGCAAAGCCAGGCGACCAGCTTCGCATCACCCTAAACCCCGATAGCCTGCAGATCCAGCGGATCGTGGTTCAAACGTACTTCGACAGCCCGCGAGACACCCTCACCGCCGATGTTCGATTCTCCGAGCTTGCGGACGGGACTGTCTATCCAAGCGTTACCACGATCAACGCTACTGGGAAGAAACTTCAGATCGCAACAGTTAGCTCGGACTTTTCAAGGCCAGCACAATAGAGCTGACCCATGCCCCTGCTGCCAATGGTGGGGCTACATCAATCAATTGCGTCACGCCGGGCCGACTCGGGTGTCGCGTCGCACCTGATTGAAAACTCGCCTTACGTCGAATCTGGCGCATCGTGGGTTGCGACGATCTATTCGCTCGCGGACGGTACGAATAAGCCAAGGCTCTCCTAGTTGGACAACCGTCATCGAGCCGACCCAATGGGAGCCAGGTCGGGGCTCTCATCCATCGAGCCGCGCTTCCCCGCGAGGCTGTGATGCTTACATGAAAGGACAAGCCTTTGAGATATTTCACAACAGCGCGAGTTTGCACAATCCTGGCATTTGCCCTTACCGGTCAAGTCATCGTCCATGCACAAGAACCAGCGGATCAGACAACGATCGAAGGACAAGCGACCACATATCCGAATTCCATTCCCACCGCAATGCATCTGATCGGATTGCCAGATACGAAGACGGCGGTGACGGGCGTTCTCAAGCTCACTAAAGACACGGTGGACTTCGCCACCAGCGACAGTGAAGCTTCGATACCCTACAAAACGATTGTAGGTGTCTTCGTGGGCACAGAGCGCACAGAAGCGGGAGGCAAGGCCGCTGCCGTGGCCCGCAAGATGCCATACGGGGTCGGCCCGGTCTTCTCCCTCGCTTCTCAGAAGCAGGTCGATCTTCTCAGCATTGAGTTCAGAGACACCCATGGGGGCTACCACGGAGCGGTGTTCGCCCTCCCTGTGAAGAGCGGAGCGGCTTTTCTGAATGCGATCACAGCACGAACTCCTCCACCGCATCCCGCTCCTGACCCGCTTGCTTGCAATGCAGGGGCGCCAATGCCCAACTCCGTCATGCTTGCATCGGTGAAGGTAGAAGGAGTTGATCTTCCCGCAGAGTATCGCGTTCTGCTCTACGAGCATATCTATCATGTGCTGAGCACGACAGACCTCACGGACAGCTATTTAAGACCTGGCGATACTTCGGCGGCGGCTGGGTGCCCGGCGCTCATACTCCATATCGCTGTTGTCGGCTTTACTAAGGGAAATCAAACCCTACGTGCCGTCACCGGGCCGCTTGGTATGTTTGTTGGAGTCACTTCGGTTACGTTTCATGTCAAGCTCGAGAACGCACACCGAGTGGTCGTTATGGAGAAAGACATCAAGAAGAGTAAACGCGGCGACTCCGATAGCTTGAACCTGGCCCGCGACATCGCGAAGGACATCTCTAAGCGCGTCAATAAGGTGGTAAACAAGGGCGGCGGCGCGGGACAGCCCTCGTAGACTGCAGGAACTGAACCACCGCTGCTCATCCAAACGAACCGCTTCGTCGCCAGAGGAGTCACTGAACGACGAAGCGAGGTTGCAATTGCGCAAGAGAGAGGCGCAGTTCGGTGACGAGCGGAAGGACAACGACACAAGTCTGGCGGCGCGCATTGCTGACGATAATGCGCGGTTGTCATTCCTGATCAACTGGGGGCAATCCCGAGTCGGTTGTCGCATGCCTTGAACCAGCGGGCAAGGCGAGAGTACGCATCACCTCTATCCCTTGAAGATCAGCCCTTAGGAAACGTCTGTGCAGGTGCCTGATCGGGCGAAGCCGGCGAGCGGGTCAAGTGTGCAAGAGTCGTGACGAGGCGATTCCCGGCGTAAGGAGCACGTGGATGCGACCTGCGTTGCTACCTCTGGTCAAGTCACGCTTTTATCGAGCTGTTGCCCAGCTGAGGCCCAAGCTGAAGGCAAGAAACGGTTTCCCGAGTACAGCTCGGCAGAATTGCGGGTTGCGGCTGCCCATAAGCACTTCGTGGAGTGATTCCTGCATCAGATCCTCGACGTTGTTATCCAACTCAGCAAGCTCATGTCTTCCGTTGCGATGGACGACATATCTCGACATAACTTACCGCATGGCTTTCCGCAAAAGCGGTTTCAAACAAGTGGGTGCAATGGTCTGCTAAGGAGCTCCTTATGGGATCCTCGAAGGCTCTGAATTGCGCCACATTCTAAACTTCAAAGGTTGACCATGAAATTGAGACTGCAACAAACAAGTGAACAGGAATCTTGGAGCCGCATTGTCTTCTCCAAGCGCACCCTAAGTCAGTCCTACAAGGCGAAAGGCGGGCCGCTGTTCCGGGGAGCGCGCGCCGCTGTAGCAACAGCATTGATCTCATCCCTGCTCTTCGTCAGTGCAGGGGATGCGTTCGCGCAGGGAGGGCCTTCGCCCCAGGGGCCTCCTCCTCCAGCAGCCGCCTATGTCCAGCTTCAGTTCGCAGAGCTGGACCAATTAGTTGCGCCGATCGCTCTCTATCCTGACGCACTCGTCGCCCAAATCCTTGCGGCCTCGACGTACGGTCCTCAGGTTGTCGAAGCGCAGTCGTTTGTGATCCGCAATGGCGGCGCCCCACCCCAGGAGTTGGCGCGTATCGTTGATGTTCAGCCGTGGGATCCCAGCGTGAAGGCCCTAACGGCCTTTCCCACAATTCTTTTGAACCTCAGCACGAATTACACCTGGACAACGCGGCTCGGCGATGCGTATTTCAATCAGCCGCAGGATGTGATGGCGGCCGTGCAGACAATGCGTCAGCGAGCTTACGCTGCCGGCACTCTCAGGAACTCACCGCAGGAGACGGTGGTTTATTCGCCCGGAAACATTGTCGTTGCCCCGATTAACCCTGACGTCGTATACGTCCCGGTCTACAATCCTTGGGTCGTCTATGGTGCACCCGTTCCAGTCTACGCAGCCTATGTAGCGCCTCCACCTCCCTCCGGCGGCGCCATCGTAGCTGCGGCTGCAATCGGCTTCACAGCCGGCGTTATGGTGGCTGCCTTTAGTTCCTACGGGTGGGGCTGCAACCATTGGTCGACGAACTGGCGTTCGCACTCTGTCTACTACAACCACGCGGCATACGTTTCTCGCGGCAACTACGGTGGCGGATATCGCGGCGGCTACGGATACCGGACAGGATATGGCTATAGCGGATATCGAGGTGGAGGCAGCGGCGGATACAACGGCTACCGCGGCGGCGGGAACGGATACAACGGTTCAGGCGGTTACCGCGGTGGTTCGGGTAACAACGGCGGCAGTGCGAACAATGGCGGCAGTGGCTACCGCGGCGGCTCTGGGTCAGGGCCCGGATCTGGGAATAGTGGCGGAAGCGGCAGCGGATCCGGCGAACATCACGGCGGCGGATCAGGCTCGGGGAGCGGCACCAGTTCCACTGCCAAGACTGCCGAAGGCGGTTCCGGCAGCTCTGGCGCGCAAACACGGAGTGGGGAGGCTCACTCCAGGCATACGCCACGACTCCATGGCAGAAAGTAGGTTGGCATTTTCATAGGCATCTCCGATCGGCCGGCCCACAGCGGTGTCGGCCGATCATCCATGACAATGCCAAATCAACCGCTATACCTCGGAGGTCCACCCAAGGACATAACTAACCTCTCCCTCAGAACATCCTCAGAGTTGAACAGACCGCTCTATACAAAGAAGCGCCAGCATTTCATCCACACCGCCGGCCAAAACTGACAAAACGGCGCGTCTGTCACTCCGTCGCGAGCTACTCGACAAAACTCGACAAACATTGCTGCGTCGGCCGGGGATAGATGTTCGAACTTATTCAGATTGTATCTGAGAGTAAGTCCTACATTGAAATCGTGTCGTTGATCGCAACACAAGATTGCTTACTTCCCGGCGTACTGGAGAGAAGTGATTGAAATCCTATCAATCTTCAGAAGGTCATTTCCGGACACGAGCGACTGAAAGGGGCTATCTTGACTTGGCAGTAATCAGAAAACAGAGATATGTATGTAGCCAATCTCTCTGGGTCCGACTTTAGTATGCCATAAACGGTTGCCGGCTGCCGTGCGGCCTACATGCTCTTTGCGCCCAGGGGGAAAATCCTTGATCTTCCCCCATTGCAAATCATTCAATTCGTAACGGCTAGATGACATACTCCCACTTCAACAGCGAAAAGATCGACTGCAAAGTGTATATGTCGATACGGCCTAGAAGTCAGTCGATACCGACACAGACTTCCACTCCTCTGTCTCTGCGGTATCGCGTGCAATACGATCCTGCATCCTCTGCACTGCGTCGCTGCCCATCAGTAGATGCACTGGCTGCTTCTCCGCAGCCACCAACTGCAATAGCGCGACCGCTAGCTTTTTGGGGTCACCCTCCTGCGTCTGGTGTTTTCCATCGAGCCATTCGCGCATCTGCTTCACGCCGCCCTCATACTCCGGCAACTTCGCGTCGACATACTGCACGGAGCTGCCACCCAAAAAATCCGTGCGGAAGAAACCCGGTTCCACGCATGTGACCTGGATGCCGAGCGGTTCCAGTTCCATGGACAATGATTCCGACCACCCCGCCACCGCAAACTTGCTGCTGCAGTACAGCGAACTCAGGCCGAATCCCTGCAGGCCCGCGATGGACGAGATGTTGAACACCCGTCCGCTCTTTCTCCTGCGCATTACCGGCAACACCGCACGTGTGACATGCATGGCACCGAACAGGTTCACATCAAACTGCCTCGCCACGTCATCGGCGCTCGCCTCTTCAAACGGACCGAAGTGTCCATACCCTGCGTTGTTCACCAGGACATCGACCGTTCCAAATCTGGCAAGTGCTGCCTTCACGGCGGCCTCTGCATCGGCCGGCTTCGTCACGTCCAAATTGAACGCAAGAAGATTCTCGTGCTCGCCGAATGCCTGGATCACTGCATTTGCGTTGCGCGCCGTTGCGACCACCTTATGCCCTGCGGCTAATGCCGATTTGGCGACATCGAGACCCAACCCGCGGCTGCTTCCTGTGATGAACCAAACCTTGCTCATTTCCATCTCCTTCTGAAACGTCTTTCCATAAGGTAGGCGCAAGAACGGGAGGACCGGTAGAACGATCGGGGCGATACATTGCCTGATCCGATCAAACTTTCTGAGTCGGCATTGGTCTTGACGTAGTCTCAAAGAGAGCCATGCAGGAACTCGCAACCATTCTCGCGCGCCATGCGACCGATGACGTTACACCCACGTTAGTACCTGGGTTGACCCTCTACAGGTTCAGCCGCGGTCAATCAACTAGCATGCCGCTCATTTACACGCCGATGGTCTGCGTGATGGCCCAAGGAGAAAAGCACGTCGCACTTGGCGACCGCATCTTCCGTTACTCAGCGAACGACTATCTCGTCTCTTCGCTCGACCTGCCGGTGACCGGCACCATACTGCGTTCCTCTGAAGAGAATCCATACCTTTCTTTCAGCCTGGCGATTGAACCTGTTGCGCTGTCAGATATGGTTCTGAATCTTCCTCCGGTGTCGCAGCCTGTTGAACCCGATTGTGCTCTTGCCATTGGCCAGGTCGACGTTCCACTTCACGATGCCTGCCTTCGTCTCGTCCGCCTGCTGGATGAACCGGAAATGATCGCGTCGCTCGCTCCCTTGGTCACGCGTGAAATCTTCCACCGGTTATTGCGCGGACAGCACGGATCCATGCTTCGCCAGTCGTTTGCAGACAGCGGTCGCACTGCGCAGATCGCGAACGCCATCCGCTGGATTCGCAGCCATTTTGAGGAACCATACTCATCGGAGATGCTGGCGGCGATTGTGCATATGAGTGTTCCCTCGCTCAATCGCCACTTTCGCGCCGTGACGGCCATGAGCCCGTTGCAGTACCAGAAGCACGTTCGGCTACAGGAAGCCCGCAGGCTCCTCGTCGTGGAAGGTCAGGATGCAGCCACAGCAGCTTTCAACGTTGGGTATGCATCGGCCTCTCAGTTCAGCCGCGAATATGTGCGTGCCTTCGGTGCACCACCGCGGGCCGACGCAGAACGCCTCCGCTATGCCCCGGTCTCCGCAGTCGCCTGAAAGATATCCACGAACGGGGCTCGACGAGTAATAAATCTCTAGTGCCATATCGGCAGTGCTCCGCGGCGAGAACTTCTCGTGCTTCGACGCTGCTGATGCGGAGCAGTGCGGATAGCGTGGTTGTACAACACCGACATTATGCTTTTCAGCTTTGCCTTCGATTTCGGTGCCACTCTCAGAGAATCCAGCCATGCTTCAACCTGCATGGTTCGAACAGCGCTGAGCTGGAGATGCCCCCAGCGTGGTTTGATATGGCGCTTGAATAATGCTCGATGGCTTTCGATTGTGGTAAATGCTTTTCGCTCTCTAGTTAATTCGTGTAGCTGATAATGGGCGGCTAGGTCACAGATACTTCTCGGTATGCCACGCGCCCGAAAAGCACGCACGGTTACATCCGTACATTCCCAAGTGTGGCGTTTTCCGCAGTCCATGGATTGTCAAATTCCGAGGAGCTTCGTCGCGTTGCCGTTTGCCATCGCGAGGCGCTCCCCCTCGGAAATGGGCAGGCTATCCAACCACGCCCGTGCTCCGGTCATGGTCAGGTAGGGGTAGTCCACGGAGTACACCCGCACGTTCACCTTGCGGGTGTGCGTGCTGCCCAGGCGCTCAAACTCCCGCTCCTGCAATACGCGCAAAAGCTTGGGCTGCATCTCCAGGGGAATGTCGCCAACCTCGTCCAAAAACAAGGTGCCTTGGTCAGCCAGTTCCAGCCGTCCAATCTTCTGGCTGATGGCTCCGGTGAACGCGCCTTTCTCATGAGCCTCTTGCAAAATCCCCCAACCGGCAGGTGGAAAAGGGGATTTTCTCCTCTGGCCCGGCATTTTGATCGTTGACCAGCGGGTTTGAACCGAGTCTTTGGCAAGAAAC
>Ga0224530_1001573_pt1 | contig 11717 bp, 11 predicted proteins | sample CBST75metaG_FD_179873 | JGI IMG/M metagenome (GOLD analysis project Ga0224530, IMG submission 179873) | Peat soil microbial communities from Stordalen Mire, Sweden - C.B.S.T75 | ecosystem: Environmental > Terrestrial > Soil > Wetlands > Peat | place: Sweden: Norrbotten County, Stordalen Mire...
ATTCTGGATGACCTTGGCGGCTGTGGCCGCGGGTTCAATTTTGTGACGCCAGGCGCCGAGCCACCCAACACCTTCGCGGGCGCAGGCATCCACGGTTTCCTGCAAGGAATGTTTCTCCGTGGTGATCTGGTTCAGACTAAGCCGGGAGAGTGCAGGAATGGTCATTGTGGGCTCACTCCACAACCGCCATGTATGGCCAGAAAGCCCTTCATGCGACTTATGGCCAACTCGGGGTCCACGAGCAGCCGGGCACGGTCCGCGAGAACGAACAGTTCCGCAAAATGCGCCACCGAACGCGCGTTTTCCAAGCCGGCCAGCATGAGGAATCGATCCTGATAGCCGTTGAGAAAGGCCAAAAAAACGAGTCCGGCTTTGTAGTGATGCGTCGGTGCCTGAAAAATATGCCTGGAGAGTGGGAGAGTGGGCGCCAGAAACTCGTCGTAGGCTTTCAAGTCTCCGCGGTCAAGAGCGCGAAGGGCGCAAGCGGCAGCAGGCGCAATGCCGTCGAAGATTCCCAGCAAAGCATGGCTGAAATGGCTGCCATCGCCGCGGATCAGCTCAGGGTAATGAAAGTCGTCGCCTGTATACATGCGAACCCCTGCGGGCAAGCGACGGCGCATTTCGATCTCTTGCTGGCTATCGAGAAGCGAAATTTTGATTCCGTCGATCTTGTCGCGGTTAGCGGCAATCAACGCCAGCACAACCTCCATACTTCGGCTGAAATCGGTTTCGCCCCAATAGCCTTTCAACTCCGAATCGAAGGATTCACCAAGCCAATGAAGAATGGCGGGACGCTGCAATTGTGAAAGCAGCCGGCCGTAAATGAAGTGGTAGTCATCCGGCCCACGCGCGCAGCGAACCAGTGCGCGGCTGGCCATGAGAATCACCTGTGCCCCGCAGTCCTCAATGAAGGCGCACTGTTCCTCATAGGCGTCCAGCACTTGATCGAGAGTTGGCACGAGTCCCTGTGCAAGCTGATCTGTGTTTGCGCCGCAGGCAAGCGCAGTGTGGCATGCTCCGGCCTCAAGCGCGGATTGACGAATAAGCTCTTTGGCCATTTCCCAATTAAGCCCCATCCCGCGTTGAGCCGTATCCATTGCTTCGGCTACGCCTAGGCCGAGGGACCACAGGCGCCGCCGGACTGCTAGCGTGGCCGCCATGTCCAGCCGTGGCCGCGGCTGTCCGGCTGAGGCAGGATCCATGACCACATGGGCTGCCGCAAACGCTACGCGTGAGCTCGGAGGACTTCCTGGAAGCGCCGCAAGCGGGCCTGCAGAATTCATCTCGTACTCTGTGATGCCCGCCGAAAGTGGTAGTCGAATCCGCATCTGGGCTCTTTCACTACTGCATCGTCAGGGGAGAAATGTTCTGCCACTTGCGCTCTTTCCATGAACGCAGGCCTGCCTCAACCACTTGAGCGCCACGCGCACCCTGGAGAAAATCATGGGGAAACGGCGTGTCTTCCAATACGTGGCGGAGAAACATTTCCCATTGGACCTTGAAGGCATTTTCGTATGCAAGCGTGGAAGGAATCTTCTGCCATTCCTGAAGGTAGTCGTTGGGGTCCGGCGTGTCAGGGTTCCACTGCGCGCGGGGGGTTGCTGTGCGGTCCTGTACTTCGCACTCGCGCAGACCGGCCACGGCGCTGCCGCGGTCGCCATCCACCTGCAGCATCAATAATTCGTCGCGATGCACGCGCGTGCACCAAGAGGAATTTATCTGCACGATCACGCCGCCCTCAAGCTGGAAGGTCGCGTAGACCGCATCGTCGGCGGTGACGGCGTAAGTGGCGCCGGCTTCATCCACGCGCTCGGGAATGTGCGTTGCGGCCAGGCAAGAGACAGCAGTCATAGACCCGAAAATGTTTTCCAGCAGGTACTGCCAATGGGGAAACATGTCCAGAATCAGGCCTCCGCCATCCTCTTTCCGGTAGTTCCACGAGGGACGCTGTGCGGGTTCCGATCCGCCTTCAAATACCCAGTAGCCAAACTCCCCGCGGACCGAGAGTATTCGCCCCAGAAAGCCACTTTCGATCACCTGCTTCAACTTGAGCAATCCGGGAAGAAACAGCTTGTCTTGCACAATCCCGTGCTTGACTCCGGCCGCGGCGGCTATCCGGACCAATTCCATGGCTTCCCTGAGGTCACCGGCGAGAGGCTTCTCGCAGTAAACATGCTTGCCCGCCATGAGGGCGGAACGAACCGCGCCTACGCGCAATGGGGTTGCCTGCGCGTCGAAGTAGATCCTGTTCTGCGGATCGGACAGGCAATCGTCCAGACTAGTGCTCCAACGCTCAACCTCGTACTTGCGCGCCAAAGCTTGCAGCTTTTGAGGATTGCGGCCGAGCAGCACCGGGTCAGGCAAAACACGGCGGCCATCGCGGAGCTGAACCCCTCCCTGCCTGCGAATGGCGAGGATTGAGCGCTCCAGATGCTGGTTGGTGCCCATGCGTCCGGTGACTCCGTTCATAATGATGCCGATTCTGTTCATGGGCTAAACCTTTCCGTTGTACTATTGCCGTGTCAAATAAGACCGCTACTGTTCCGTGACCTTCTTAACAGAAACAAACGTGGAAAATTCATGACGGGGAACGCTTGAATACAGCGAGAAGGATGTTCTGCCTGTTGGTAAACAGGAAAAAGGAACGCCTCGAAACTTGGACCCAAAAGCGTGCAAGAGATCTTTCCGGCTGCACATCCCGATTCCATAAGCGCCTCGAACAGGATTGACCGTGCCGGCGCAATGCGCAGAGGCCGCTTTTGCCACAAGAAGGGAATAAGGCTCGGCGAAACGGAAGGTCATTACCCACCCTAATCTTTCTCTGAGTTACACCAATCTTGTTTTTTTGTAAATTCTTCTTGCCTTTTCTTTGCAAACGCGCTTATTCTTCTCAATACGCGTTATCCGGTATTATAATCCGTATTCCGGTAACGCGGAGCGCATTTCAGAACGAATCTGAGGGAAGGTGACCCAATGAGACCACGCTGTCTGTTGTCGCTCTTTAGCGTTCTTGCCATGTGTTTCGCAGCCTACACTCCGTATCTGTTCGCGCAAGGCTCAGATCTCGGCACAATCCGTGGAGTCGTCACCGATTCCAGCGGCGCGCTCATTCCCGACGCCCAGGTTCAAATTACCAATCTGGGTAATCTCCAAGTCTTCTCGTTCAAAACGGACGCGCGCGGCAGCTACGAAGCGCCCGCCCTGGTGCCGGGCCGTTACAAGGCCGTGATTTCCGCCGTGGGGTTCAGCACCACCACAGTCAATGGGATTGTTTTGAACGGCTCGGACGTAGCGCAGGGCAATGCCGTGCTTCGCCCGGCCAGCCAGACGGTCAACGTCGAGGTTACGTCCGAAGCGCTGGGAATCGACACGGACAATTCAACCTTGAGCACGACCCTCAGCAACACGGCGGTGATTGACCTGCCGCGCGACAGCCGAGACATCTATCAATTCCTGTACATCAACCCGGACGTTACGCAGGGCTCGGGGGGAAATGGCACTTTTAAAGCCCTCGGCACCCAGAGCTACGGCGCCAGCTTTACCGTGGACGGTCAAAGCTCGACTGGCGGTATCTTTGGCGGGCAGACGCAAAGCCAGCCATCACTCGAGGCGGTGGGAGAACTGAACGTGCTGTCGAATGCGTTCAGCGCGCAGTACGCAGGCGTGATCAATGTCCGCATCAACACCAAGAGCGGCGGATCTCAAAATCACGGCTCCCTCTTCTACAACAATGAGAACTCTGCCTTGGCTGCTACGCCGCTTGATAGCACCAAAACGCGCTCCAATCAGACTCAATTCGGCGGCTCATGGGGAGGTCCGATTCCCAAGGTGAAAAACACCTTCTTCTTCATGGCCTATGAGTTCTCAGATGATGTTGCTCCTATATTCGAGAACAACCAGACAGGCGTCCTGAACCCGGCTGTGCAGGGCGGCGACTTTTCAGCGCTGAATGCCTGCGCCGATCCGCCGCTGAGCTCGATTGAAGCAGACACGCCGAATCAAGCAATCCCGGCGGGGCTGCAGATGGGGACATGCAACCCATCCAGCGGTGCGCCCTATCCGGTCATCACGGGAGTTCCGTCCAGTTCGCAGAACCCCATCACAGCGAAATTGGTTGATCTTTACTTTCCTAAACTTGCCAACAACGCGCAAAACGCGGCCGACCCGCTGACCGGCCGCATTCCCCTCTTTTCGACAACAGAAACGGGAGCGAATAAGCAACATATGGGCGACCTGCGCATCGATCATAACTTCAACGATGCAAATCGTATCTATGGGGTCTACCACGGGTCCGCACAAGACAATGCCACATCCCCCGTTTCCCGCCCTTACTCAGGCCTCGGACTGCTGAATACATTTCGCAACAACTCCACGCTTTCGCTCTCCTATACGCATGTGTTCTCGCCGCGTATGGTCAATGAGCTTCGCGGAGGCTACAACATCCAGAACGAGTACCTCCATTCAAACACCAGTGTGCAGGGCTTTCTGCAAAGCATCGGTTTCTCGGCAGACGATATTACAGCCTATGGCTCCGTTGTCCAGCCAACTGTACTGTCAATGTATGGGAATACCAACATCACCTTCGGCAGCAGCGGCATCACGTCATTCGGCGATGGCAGCCGGAGCTCCGACCGGAACGAGAATCAAGACCTGATTACGTTTGGAGATAGTCTTACCTGGACGGTCGGCCGGCACTCGTTAACGTTCGGCGGCGACTTTGTTCGCAACGATGCGAAGGATGGTTTTTCGCAGACTCGTAACACTCCGCAGGGAACCCTGGCTTACAGCGGCTCCGGTCTCGTTCCGTACGTCAACTTCCTGCTTGGCAATGCGCCAACCAGGACCACGTTTGTTGCAATTCCCCGTCCTGCGCTGGATGTCTCCAACTGGGAAAACGGCTATTATGTCCAGGACGATTTCCGCGTAACGCCGAAGCTCACTTTGAACCTGGGCATGCGCTATGACTCGTTCACTCCGTTTGTCGACAAGAACGACATCATGGCCAACTTCGATCCCAACTACCGAAATACCAGCACAGGGCAAGTTGGCCGCTATATCATCCCGTCGAAGAAAACGCTGCAGTACCTCCAATACACTGTCACCGACCCTCCCCCGGATGGAATCGGTTATGTGCTTGCGGCGGACTCCGGCCTGGGCGTTGGCCGCGGACTGGTGAGGCCTGACAGGCAGGACTTTGGGCCGCGCGTCGGGTGGGCCTACAGCGTTTCAAGCAAGTCGGTTGTGCGCGGCGGATTCGGCCTCTACTATCCATCCTCGTCGGCGCATATCATTCGCGATCCTCTCACCACCAATACGTTCAATGCGTCGGAAACCAAAACCTCATCGAGCGCCACACCGCTCTCTGCCTGGCCGAGGGCCGTCGAGGCAGCAGGTACTGCTCCCAATGTGGGCGGTTCAATAAGCGGATTTGGAAACTTTCCCTCTGCCAACTATGTACCAGTCAATATCAAGAATCCACGGCTGATGGAGTGGAATGCCACGTTTGAGCAGCAGATGCCCTGGCAGATGACCCTGCGTGCGTCCTATATAGGCGGACATCAACAAGGCCAGATCATCGGAAACGATCTGGATATGATCAATGCCAGCGATAACCCGTTCGGCACTACCCAGGGCATTCCCAGCAGCGGAACACAGTCGCCCAATCTAGGCTACACAGGTACTTACTCCAGTTGCGATCCCTACAACGACGGAGACTGCAACTACTCAGCCGCCGACGACGCTCGAATCACATTTCCAGCTCTTGGCGATTTTGTCACCGGCTTCGGAAACCACGGTAAGAGCATGACCAACTCCATTCAGATTCAGGGACTGCGCCAAGCGAAAGGACTTACCTTCAGCCTCGCCTATACCTATCTGAACCAGAAGTCGTCGGCCATGGACGTGGGCGACGACAGCCTGGGCGGAGACAACTACGATCCATTCGTGGCCAACTACGACTACACGCGGGATTCATTTGTATCCACGAACCGGGTGGTCGGCTACGCCATCTACGATCTTCCCTTTGGGCATGGCCAGCACTTTGCGGCTAACTCACCCAGACTCGAGGACGCGATTATCGGTGGATGGCAGCTCTCGACAAATATGTTTGCCAAGTCGGGGGTAGGATTTACGCCGACATGGGGATGCGGAGACTGCGATCCGGTAATGGCGGGAAACATAGCTTCAGGAGCAGAGGACGCAGTGGGCGATTTCAGCGGCCTCGATTACCGCGCCAATATCCTTGGCAATCCGTATGGCGGGCGTCAAAAGGGATTCCAATACGCTCCCTTTACGACCGACGCTGCCGGAAACCCCAACGGGGCATTCGGTTATCCAGACCTCGGTGCGACTTACTGGAGCAACCCTCTGGTAGCCAAGCGCAACTTTCTTAACGGCCCAGGAACGTGGGGTGTGAACCTTGGAATCCATAAGATGGTTCACGTGAATAACCGCATCGCAGTTGAACTGGGTGCGGACTTTGACAACGTCTTCAACCACCCCCTCCTTTCGCCTCCTTCAGGCGATTCATACGCCAACCTGGGAACCTTGTTCATGCTGACGCCGGCGAGCGTCGACGGCGTATCCGATGGGACAGTGCTCCCGAATAACGCCGGAGCCGTGGGCGGGGCTGCGCAGCCCGCGCTCCAGCCCTTTAACAGCGTAGGCCCCGGCACCCAAGGTGTTAGTACAGTTCAACTCAACCCCTCCTTCGGCCAAAACAATACCAGCTACTCGCAGGAAGGTGTTAGTGGCAACCGGCAAATCCGTTTGATTGGCCGGATTACTTTCTAACCTGATCACTAGCGGCGTTGACTTCCGAATCCCCGGAAGTCAACGCCAATCGCAAGTTTTGCTTTGTGCTATGAGATAGAAGAGTGACGCAAAAGCCTTTCCTGTTACCAGGTAGCAGGCCGCTCTGCTGAGATAGCCAGAACATCTCCTCCTGCTCCGGGGCCAACGCTCAAAATGAAAGCTTTGTAGTGAGGGAGACGATCACATGGATCCAATCCTATTTGTTAGAGGGGAATAACCTAACTGGATCGATGTATTGTGCGCTGCTTTACAGAGCAAAGCAGCGTAAGTGGTTTCCTTCTTCGAATGCGCCAGGCGGGCTGAGATAGTGATGCTGATTGTGGCCGCCGTGGCGCCGGTGTCATCAAGCACGGGCGCGGCCATATAAAAATACCCAGGCAAAAGTTCTTCGTCGTTGATCGCATACCCTTTGGCAGCTATTTCAAGAAGTTCCTTTTTCATCTGGGCAAAGGTCATGATCGTGCGCTCTGTATATTGCTTCACTCCACTCGACATGAGTTGCTCAACTTCATCTAAAGGCATGCTTGCTAGAAACAATTTGCCCGAGGCGGTTGCGTGGAGCGATCTTTGTAAACCCACATCCGCAAAGGCATCAACCGATTCAGGATAGCCGACAGAATGGATGAACAAAACTCTGCCTTCCGAGAGAACCCCCAGTTGAACGGTGCCGGGAATCTGTTTTGCCAGGGTCTGCATCGGAAAAAGGGCCGCGCGGTAAATGGCCGAATGGCGCAAGTAGCCGGATCCCACCCGTAATGATTTCGGAGTTAGGCGATAACGTTTGGAGGCGGGAACACGTTGAATAAAGCCACTCTCAGCCAACGTGATGCATAGGCGATGCGCTGTGGCTTTTGGTGTGGAGAGTATCTGGGCAATATCCGATGTGCTTCGCTCAAAGGGTTCCTCTGCGAACAGTTCCAGCACCTGAAGACAACGCATGGTTGAAGTCATGGCACAAGATGCCGGTCTCTTTTTCGCTTTTACAGAAGTTACTACCATGATAGATAACTATATATTCAATTGGACTGATTGCACAACTACAAATAGAGTCCCTGAGCTAGTATCAAAACTGGTAGGTGAATTTGCATCAATCCTCTCAAATTCGTGCTCGCAGAATGAAGCTATGTTACGGACTAAGCCCCTCAAACAATGGAGCAAACTTGCCTACGCTTAACGCAGCGAGCTGGACTATCTACTACATCTAGTCAACAGGGGAGGCGGCGGAAGAGTCACCCGCAATCGCCGTCGCTGCTACAAACCGGCCCGGAAATTGCAGGTCGAGAAGATTGTTCCTCAACTCATTGAAGATTCGCAGAGCATGCTGGACCGCGACCTGGTCGTAGTTTCCTTCGACCGTTCGCCCGGGAGTTCGGGTGGCAGATGAACCTCATCCGGGAGTTTATCGAGCGTTGGATGAATAAACGCGGCGATGGCCAGTTCACATCCAACCATCAATCCAGCGACGATAGTTGCAACAACATTCAGGACTTCCATCATCAATTTCTCCATAAACAACACCATTTGTCTCAAATGGCATGGATCAACAAAAGGCCGACGGTAAGCATCACCGCGCAGGTTACGGCATGAATTGAGAACGCTTTCGATTTCGATCCTCCCGACCCCAGAACGATTGACATGTCGCCAAGAGGGATGATGGCAAAAGCGATTAGAGCTATGCCCACCGACTGCGTGTCCGTGGCCAGCATCAGGGTCAGCACGACCAATCCAGATGCGACGTCCCGAATTCCTTTAAGGCGTAGCCATGCACGCGTGTCAGCATCGGACGCAGGCGGCTTAAGGCCAAATGATCCTGTTATTCGTTCAGGAGATACAAGGTAGAAACAACCGATCACAATAACCCCCACAGCTATGAGGGCTGCCAGGATGAGCGGAATAGCGTTGTGCATAAGAATCTCAATGTTATAAGATCTAGCAACGCTATATATGATGCAAAGTATTCAAAAAAGTTTCACCATGCGCCGTTTACCCTAGCGGCGCTATACTTTCTATCAATGGCAACGACGATGGCAGCTAACCGAATTGCGGAAAGAAAACTGCGTGACAAGCACGCCCGCCGGGCACAGATTATCAGTGCCGCACGACGAATCGCGGAGCTTGAAGGGTGGTCCAAAGTAACCGTTCGGCGGTTATCCGACGAAATTTCATACAGCCAACCTGTCTTGTACGCTCACTTTGGAAGCCGCGAAGGGATTCTCGACGCGGTTGCTCTCGAGGGTTTCCAGGAGATGGGTCTGGCATTGGAGAAGGCACGGAAACGGGTTAAGCGTGGAAATACGGTTGAATCGGTCGCGGCCGCATATCTGGAGTTCGCCGCGTCTTCACCAGCCCTGTATGAAGCGATGTTTTCGCTCAGCCTGGGCGTACCATTCGATGACGCGGCTACTCCTCTGGAGATGCGATTCGCGTTTTCCCAACTCCTGGAGTTGTTTCAGGGGCAGGGCTCAAAGTCAGAGGTTCTAACGGAACTGTTTTGGGCGAGCCTTCATGGCATCGCCGAGCTCACAAGAACCAAGCGATTTCCGTGCGGCCGTCAGAAAGAGCGCGTGAGGGCGCTCGTCAAGCTCTTCACTTTCCCAAGCTGAAACGGTTCAGGCAGCGAAAGCGCGATGATTGTAAGGGCGCACTCTCCTCTTTTCACGAACCAGGCGAAATTCACGGTGAACATGTTCAGCGCGGCTTTTGAAGCGTTATAACCGAGGGGTTTGGCGGAGTAGAAGGGAGAGGCGAGATCGTTGTTGAGCCCGACAGAGCCAAAGCCGCTGGAGGCATTGATGATGCCGGCGCTTTCGGCGGCCCGAAGCAACGGCAGAAAGGACTGCATGAACTCGAACTAGCCCTAAACAATCTCCACATCCGAGTTTACAGTTGCGACAATAGAAGCTAGGCACCAAGGATGACCTCAATCAGATTTGCCGCCGCGATGATCATGTGGACTCTCACGCTAGTCCTGTCACTTAACCGGGACATGGCGTTCGGCCCCCTTGTCGGCGTACTTGGGGCAGCTTTCTTGATGGGACTGGCTGCCGCCGCCCCGATCGGCCCTGTCAACATGATGGCTATTCGCCGCGGAGTGGTCGAGGGATGGCGTCACACGCTTGTGTGTGGCCTCGGCTCCGCATTCGGCGATCTGCTGCTGTTTTCGCTGGCCCTCGTAGGCGGGCATTACCTGATGCCCGATCTGTTCAAGGCACCATTTCAAATGATCCTTGCGGGCATTGGAATCGTAGTCATATTTCCGCTAGGCGTATATTTTCTCACGCTCACGATTAAGGACTCGGATCGCGCTTACGACACGGCTCGCCGGCGTTGGAGCGAAGGTCCTGCTCCCGCGCGTCTCGTAACCGAGGGTGTCAAAGCCGCCGCCCTCACCGTCTTCAATCCCTTGACCATGATTTACTGGGTTGGAATCACCTCCAGTTGGCTCCCCTTTGCCTATTCGGTGTTGGGCAACAACGCGTCTAGTTGGGGGATCCTGATGGCGGGCACCGGTCTGATGACATGGTTCACCGCACTCGTGGTTGTGGTGCGTTTTATTCCTCGCCGCATCGACGCAATATTCTTCCGTCTTGCAAACGCAATTCTGGGCATCATCCTGCTCGGTTTCGCCTCATACTGCGCAGTGGTACTACTTCGTCATTTTTGGCACTGAAATCTGGAGTTTTATGCCGGCTTATCAAGACACGAAGATGCCCTGAGGAGCCCTCGGAGCCGCATTCCTTGTAATAGGGATGCTTACAGCGAAAGAGTCCATAAATGGACCGTGAATAACGAAGATCTATTTCTCACAAAAACTTGACGAATCGGATACCGAGTGGCCGATGGCACTCAAACGAGATGTGGAACAGAAACCATAGCGACAGTATCGAATCTTATCTCCGCGATCGTTTTTTTAGATTAGTCCGCCCCCGAACATACAGCGGAGAGACTCATTTTTTAATGCTATTCCCTGGCAATCTCATATTTCCCGTAGTCGATCGTCAGTACCGCCGTGCCGCCAATGCGAACTTTAGTCTCGCTCTGGTTGTGTTCCGGCAGCCAGAACCCATCCTTCTTCGCATTGATACTGTGGATGACTGTCCGCGATATCCAGAGAGAGGGGTTTCGGGCTGGCTGCACTTCCATCTTTATTACCGCAAAGTCCTCCCCATCCACCCAAATCTTGCCGCTGTAGAGAAATTTGCTTCGAGATACGGGCTCAACGTTGAGGATATAAGCTGGACGACCCGCGACGTTGTCATTGCCCACCAGAGAAAATCTATAGTTTGTTGGCGTCAGCGCAGTTGCACGCTTGTCCAGCGACGCTTCTTCTTCACTATCCACGGCCCGCTTCAGAACTCTTTGGCACAGGGTCTTTGACCCGGTCTGGGAGATGATCCGAAAGTGTTTTCCGGAAGAGGAGTCATAGTTCACTTCGACGTCCATTTTCGCTGTGACTGTCCTCGAGAATCCACGATACTCGACCGAGTAGTGCCGCAGCGCACGATACCGTTTCAATCTAGCCAACTGCGTTTGATCATGCTGCACAAGCCGTTCAACAATACGAGCCGAATCTAAGGCCCCAGGGGAAACCGGTACCCCATTTTGCGGCCACACACTGCCCACAAAAAAAAGCAACGCGAATGCCAGAGAGCATATTTTAACGTCCTGATTCATGATTCTCCCGGAAGATCAGATGGAGTTCTACTATGTAACCGGCGCCGGTTGGTCCGTGCCGAAACGCGGTAACCATTCGGCGGTCGATTGCAACTGCTCGCGATAGTGCTGGAGAAAGTAATGCATCGTCTCGACACGAATGCGAATTGAGGCCAGCGGCCGGTTTTCATCCAGGTCGCGGAAAGAGAAGTGAGGTTTGCCGGATTGCTCGATGATTTGTTCGATTACAC
>Ga0224530_1001574_pt1 | contig 11716 bp, 7 predicted proteins | sample CBST75metaG_FD_179873 | JGI IMG/M metagenome (GOLD analysis project Ga0224530, IMG submission 179873) | Peat soil microbial communities from Stordalen Mire, Sweden - C.B.S.T75 | ecosystem: Environmental > Terrestrial > Soil > Wetlands > Peat | place: Sweden: Norrbotten County, Stordalen Mire...
CCACAAGCCGAGCCGCTTCTTGCTTGAACTCAAGTGTGTAACGCCCACGTGTTGCCCTCGTCATCTTCGCTACCCTTTCGCATTAGAACAGCTGGCTAAGGGATACGTTTCGCGGGGGCAAGGTCAAGATCGCCATGATTCCCACGTGCCAAATCCGGAATCCGTGCCCGCGCCAGGTGGATCGGTTATCGAGGCTTCAGCGCTGCCCGTGGTCGAAGCGACACAACCCAAACATCTCGCTGGGTATCGATGGTTATTCTTCGGCATCTTGATCGTGGCAATGAATCTCACCCTGTGGGGCATCTTCTGGGGCCGTCCTTCGCCTCTTGAGGCTTCACATTTCATCTCTCGCGGGTCGGCTTCGCCGGTGGACGACTATTACAATATCTTCCCAACCCACGAAGCGGGATGCGGCATAAAAACTCTCGGCAAGGTTAAATCCAGACAGAAAGTATCGATCTACGGCAATGGAAGGTGATGCGTTAACAGCCCGTGGTGAAAGTATCGATTCTCGAACCTGCAGGATGCCATAGTTTCCACAGCGATCTTCGATAAAATTGGGATATGGCGATGGGCACGCGCAGGGGTCGGGAGCGGCAAGAAGATTTGTGGGTGGCGTACGCGGATATGGCTACTGGTCCGGGCCATCCGTTCTATGTTCGGCTGAACGAGGTGCTGGACGGCGAGGGCTTTGATGCCTTCGTGGAGGAGCAATGCGCCCGCTTCTATGCCGACAAGATTGGCCGTCCTGGGCTGACGCCGGGCATCTGTTTTCGCTCGTTGATGATTGGCTACTTCGAGGGAATCGAGGCCGAGCGCGGCATTGCCTGGCGATTGAAGGACTCGCTCAGCCTGCGTCGTTTTCTGGGCATCGCTCTTGATGAAGACACTCCCGATCATTCGACCATCTCTCGCACCCGGCGACTGATCGACGTGGAGACGCACCAGCAAGTATTTTCCTGGGTGCTTGGTTTGCTGGCTGATCGCGGCTTGTTGCAGGGCAAACGCATCGGCATCGATGCGACCACGCTGGAGGCCAACGCGGCGATGCGCTCGATCGTGCGGCGCGACACGAGCGAAAGCTATGAGGAGTTTCTGACCGGTCTGGCCAAGGCGTCTGGCATCGAGACGCCGACGCGCGAGGAGTTGGCGCAGTTGGATCGCAAGCGCGAGAAGCGCACCTCGAACAAGGAATGGAAGAGTTCCACCGACCAGGATGCGCGCATTGCCAAGATGAAAGATGGCAGCACGCATATGGCTTACAAGGCCGAACATGCTGTCGATATGGAGAGCGGCGCGGTGCTTGAGGAGATCAAAGAAAAGGAAGTTCGCACTTACATTCCGGAGAAGAAGCAGGCGGGCAAGCGGCACTGGAAAGGCAAGGAAAAAGAGCAGCAGGCCGTCTATCAGAATCGGCAACGTGTGCGCGGCAAGTATGGCAAGAGTCTGTTGAAACGACGCGGCGAATTTGTTGAACGAAGCTTCGCCCATTGCTACGAAACCGGAGCCATGCGACGCTGCACTCTGCGCGGAACGAAGAATATTCTCAAACGCCAGTTGATTCACGTCGGCGCCTTCAATATCAGCCTGGTGCTGCGCAAGATGCTGGGTGCAGGAACGCCGCGGGAACTGAAGAACCGCGCACTGAACCTCATTTTGCGCTTATTCGCGTGCCCCATCAGCCTGTGCGGGGCTGGAAGACGACTCACAGCCTGTAATGACGAAGTTTCCCCTCAGACGGATGGATGCTGCGTCGAAGCGTTCTGCTGCTGACTATACTGAAAATGGGGCATTACGCCACGGGCTGGCAAGACGGAGGGCAATTTTGCGAGTAGCTCCTTAGCGAATGCGGTTTCCTCAGACTGATTCTTAGACCGCTGTTGTGCACATTTTTCCCGAAGGGAGCAGAATCTGGCGTTTAAACTGTCTTTGACTGTCTCATCCCATGTCTCGAAAAGAAAACAAGAAAAATGCTTCAGCATCAGGCGCCGCCCCCACTGTGGGAGGCGCACGTCTGTTGCCGGAAGAGATTGAACGGGTGCGAGAGCTGATCGCCGGCCGGCACTCCAAATCCGCTCTGCAGCTTGCCAAGGACCTCTACAAGCGCTGCTCGACGGCGGAGTCGGAGGCCCTGCTGACCGATGCCTACAAGGCCCGCATCGACGATCTACTCAGGTTGGGAATGACCGTGGAGGCCAAGACCCTGCTGGGGATCGTGCGGGAGCGGTTCCCCTCGGCACTGCCTCGACTGACGGAACTCGGCCGGGAGATTAGTGCACAGGATGGCAAGCTGGAGGATGTCGTCGGACCGCTCGCCGATCCAGAGCTTCCGGCGGAAGACCGCGAACGCATCGAGACCTTCATCCGGCAGCGGATTCATGACCTGCCGGCTTTGGCCGCGATTTCGTCCCTGCCGCCGGAACATTCTCTGCGCGCGGCTGCATCGGCGCTGGCGGTCGCGTTCCAGGCGGTAACCAGGGGGCCGGTGGAGGACGCGGTTCTGGCGCTGCCGGAGGTGTCGCGGCGCAGCCCGCTGGCGCCGTGGAAGGCTCTAATCCGGGCGATTGCCTGCTACTACCGGCGCGAGGATGAAGAGTGCAGCAGGTGGCTTCGGACGATTCCGATCGATTCGGTTCCCGCGCGCCTGCTTCCCGCATTCACCGCGATGCTGAAGATAAAACCTGTGGCCGGCGCCGATTCCAAGTTGACTCTGGCCGAAGAGAAGCTCATCGCCGTGGCAGGGGATCATGGCGAGGCCTTGCGCGCTGCCATAGCGGAACTCGAAGACGCGCTGCATGGAAAAAAGCAGGAGCGAATCCTGGATGCGACGCGGAAAACCATGGCGGCAAGCGTGCACTGCAGCGCGATAACGCGAGAACGCCTGCGCCAGCACATTGCAGTGCGAGCCGGTTCGCAGCAGAGTCAGCAGTTGGCAGTCGAAGCGGCCCTGGGTGGCGCTCCACGCTGGGACGCTTACTACTTCCGGCTCCTGGCAAAGACGCTGGATGACCAGCAAAATTTGGATGCCAATGCGGAAGCGGCAGTCGTATGGGCGGATTTTCGCCGCGAGGCCATAAAGGAGAAGTGGTTTCTCCCCGGCGGCCTGGAAGATGGCGTTCTCTCGCTGCACATGGCGCAGCTGATCGAGAAGGCACCCGAGGATGTCATCGAGGATCTGAAGGCCGAGATGGCCTCCTATCGGAAGCCCGGCAAATGGAATCAATGGAACAAGGAGGAGGGGGAAGTGCCCTCGCCGGGTGCGCTGTACGAACGCGCCTGCAAGGCCGCCCCCCATCCGGAAGCATTCCAGTCATGGCTGAACTGGGCCCGGAAGCAAGGTTCCCGGCAGTTGGCCGACGAGGTTGCAGAGCGCTGGCGAGAAGCTCGGTCCACGGATATTCAACCCCTGCTTTACCTGATGGAATCGGCGGAGAAGCGCGGCGCATTCAAGAAATCGTTGAAGTATTTGGATGAGGCGGAAAACCTCGACCGTCTGAACCCGGAGGTGCGGCGGGCAAGGCTGCGGCTGTTGCTTGCAGCGGCCTTGCGGCATCTGCAGCAGCGCAAGGCGCATCTGGCCCAGGGCGAAATCGTAGCCATTGAGGCAGTCCCCGAGGTGCGGCCGGGGGAGATTGCCGCACTGGCCGCGGCGCTCCGCTGGTGCGCAGCAGCGGTTGACCGGGGCAAGGCCGTCCAGGACGAGCAGGAAGCGCAACTGAAGAAGTCGATGGGAAGTGTGGCCGCTTATCTGCTGATGGCGTCCGTTGCGGAAAGGGCGGAGATGACCTCCGCAGCCTCGTTGTCCGCTTTGAAGGTCGCAAAGCTCCCTGCCGCCGAGCTTCTGGGAGGCGTGTCCAGAGCCTGTGTCCTGGGCGAGTGGGCCGGCCTGACCATGACTTTGCCGCACAATTGGGACAAGACTCTGATTGAGGCTTTGAGCCAGCCCAACTGCCCGTTGGATGCTGCCCAGTTGCTGGTTCTGGGCGAGGCGGCCCTGGCCAACTTCTCCACGGAATCGGCCTATGCCGTCTCGACGGCGGGACTGGCCACCGGCAGCGCGAACGCGGAGTTTCTGCTTTTGCGCGCACGTTCACTGCCGTGGTGGGCGTCGGTCCGGCGCGAGGGCTGTTTGATGGCGTCTCTGGAACTGGCCAGGAGGGAACGCAACACCGAACTGGCCGGCAGAATCCTGGATTGCCTGAACAGGAAGCAGGACGGACGGGGATGGCGGGAGGGCGGAGCATATCTGAACAGTGACCCGGCGATTGCCAGTCGCCCTGTTTCGCCGGTACTGCTCGGCAAGATTCTGGAGGAAGAGCAGGCTCTGAAGCAGGTTCCCGGCGACAAACCAGGCAAGGACCCCAAATATGCGGAGGATTTGGACGATTCTCTCTGCGATTGCCCGGAGTGCCGGGCAAAGCGCGGCGAACTCCTCGATGACGACGAATTGTTGGACGAGGACGATGAAGGCGATTTCGACGACGAGGACGATTTCGATGAGGATGAAGATGGATTCGATGCTGCTGCGCCTCCCTCGTTGAATGGATTGGCGAAGATCATGAGTCAGATTCTTGCCTCCATGCCTCCCGCACAAGCACAAGTCGTGGTGCAACAGTTGAAGCAGGCAATGGAAGATGGCGAGGACGTCTTCAGCGCTGTGGAGAGGATTATGGGCAAAGCGATGCCCCCGCCGCAACTGCCTGGGAGGCCGAAAAAAGCTACCAAAGCTCCGCCGCCGGAACAAGGCAGTTTGTTTTAGGGTGAAACGATGAACCTGAGCGCATTGCCGATTTCCGATCCCTATGCCGTACTGGGCCTTGGCCCCGGCGCCGAGGACGAGCAGATTCGCGCCGCCTACTTGGCCAAGGTCAAGCAGTTTCCGCCGGACAGGTCTCCGGCCGAGTTCGAGCAGGTTCGCGACGCATATGATCTGCTGCGCGACCGGCGCAGGCGCGCACAGCACACTCTGTTTTCGGTGAATCCGGAGGCGCCCCTGGAATCCCTGCTGGACGGCAAGGACAACGATAGACAATTCGCCGGCCCCGGCCCGTGGCTGGCGGTACTCAAGGAACGATAGATGGAAATGGAAGACGAAAACTCCTCCGCGGGGTTTTTACCTGAAGAGCGGGAACGGATTGTTCGCGGCTTCGAGGCGCTGCTTGACCGTGCAATCGCCGACGAGCCGCTGCCGCAAGGATTGCCCCCGGGGTTGCTCGCTGCGCTTGAAGGCGGAGACCTGCTTCCGCCGCTGGAAGGCGAGCAACCCGACCGCGGCGGCTGTGACCTCTATTCTCTGTGGGCTGCAATGACCGCGCTTACCCAGGAAGTCCGGCTTCAGGGGCGGACCTTCAAGCAGTTGAATGAGACGCTTGTTCAGAGTCTCGAAGCACCTTCTGAGGGAGCCCAGAGCGGCGAGGAACCGGCCCAGCCGTCTCGCATCCAACAGGAAGATGCCCACCGGGCTGGGAAGCAGGAGATTCATCTCCCGGTCAGCATTCTGCTCGATCTGCGCGACCGGGTGGAACGAGGCGGAAACACCGCGCGCAACGCCGCCGGGCAACTGGCTCCGGGAAGGCTGCCGCGCTTGGCGCGCTGGCTGGGCGTGGGTGGCGCATACGCCCGCAACGCACAGGAGATTCTCGCCGCGCTCTCCCACGGCTACAGCCTCACTCTGGACACTCTGGACGAGGCGCTGGTGGGCTGCGGCGTCAGCCGGATTGCCTGCCAGGGGCAGATCTTCGATCCGCACCGCATGACGGCTATCGATATTGAAGAAACCAGATCCGTTCCCGAGGGCACGGTGGTCGAGGTCTACCGCAACGGCTACGAGTGGAATGGAGAAATCTACCGCAGCGCGCAGGTCAAGGTGGCGCGCAGTCCAGAAAGGAAATCCGAATGAGCGATTTGGGCGATTTGATCGTTGGCATCGATCTGGGTACAACCAACTCCGAGATTGCGGCCTTTGTGGACGGCAAAGTCACAATTCTCGGCGCGGGCAACAAGAACATGCTGCCTTCGGTGGTGGGTCTTTCCCCATCGGGGGACCTGCTGGTAGGTGAAGCGGCGCGCAACCAGTTGGTGCTCTATCCAGAGCGCACAGTGCGCAGCATCAAGCGCAAGATGGGCAGCAACGAGACCGTCACGCTGGGCGACCGCCAGTTTACTCCGCCGGAGATCTCGGCGCTGATCCTGCGCGAGCTTAGCTCCTGGGCCAGCCAGCAACTCGATCGGCCCGTCACAAAAGCAGTCATCACCGTTCCCGCTTATTTCTCCGACGCGCAGCGTCAGGCCACACGAGAGGCTGCAACCCTGGCGGGCCTGGAGGCTGTTCGTATCCTCAACGAGCCTACGGCCGCAAGCCTGGCGTATGGAGAAGGAAGCCGGCATACCGCCATGGTCTACGACCTGGGCGGGGGAACCTTCGACGTCTCCATCGTCGCGTTGGAAGGCGACGTCACCGAGGTGCTGGCCAGCCATGGCAACAACCGCCTGGGCGGCGACGACTTCAACGACCTGCTTGCCGAGTATCTACTCAGCCAGTTTCAGTCACAACACGGTGTCGATCTGCGCAGCGGGCATCCCGAGGCCCGGGCTCGTCTCTGGTGGGCCGCCGAGGAGGCCAAGCGCCGCTTGAGCTTCGATCCGGAAGTGACTGTCCGCGAAGAGGCGCTGGCCACGGTGGATGGAAAGCCGCTGCATCTGGAGCTGGAAATCACGCGCGAGGAGTATGAGGAGATGATCCTTCCTCTCGTCGAGCAAACGCTGGAGCATATGTCCAAGGCGCTCGCCGACGCCGGCAAAGCCCCCTCGGAGCTGGATGCGATTCTCCTGGTCGGTGGCTCGACGCGCACGCCGCTCGTGGCGCGGATGATCGAGGAACGCACCGGTCTGATGCCGCGGGAAGAGATACATCCCGACCTGTGTGTCGCTCTGGGCGCAGGCGTAATGGCTTCGCGACTGGCCGGCCACGAGGTCGAGCGCGTGCTGGTCGATGTGACTCCGTACTCCTTCGGCGTCTCCTTCCTTGGCGAGCGGGGCGGCGTCTCCTATCCGCACTGCTACATGCCGATCGTCCGGCGCAACACCCCTCTGCCCGTTACTCGCAGCGAGCGCTTTTACACCAGCCATCCCTACCAGGAAGAGGTCCAGGTCCGCGTGTATGAAGGCGAAGACGAGGATGCGCTGCGCAATATCCTGGTCGGCGATTTCACCGTCAAGGGTCTGACTCCCATGCGCGATTTCAATGAAGTGATTTGCCGCATGAGCCTGGATCTGGACGGCATCCTCAACGTGACCGCGATCGAGAAGAAGTCCGGATTGTCCAAGCAAATTACCATCGCCCGCGCCTTGGAAGCCAGGAGCGAGGCCGAGATCGCCGCGGCCCGCAAACGTCTCGAAACCCTCTATGCCACCCGCCAGGACGATGACTTCGACGAGGAGGACGGCGAGTTCGGCGACGAAGATGCGTCACAGATCGAAGCCGAGGCTGATTTCACAGTGAGTCCCACGCCGAAAGATGGGGCTGTGGCCGAGGACGACTGGAGCGCGGCCCAGGACGAGGGCCGGAAGCTGATCGAACGCTCCCGTCTCCTCTTCAATACGATCCACGAGGAAGACCGCGAGGAAGCAATCGACCTGAATCAGGCGATCGAATCCGCAATCGAGAATCGCGATGCCTCCGCACTCAAGCAGGCCGTTCGCGATCTGCGCGAGATGCTGTTCTTTGTCGAGGGTCGCGCATGAAGGATGATCTTCACAGGCCGGCCTCTTGTCCGGTCTGTCTGGCTCGTTTTCGTGGCTCGTCGCAGTGCTCGCGTTGCGGCGCCGACCTCACCGCGCTGATGCTGCTGGCAGCTCACGCCTACGTCCTGCGCCAGGCCGCCCGGCAATCGCTTCGGCAGGGCGATTGCCGGGCGGCGCTGGACTCCGCTCAGGCAGCACAGCGATTGCATTCCACTGCGGAAGGCAGTCTTCTCAGCGTGATCTCGACCGCAGCGATCCCACTTTCCGGACAACCTCAAAAGCCAGCTTGAGCCATTACCGATCCGCGTCGGCCAACCACCTGGAGCCCTGCTATGAAGCTATCGTCACAGGAATATCGGGCGATTGCGGTGCTTTCGACCCGCGAAGGATGTCGCCTATGGGGTCCGCGGACGGACGCCCCATCAGGTAGCCCTGGACTTCATTGGCGCCCATGGCGCGGATCAGTTCCAGTTGTTCTGGCTTTTCCACGCCTTCGACGATCACCCGCATTCCCATATTCTGGGCCAGCACGATCATCGCGCGAACCATCGACTCACTCTCCGGTTGCGTTTCAAGATTCGTGACAAAGGACCGGTCAATCTTGAGCGCGTCAAAAGGCAGCGAGGCCAGGTAGCTCAGGCTGGAGTACCCGGTGCCAAAATCGTCCATCGCCAGGCCTACGCCCAGTTCCCTGAAGCGATTCATCGTCGCTGCGGTGCAGTGGGAGCCGCTCATCATCACGGACTCAGTCAGTTCCAGCTGTAGCAGATCGGGCCGAAGTCCGGTGCGGTCCAGAATCGCGCTGACCTCTTCCACAAAATCCTTGCGCCGGAACTGAATGCTGGAAACATTCACCGCCACCTGAACCGGGGTGACCGTCAGGCTCTGCCAGCGGAGGGCCTCGGTGCAGGCTTGCTCCATCACGTAGGCACCTAGTGCGGAAATCAATCCGGTCTCTTCCGCGATGGGGATGAACTTGTCCGGGGGGATCCGGCCCAGAGTCGGATGGATCCAGCGAGTCAGAGCCTCAAAACGGATCAAGCGGTTGCTGGCAATATCGAACTCCGGCTGGTAATGCACAAAAATCTCATGCCGCGCAATAGCTCCACGCAGCTGGTTCTCCAGGCTCAGCCGCTCCTGTAGCTGGAAACCGATTTCGGAGGTAAAGTACATCACCCGATTCTTGCCGTCGCGCTTGGCGGCGTACATGGCGCTGTCGGATTGCCGCATCAACTCCTCGGCATCGCCGGCGCTCTCTGGAAAGATACTGATGCCAATGCTCGCGCCCACGTTCAATTCGTGCCCTTCCACGGTCATAGGCTGTGAAATCGCGTCCAGCAGGCTCTCGGCCACCAGCCCTGCCTCTTCCCTGTTGTGCAAGCCGTCCAGAATCACCATGAACTCGTCGCCACCCAGGCGAGCCAGAATATCCGCCTCGCGCACCCGCGCCCGCAGGCATCCGGCGATCTCAACCAGCAGCGCGTCGCCCACCGGATGGCCCAGGCTGTCGTTCACCAGTTTGAAGCCATCCAGATCGATGTAGAGCACCGCGATCATGCCGCGGTCTCTTCTGCACTTGGCCAACAGAAATGGCAGCCTGTCAAGCAGGAACCTCCGGTTGGGCAGGCCGGTTAGAGAATCGTAGAGCGAGTCGTAGACCGCCGCATCTTTTGCTTTCTGCAACTCGGCCTGATTCTGCCGCAGCTGGGTCACGTCGATCGCGGTCGTTTCGTAGACCGTGCCTTTTTCTCCCTCGACGGGCGTGATGTTCATGAGCAGGTGCACGGTGGAGCCGTCGTCGCGGCGCAGGGTGGCGTTCCGGTTGCTCAAGGTTTCACCCTGAAGATCGCGGCACAGTTGCTCCCGGTGGGCGGGGTCTACCTGAAAATCCCAATATGATCGTCCAATCAGTTCCTCGCACGACTGAAAACCGAGCAGTTTGGCAAACGCCGGGTTGCAGCCGACAATCGTGCCGTCGAGTCGCCAACCGAAAACCCCCGCCAGGCTGCGCTCGACGAACTGCCGGAACCTCGCCTCCAGATGCATCTCGTTTTCCAGCCGCGTGCGAATGATCCCGGTTTGCTTTCGCACAGTTCGCCTGAGCAGCAAGACCCAGATGAGCGGCACCATCACGCATAAAGCTATCCCGCCAACGATAGCCAACCCGGTCCTAAGCGTGAGCCAACTGTTGGTTTCTTGCACCGTCATCTCTGCCTGCGAATCGATCAGGATCAAAAGCGATTGCGGCCACTCCGGATTTCCACTTTGGATCAGCGCCAGACCAGTCAGCTCAAGAACCGAACCGGGCGCGAAGCGGATAGTTTCACGCCTGGCGTCACTGCGCAGCAGAACAGCGTTGAACCGCTCTCCGCTACTTTCGAGCGTGTAGACAGACTCCGTTGCATTGGCGCTCTGACCGATGAGGCGCGCCTTCAAATGCACCCGGCTTCCGTTCACCGCGTGTTTGACCACTTCCGCGGTATCCAATTGAAGCGGTGCAATGCTGCCGGAGTTCGGCTGGACAGTGACCAGGCGAACGGCGGAATCCGCCAGTTCGAGTCCAAACTTCCCGTGTCTCGGAAAACCCATCGCATCCACGGCACTCCCGGTACGGACAGAAAGATCCTTCCAGGCTTCTACAAACGCCGTACCTGTGCTGTCCCGGATGGAGAACAGTCCCGGAGACTGCCAGGTCACGGTGCCGCGAAGATGAATCGGATTCACGAAGCGCTGGTCCGCATCCGAGGGGTGCAGACTCCCAATGGGCACGGGGGACGAAGAGAAGGAAATCGGCAAAGCGGCTTTTTCAACCTCGATGTCCTTCAGACTGCTGACATAAAGTTGCGCTCCCAGGCGCTGGTCTGCGCCGTTGACGTGACGGCCAAGGACGCCTCGCGCCCGCACCACGGCGCCGATCAGAGCTTGCGCGGCCGGGCAGTCAGCCTGCGGCACAGAGAGCCAGGCCGCCCTTTTCCCGTCGTAAATGCGGAAACAAACGCGCAGGTAGTCTCGTTCGCAGGGATGCAGCATGCCCTCAGTGACAGTAAGGTAGCTTTCTCCGGCTCCTCTGTCCAGTTCCGCTACGCTCTTCCTTTGCGGCTTGGGAACATCCCCATGGCCCAGAACAATGATCTTCGCATGAGCCACTACGGGCCCGTCGTTGTTGGTCCCCGTTACAGCTTCCACGCGTACCCGCGTGCCAGAAGGAAACACGGTTGCTATTCCATGAACATCGATGAACGTGGGGCCGGTCCGGTCCTGCATAAACAAGACGCCCCACGCCGGATCGGAGTAAGTCACCACGCCTTCCAGTTCGATGGGATACGCCTTGAGGGCCTCGGTCTTGCTCAAGGCGAAAACGCTGCTCACCGTCCGCAGGGTGTGGCGTTGCGGTGGGCGTGTGCCCGCCTGGGAAAAGGCGAGAAGCGGAAAAAGCAGCAGAGACAGGCCGCAGCACCGGGCCAGGACACACGGGACGCGCTTCGCTTCTGCGGAACTATCCCTCTTTGTGCGCATGACTGCAATCGACCTTCCAAATCCAACCGGCGTGCGGCGCGCGCCCGCTTTGAACTCTCCGAACCAACTCAGCCTCGTATATCGGCAACACAGCCCCGGCTCTTCAAGGGACAAACGCGCATCCATAGCTCGACCCTCGCTGTACCCAGGACCCGCTGCGGCGGAGTGCCGCCCCTTTGCCCGTCTGCCATTGAGCAAACCTCGTTCGTCCTCGCTCCGGAATACGAAGGAAACCGATTGCAATCTCTCTTGCGTAGAATTGAGGCCCCAGAGCGCATCATGCCTTTAGTGCAGGTCTTTTGTAAGTCTGACGCAGAGCTCCGTGCCCCACCCATTCCGCGTTTTGTGCGGAATGGGTGGGAAAGCACCATGAGTTCCTTTCATGCCGGATCAATCGTACCGATCTTTTTTGAGATCTGACGCTGAGCAAAAAGCGCCGAAATCGTCCCCCCCCTAC
>Ga0224530_1001575_pt1 | contig 11708 bp, 16 predicted proteins | sample CBST75metaG_FD_179873 | JGI IMG/M metagenome (GOLD analysis project Ga0224530, IMG submission 179873) | Peat soil microbial communities from Stordalen Mire, Sweden - C.B.S.T75 | ecosystem: Environmental > Terrestrial > Soil > Wetlands > Peat | place: Sweden: Norrbotten County, Stordalen Mire...
GCATGGTACAGAACTCCGACGGTGGCTGGGGCGAGAGCTGCGGCACCTACGACGATCCCAACACGCGCGGCATCGGACCCAGCACGCCTTCGCAAACTGCCTGGGCCCTGCTGGCTCTCATTGCTGCCGGCGATGACCGCTCCGACTCCATCGCCAAAGGCGTCCGCTGGCTGCTTGTGCGCCAGCGCAAAGACGGCGGTTGGGATGAGTCCATGGGCGAAGGCGCTCGGCGGCAGAGCATCATTACTGGAACCGGCTTCCCCAAGGTCTTTTATCTTGCCTACACCATGTACCGTCAGTACTTCCCGCTGTTGGCACTGACCACCTACAAGCGGACCATGGAACGGACGTATATTGTCGATTCCGAAGTCTCTCGATTGCGCACGGCGAAAGCTGAGGTTGTCGAAGTAGCTAGTGCTGCGCGACCCCTTAGCTCTCAGTACCGACGCACAGTCGTCGAATTTAGGCTGCGCGCCGCCTGGCTGTTCCGGTATCGCGCTGCTTTCCTCAAACGAATCAGCAGGAAACGTCAAGGTAAACATTCCGATGCGACTGCGATGGAGGATTCCTATGTCAAAGAACAATCAATGCTCTAAAGGGCCGCCATTGAAGGCTGTAGTGATATTCAGGGTTCTTGTTCGACCACCTCAATGTGGAATAAAGCGCGCACCTTTCCTGCGGTGAATGTGCCGCTGAGATGAAGTTTGCATGATTTTGCTCGACGAAATACGGGATTCATGCGAAGAGAATCGATCGCATCTACAAGCGTTCGAATTTCGATCGCGAGCACAGCGATTTATGGCATGTAGAACTGCATCATCGAAAATCGACGACCGTACTTCAACGGTGACGAGCAGTCGTGCTGCTCTTGAGGAGACACCGGAACGCGACTCAGAACAGTTGCATTGGCTCGTTGAAATCATTCTGGGTAATGCGCAACATGTCGACGATTGCATCTCCGATGCAATCCCCCTTGTCAAGAGTAGTGGGTATATCGCTTCGGAACGACTCGCGTCTTGGGCAAAGCAATGCGTGGTTCGAGCCGCGTTGGACCGGGCTTGCATGGAGATCCAGCATATTGCTGCCAGCCATATACAACAGGCTGGCGCCAGGATGCCCTCTCCCTGCAATGTTGGCGTACAAAGTGCCCTCCTGCGATGCGTCCCGATTAGAAGGATTTGCGATAACCCAAACACACTCGAACGAGTTGCCCTGATCCTCTACCTTCACTTGGGATTCTCTGTCCTGGACTGTGTCCTGTTGATGGGCTGTCCTCGCTCTCTGACTGAGCCTGCTCGCGCAAGTGCACTGCGACGAATCTTCGAAGAGGAAGGCGCCGCCGCAGTTGCTCAGAAGGACGTAGACGAGCGCGGATCGTCAGAGGGGGCGGAATGATCACCGCATTGCAGGTTCTGTCTATTGGATCTCTCGAGTCCAACGATTCTGTTCGCGACATACTCCTTTTGCGCGCGAAGTGCCGTCTTTTTGCGGTGACCAGTGTCTGGGATTTGTCTGCGGTTCTTACATCCGGTGACATCGATGTTGCGGTGCTTCACGACACGTTGCCTGCAGGCGAACTGCGAAGTTCTGCGCACTACATCCGCCATCATTGGCGCTGCGCCAGGATCCTGCTGATCAGTGCGCATGCAGAGATCTTGGACGACGCTCCGTGTGACGAGCGATTCGTGCCTGGTTTACCCGCAGAAGCACTGCTCGCCAAGATCGAACAATTGGCAGCCCGTGCACGGCAAAGAAGACGCCTTGAGCTGAGCCGTGAGCGTGCGGAATCGTGATCGAGAGGTGGGGTGGGGATGATGACTAATACGACAACGAGCCAGTTCACACTGCGCGTACTTCCCATGGGAATGGAAAGAACCACGAAGGCGGACAACCGTGCCACCCCGCCGCCAGCCTTTGATCCCAAGCCAACTAGGTCCAAAGGCGCGACCAGCACTTCGACTTCCCCCGAAGCCGTTTATCGCCTCCGAAAGGGTCTGTTATCTTGCTTGCCTCAGCTATCGCCAATGCTTCCCGGTGCCGGGTCTGCCCTGGCCACATACACGCAGACCATGGATGCAGAGGCCACAGCACTTCCAGAGCTGATCGCTCGAACCTTTAGCCGCCCCGCACGCATCATTACTAGCGCACCAGAGATCCGGCGGAAATCAGGAGAGGCCTTGTCGGGCGGCAGCTCCCGACCAGAGATGGGCACACCATTTGAAAAGGCTCTTTGAATTCGTTGGCGAGGTTGCCCTCTTTGGGTTCCGGGTTATTGTGGATGCATTTCGGCCTCCGATCGAGTTCGGTCAAATCTGGTCGCAAATCTATGACGTTGGATCGCGTTCGCTGCCTCTGGTTGCCGCATCCGGATTGGCGCTTGGGGTGGTGATGACCCTGCACACCCATAACACACTCGTAGCATTCGGCGCTGGAGCAAGGATTCCCGAAGTACAGTCCGTTGCCTTCTTCGTTGAAATAGGCCCGCTTGTAGCTGCCCTCTTGGTCGCGGGCCGGGTTGGCGCGGGCATCGGAGCGGTTATTGCGAACATGCGAGCCACCGAACAGATCGATGCGGTCGAGGCGTTGTCTATCGACTCGTTCAAGTTCCTGGTCGTGCCACGAGTGGTTGCATGTGTTTTGGTTCTGCCGCTGCTGACGACCTTCATGGATTTTTCGGGACTCCTCGGAGGATACTTCTCCGAGTATGCCGTGTCCCACATGTCCGTTCGTTTGTATGTGACCCGCGCTTTTACGAATCTTGATTGGGCAAACTTCGTTCCTCCGACCCTGAAGACCGCGGTATTTGGTTTCATCATCGGCACCGTTTCGTCGTTTTTCGGTTATACAACCAATGAAGGCGCTGAAGGTGTGGGACGGGCTGCAACCAACAGCGTCGTGCTTGCCTCCCTCTTGGTCATTCTGGCCGACATCATCCTCGTGCGATGCATCTTCCTCGTCTTTCCGGAGAGCGCCATATGAGCGACGAAAGACGAGCAGCAATCGCGTTGGAGCACGTATCCAAGTTCTTCGGAACAAGGCAGGTCCTGCGCGATGTTTCCCTGGAAGTCGAACGGGGCGAGGCAGTCTGCATTCTTGGCCGCAGCGGAACCGGCAAGAGCGTCACTTTGAAGTTGATGATCTCGCTCTTGAAGCCTGATACCGGACATGTCTGGATTGGAGATGAAGACATTGCGCAACTCAATGCCGAGGGTCTATCCAGGGTTCGCCGCAAGATGGGGTTCCTGTTCCAGAGTGCGGCCCTGTTTGATTCTTTGACGTTGCACGGCAACCTGGCTTTGCCGCTTCACCGTTTGACCCATAAATCCAAGGCGGAGATTGAAGAGACCATCGAACGCGTGCTCGGAGAAGTCGGCCTTGCAGGCGACAAAAACAAAATGCCGGTGGAACTGTCGGGGGGAATGAAGAAGCGAGCGGGCCTGGCCCGGGCGATGGTGCTCGATCCTGAGATCTTGCTGATTGATGAACCCAGCAGCGGTCTTGACGCGATAACAGCCGAAGAGATTGACGACCTGCTCTTACGGCAAAAAATCCTGCAAAAGACGACGATGGTCATCGTTACCCACGACGTGCGCGGTGCAAGGCGCGTGGGCGACCGCTTTGCAGTGCTCGATCAGGGGAACCTGATTGGCCCATGCAGACCGGCAGAACTCGAACATCATGAAAGCGAGATCGTGCGCAAACTCGTCGCGGAGCATTAGGTAATGCAGAAACGAAATCTGACAGTCGGAATCTTCCTGGTGGCTGGTGTCGCCCTGTTCACCCTCGGCCTCTTTCTCATCGGCAGTCAGCACAAGGTGTTCGCGCGGCATTTTGAAGTCTACGCGGAATTCGCCGACATCCATGGGCTCACCAAAGGAGGAAAGGTGAGGGTTGCCGGCCTCGATGCGGGAGAGGTCGTCGATATCGCGGTTCCCCGCTCGCCGACAGCGAAATTCCGCCTTAGACTCCGCCTCGAAGAAGGTGTCCATGCCATAGTGCGGGCTGATTCGACGGTAACGATTGCAACCGAAGGCGTGGTTGGAGACAAGTTTCTTCTGATTCATGCGGGCAGCACACAAGCTGCTGAGGCAGCCTCGGGAGCTACTCTGCCCAGCAAAGAACCGTTGGACATGGCAGATCTGATGGAGAAGAGTGCGGGCTTGCTGAGCGGTGCTGGCGGGGCCATGAAGACAACTGGACAGAAGCTGAATGAAACGCTCGATACGGCCAACATGACGATGCGGAATGCCAACGATCTGATCGTCGGTCTCAAGCAGGGAAAAGGCACGGCGGGAATGCTGCTGCACGATGAGACAACCGCGACGCGTATCCGGCAAAGCATCGAAAATGTGCATCAAGCCACGGCTTCACTGAACCAGACTGCCCGGCGGGCTGACGGCCTGGTTTCCGACTTGCAATCTCGCCAGCTCGGCCAGAAGGCCGAGGAGACGATATCCAGCGCACGGACCGCCACGCAGAATATCAATGCGACTTCGCAACGGGTCCGGCAAACCGTTAATGATGCTCTCGGCCCAGACGATCGAGGTGTCGATACAGCCACAAACATCCGGCAATCGGTCTCCAATCTCAATCAAGCCACACAGAATATGGCGGACGACATGGAGGCGCTGAAGCGCAACTTTTTCTTTCGCGGATTTTTCAAGCGCCGCGGCTATTACAGCCTGTCTCATCTGTCTCAGGACCAGTACCGCAAAGACAAGCTATTCTCCGACTCAAGAAATCACCGAGACTGGTTCGAGGCAGGCGATCTCTTTCAGGCCGATCCGAATGGACTTGAAGCACTTTCTCCAGAGGGGAAGGCGCACATCGATGCCGCCATGGCGGAGTTGAGTGGGTCGCTTGGGGCGTCCCCTTTGATTATCGAAGGCTATTCGGCGGCGCAGAGCCCAGCTGATGAACTGGCCGCTTCCCGTAATCGCGCCATCCTGGTGCGGGATTATATTCGCAGGCGATTTCATTTTGATGCCCAGGATGTTGTGATCGAGTCTTTGGGGAACCGGCCACCGGCCGGCACCGGGAAGGACAGGTGGGATGGTGCCTGCATTCTCCTGCTTCAAACGAATTCGCGATAACCACAGAGTAAGCAAGATATCCAGGTATCTCCAATCTGTTTCGCTGCTCGAAGCGGAAGCAGAAAATCGACGCTGGCAGCCCTCTCCCGCCACAGGTTGACGCCGGCTGCAACCTCAACGAGGTCGGCGATCAGGGCCGGCTGCTCGACCAATGAACCGATAGATCGCTGCATTGTTTGTCCCCAGCGCGTTGCGCGATCGCATCTCAGGTGAGATTCGGGATACGCGATCAGATAAAACACCCGAAGCTGTCCCCGAAGCCCTGTTCAACCCGGCCGTCCGGCCATACAACGATGGGCACCAGTTTGCCATACCTGCGCGCTTGGTCCAACGTGGCCTGGCTGAGTTCCACGCGGCGCTCGTCATAGACGATTCCCTCGGCGTCCCACTTGGTCAGCAACTTGACGCAGGCGGCGCAGCCACGGATGGTATACACGATAGGAAGCTTGCTTTGGTCCGCCATGATTCCACTCCGTTTTGTCAAAGAGCAGCCGGCAAATGCAGGGCTGCTGCCAGAAGCTGACGGATTTCCCCCACAGCGTCTCTTCGCCACTGATCGGCATGCGGCTCAATCGTTGAGATCACTTCCTCGAGGTAGCGTTGCTTCTCTGGATCTTGAAGGTTTCCGAAGGTCGCAGTGGCCGGCAGGTTGAGTTTCGCTTTCGCCTGTTCCATCGCGAGCGCCAGCCCCGCGTGGGCCGTAGCCGACCGTTCGATGAAATGCGTGATGTACTTGGTGTCGGCGGTATAGAAAACAAACACGGGAATAGCGCGCGATTTCCCGTTGTTGCTCAGAAATTTGTCCATGATGTCGGGATTCTCGTCGCGCAGGAATATCCGCAGGTCCAGGCCCGCCGACTCCGCGATACGGACTGCCGTTGGCAGTTCGCGATAGACATCGCCACACCATGCCTCCGCGATCGCAAGCAACTTCCGTGGGCCTTCCGGAAGTGCGCTGGCCTTTCGGAAAAAGGACAGGTCCTCCCCGGTGAGCACCGGGTTCACGTAGTTTTGTTCGAACTTGTCGCGATTGACCGCAGCGCCAGCCAGGAAATCGCCCCAAGTCAGGCCTTGCTCAAACCGAGCAGCGGTAACGACCGTCGTTACAGTTGACATGTTGCTCACTCCTCTGAACAGATCGTCTTCCTCGACGGCACGCGGACACATGCAGCCGTCTAGTTGATTCCAAACGAGGGCGTGGCGTCGCAATATTCCTGATTGGGACGCACAAGGAATATGACAAGATTGACGTAAAGAAGGTGGAATATGTCAGACCTTAAACCCATTCGCACCGAAGAGGACTACGATGCCGCGCTGTCCGAAGTTGAGCGCCTGTGGGGCGCGAAGTTGGGAACGCCAGAAGGGGACCGGCTCGATGTCCTGGCAACGCTGATCGATTCCTATGAACAGGCCCAATACCCGATGGACCCGCCAGACCCAATCGAGGCCATCAAGTTCAGAATGAGCCAGCAGAAGCTGACGCGCAAACAACTGGAGCCGATGATCGGGACGAGAACGCGGGTCGCCGAAGTCCTGAACCAGCGGCGTAGCTTGTCCATCAGCATGATTCGTCGCCTGCATTCCACGCTCGGCATCTCCGCCGAAGTGCTCATTCGACCGTCCCGCACGGCTATGGCCAGGAAACGCAAGTTAGCCCGCTAACGGCTATTTGTCGCCGCCGAGAGTTGGCCGCCCACTCTCGGCATGGTATCCGGCCCCGCGGCAGAAAAGGGTCAACATAATACTTCTAGACGTCTTTTCGATGGCGAAAAACAGCATGTCTGTTCGCATACTCTCGATCTTTTTTTGAGTTGCCCCTTCGATGAAGGTCTCCGGCTTGTCAGTTCGGAGGCGGCTGGCAGGGACGGGAGTAGCTGCCAAGTATCGGTAGATACGGAAGGCGGAAGAGCGTAGCTTCCATTTCACCCGCGACACTCATATCAAGGAACATTCGCAGCGACATCTCTTTGTGAATCACGGGCGGCCCGGTCGAGTTCGTCTCCAGCTTCCGGAGGGCGTGCTTGACCGCCTTCTTGTCGCCCAACATGAGATCGATGATGCAGGACGAAACAACGCGAGCCGCCCCAGTCTGCGCGATGAGTTCCTCCCTCATCGCCGAATCCTTGATCCGATCGCACGATTTCACCTGCGCAATGTAGGTCCACTTCTCAAGACAGAGACGGAGGGCGTGCAGAAACAGCCATTGGTAGTCTTCCGTTTGCCCTTCGCTGTCAACGAAAAACTGCATGAGATCGAAAGCCGCCAGAATATGAACCCGACGGCGATAACCCGAGGCAGGCACGTCCTCAAACAGGTGTTCGGGCATCCCCAGATACTCCTCAGCCCAATCAAAGAATCCGGCCGGATCGTCGACCAGTGCGCAGGCCATCTGCGAGAAATAGGAATCCCAATGTAGGCGCGTAAGCCAGGAAAGCGACTCCAGGGCGTTCTCTTTCGAGAAGAGGTGCGCGACTTGTGCCGGACAAGGCGCAATTGGATCATCTGCGCCCGGATCTCTGCGAAGCACCTCTTTGGACAAACACCGCCTGAAAAAGGCTATGCGCTGCAGCCGCGCCCTTCTGTTGTGCTGGCTACAATCCGCGGGTACTAACAGCTCGGACTCGAACTCACAGCGGGACACTTGCGCGCGGTCGGCGGCAGCCGTGTGGCGAAAGGTTGGTTCCTCCGAATCAGCCCCAAGGGTCAAGGTCTGCTGACAGACCGCGCACACGATGCGGAGAGCGTCAAGGTCTGTCGGCTCCACGAGGTCAGCATCCACATATTCGTCTATCAGAAGGCTGTAACCTACTTTCATAAGTAGTTTTAGATGCCCCAAGACGCAAAAGTGTAAACCCGGTGTCCGGGGAAAGTTCAAGCAGTTCCTGCGCTCGGCCAAGTCACGCACCGCTGAAACTCTGAAACGCCATTACCGAAGCTCTCAAAACCATCTCGGTCGAAAATGCCGCTGCGTGGTTCCAATCTTGCGGCTACCGGGATACGCCTACTGTAGCTGCGCTCAAACTAACTTCCTTTGCGCAAACGCCGATGCACGCGCAACATGACGCTCTCCGGTATCCGCAGAGTTTTGTAGCCGCGCATAAACCGCCTCTCTGGGAATCCCCACTCGATCACGCCGAGCTCCTTCTCGAATATTCTGCGAATCGTATTTCCGCTGAGGCTCCAAAACTGGGCAACTTCCCTGACTGAGTAGCGCGGGGTCGCCAGGAGTGGGCTCCGGCTCCATCCACTGCCCTCCGTGCCACCGTCCCGGCGAGCCACAGTCGCATCCGACTGAGATCGTCAAACTGCAGGAGGACGAATGGAATGCCGCCAGTCTAATGTTCCGACGAGGTGGAGGCGTACGAGGCCATGAAGATGCGAACAGCCTCTGTTGCATTGAGGCGCCTCTTCGCATCTGGCATGACATAGTCTCTATGAAGCTGCGCCCTCAGGACGGAGAGTCCCCAGCAGAACGAGCAGAACATCTCGGCGGCATGTTCCGGATTCTTTCCCTTGAACTCAGGATGTTTGACAAGACAGTCCCGGAGCATCATCACTAATCGATGCGGACCAATCTTCCAGAATCTGCTCGCAAGTTCCGGGAACTCAGGCGACTCGGCAACAACAACCTGGTAAAGCGCGCGTAGTTCCGGATGGCACATGGAACGCAGCAGACTTGTGCCAAAATCTTCGAGAATCTTTGCGAGCGGTTCCTTCAAAACCAGCGTCTTCGCGTATACCTCTTGCATTGCGCTGATTTTGCGAGTAATCACTGCATTGAAAAGGTCGGCTTTAGTCGGATAACGGGAGTAGATCGTCTTTTTCGAGGCACCGGCGCGAGTCGTAATCTCGGAGACATTGGCATTTCCATAACCGTTCTTCAAAAACACTTCGGTGGCGATATCGAGCAAATGCTCCATGCGGCCGGCCACTTCGCATGCGGCCGGCCGGCCGGCGCCCCTGTGTTTCCGTGGCGCCGTTCTTCGTGCTTTCAGAGCAGCAGAAATCATAGCAAATTCATTCTATAATACACTCTCTTACGCCCGATCGGCTTCTAAATTGCTCATTTTAATGGCCTAAATGGCCGGCACCCGGACAATGAGCGCGGTTGCGCCTGTCAAGCGACTTATTAGTACGCGCGGGTTCACATCTATTGACAGAGCACCGAATACGGACGACAATCATATTAGAACTATGAAGTATCATTAGGACCGGGAGATGGGTCTCTAAAAACCCGGAATATCCTGAGACACGATTAGCCTTTCTGGTGGTCGCTCCCGGTCCTCTCTTGATGGCGTTCGTGAGAGCTATGGTCTGCAGAGGCACACGCCGGAACGAGGTCCACCGCCGTTCCATGGCGCTGACCTCACCCAGCACAATTGAAGAGACCTTTATCCGCGAAGCGGAGGAATTACGCTGGCTTGCGGCGGTCATTCTTGGCTCTGACCGGCATGTCGAGGACTGCATCACAGATGCGATCCAGCTCGCCGAGAGTGGGGGCATGTATCTCCTGAGACGGTGTGGATTCAGCGCGCAACAGCGCGGACCGCTCCCGAAGGAGTGCGATCGCAGATACAAAAGTGCGCCGAGAATCATATCAGAGCCATACACGCGAACACTCCGGTCCCCGCGCTCTGTACGGCGGATAAGCGTGCTTTGCGTGCAGTCGCAATCGAGAGGATCGGCGCGGACTGTGGCGCACTGGAACGTGGGCAGATTCAATCCCCGAGTGCAACGGATTGCGGTTTCGCAGGCCAGTATTGCGCGAAGTCGAAGAAAGCCGGCAACGGAGACTTTTCTGCGGGAGAGCACGGCTTGAGCCGCGATATTCAAGTGACTCTCATTCGCGACGCATGGCGTGGCCAGGTGACGAATCTGTCCAATCAATATGGAGGGCTCATTGATAACGATGGAGACATGTGAGGCTTCAGAAGCGATGTTCTCGAAGCCCGCCGCCTCGAAAACTCCTCGGGTATCGACCGAGTATCCTTTCGGCGACCCGCAAGGCTACACCGACGACGAGTTGGTCATTGCAGCGCAGAAGGGCGTCTCTCCTGCAGTGGATGAGTTGCTCGCCCGTCACCGTAACCTCCTTTATGGAACCGTCCGCCGTTTAACGGTGAGCGCGGAAGAGACCGACGATGTGGTCCAGGAAGCGATGTTGCACGCCTTTGTGAACATCGGACAATTCCGGAAGGAGGCGCGCTTTTCCTCTTGGCTGATCGCGATCGGGATCAATTCCGCCCGGTCTTCCAGAAGGAAATCTAGCCGCGCGCAATGGATATCCCTGGATGAGACAGAGGAACCATTTCGTCAACAGCAATCATGGAAACTGCGAGATACGCGGCCGACGCCAGAACAGAATTATTTCAATCGAGAACTGCATGATCTGGTGCGGCGGGAGATAGGGAATCTGCCGCTGCCGTATCGCTCTGTTCTCCAAATGTGCCGCCTCGAACAAACATCGATCGAGGAGACCGCCCACGAATTGGGGATTACAGACGCAGCCGTTAAATCTCGGTTGCGGCGAGCCAGGTTGATGCTTTCAAATGCGTTGGTAAGGCATGGACACAGGCATAGGTTTCTCGCCAGCCGGACGGCAGGAGCGAGAGTATGACAGGGCTGCGGACCTCTGTTCAACCAGTTCCCACCGCGAACCTGGAGGATTTGGCCGGGCCGGAGTTGAGGCCCTTGCGGCCCGTCGAGCTTCCATTTACTGCAAGCGAGCGCGATGTGGTGACGATACTCTTCGCGGGATTGACCTGGAAACATGAACGTCTCATTGAAGGACTGCTCCGAGGGGCCGGATATCATTGCCAGCGTCTCCCTGAGACCGACCGGGTCGCACACGAGGTCGGGAAGGAGTTCTGCGCAAGCGGACTGTGCAATCCCGTCTACTTCACGGTTGGGAACCTGATCCGGTTCCTACAGAAGAAGGAACAGACCGGACTCTCTCGCGCGGAAATCGCCAGGAAGTATGTCTATTTTACGGGAACCAGCGGCGGTCCCTGCCGCTTCGGTATGTATGAGTCTGAGTTTCGCGTTGCGCTCAAGGCTGCTGGGTTTGATAGCTTCCGCGTGCTCTCTTTTTCTCAGGACCAGGGCATCCATGCTTCTACGGGCCACACCGGGTTGCAGTTTTCGGTCGATTTCGGAATGAACGCGATGCACACATTCATTCTCGGCGACCTGTTGAATGATGTGCAGCACCGTTTGAAGCCGTTCGAGGTGCAGTCCGGGGCAACCGATAAGGCTGTCGCCAGGATGGCGGACTCCATCGCGGAACACTTCAAAAGCAATCTTGGTTTTGAACTAGGGGATTGCGTGCCCGGGTTCCTGCTTCCGAACAGGAAGTCTCGCTGGTACCGGGTTCCCAACACGCTTGGAAAGATTTGGTCACACCTCTATGGTCCTGCATTGACGACGATTCTGCCTGCCTGCAGCGAGGAGTTGAAAAAAGTCGAAGTGGATTGGCTGCGCGTAAAACCAGTCGTCAAGGTAATCGGGGAATTCTGGGCACAGATGACGGAAAGCGACGGCAACTTCCGCATGTTGGAGTTTCTTGAAAAAGAAGGAGCGGAGGTATCGATCGAGCCCATCAGTTCATGGCTGCTC
>Ga0224530_1001587_pt1 | contig 11673 bp, 10 predicted proteins | sample CBST75metaG_FD_179873 | JGI IMG/M metagenome (GOLD analysis project Ga0224530, IMG submission 179873) | Peat soil microbial communities from Stordalen Mire, Sweden - C.B.S.T75 | ecosystem: Environmental > Terrestrial > Soil > Wetlands > Peat | place: Sweden: Norrbotten County, Stordalen Mire...
ACTTCGAGCGGCTCCATCATGTGCGCAAGAAGTATGCCTGTGCAAGTTGCGAGACGAGCGGCGAGAATCCACGCATGGAAGCCGCAGCCAAGCCGGAGACCGCGATCGACAAGGGCATGGCCGGACCTGGCTTGCTGGCCTACATCGTAACCAGCAAATTTGCGGATTACCTGCCTTACTACAGGTTGGAAGACATATTTGCGCGGCAGGGCTTCGAGATCTCGCGAGCCACTCAATCGGTATGGGGCGGCGATGTGGGGGACCTCGCTGAACCGCTCTATGAACTGATGGCGGATCGGGTGCGGCAATCGCATGTGGTAGCCACCGACGACACCATCATGCCCATGCAGAACAAGGATAAATGTGCGAATGCGCGCATGTGGGTCTACGTTGGCGATGAGGCCCAGCCATACAACGTCTTCGACTTCACGCTGGATCGAGGCCGCGATGGACCGAGCAGATTTCTGAAAGATTACGGACAGGTTCTGTTGGCGGATGGCTATGCCGGCTATAACGGCGTTGTCGTCGGCAACGCGATCACGCGCGCCGGATGCTGGGCACACGCGAGAAGAAAGTTTGTTGAAGCTGAGAAGTCCGCACCCGAGATCGCCAAGGAGGCGGTCGAGCGGGTGCGCGCGCTCTATGCGGTCGAGAGGCAGGGCAAAGGTGCTTCCGTGGAAGAACGTCTGAGGCTGCGCCAGCAACAGTCGGCGCCGCTGCTCGACAAGTTGCACGAGAAGCTTCTTGTCTGGAAGCAGCAGTTGCTGCCCAAGCATCCGATGGCAGAGGCCATCAACTACGCTCTCGGGCAGTGGCAGGAACTGAATGTCTTCTGTGCGGACGGCGCGATTTCAATCGACAACAATGTCAGCGAAAGAGAGATGAAGCGCGTGGTTCTCAACAGGAAGAATTCACTCTTCGTCGGAAATCCGCGTGGGGGAAGGACCGCCGCGATCCTGGCCAGCCTGACCAGTACCTGCCGCCGCCACGATATCGATCCCCAGCTCTATCTCACCCAGTTACTGACGAACCTGCCGATCCTCGAAGCCAGCCAATTGCCCCAGTGGCTGCCCGATCAGTGGAAGAGCAATCAAGCCGCTCGCCGCAACGGCCTGCAGAGCTTGGCCACGCAAACCACGTAGAGCATGGGGTTCGCGTAGCGCTCACCTCCAACCGGTGTCCATTAATCTTCTCGCTCATTTTGCCTCCCTTCGCCGGTCTTGAGAACGCTTGCCAATAGTTGGCGCCACAAGCCGCGGCACTGTTCCCTCGTCGGTTCCGGAAGCTCGTCCCAAAGCTCTTTTTCTTCCTCGAAGCGCAATCTGCGCTGCGACGCAATCGGACTCTCGTTGTTGTGCATCCTGACCTCCTGATGGAGATTCTGCACAACTCCGGCCATGGGGATCTCTGCTATTTTGCTGGGAATCAATCAACCGGCGAAGGTCAAAAAGGGCATCAATAGCAATTCTGGGACTATCTTCCTTCTTCATTCCGTCACAGGCCTGTGGTGTCAGCATCCACTCGGGTAAAGCTATCTGTGTGCCTCCGGGAAGCTTGACGATCAGAACCGAGGACTCGATTCTCCGCACATGGCGAACCACTTCAACTTCGACGCCATGGAAGGGATGAAACGGATAGCAAATCCGCGCTGAGTGAAGATCATGAGTAGTATGTGGAGACGTTGAGCCACGCATTTGCTGTTCACCTGTTGGAATCCGGCACGGATATTCGCACCATCCAGTTATTGCTCGGGCACCGCAGTCTGGCGACCACCGCGCGATATCTGCGCATCGCCACCAGTAAATTATGCTCGACTTCCAGTCCGCTCGATCTTTTGCCTCACCCCGTCTGCGCTGATTCCAAGCCCGCTCTGCCACAGTACTTTTAAGCGGCGCGGCTATGGATCGCCCGAAGCTGGAAGTAGCGGATATCTTCCGCCGCTACGGTGAAGTCTATCGAGAGAAGCATGGTGCGTCCATGTCAATGGGGCAGCGACGCGTCATGACTGCGGTCGAACTGTGCCGCACGGCGGCTCTCGGAGGACAGATCGAACAGTGCGATGCCTGCGGCGAGCAACGCATCTGCTACCGGTCATGCCGCAATCGCCATTGCCCCAAGTGTCAATCGCTGGCCCGCGCAGAGTGGATAGAACATCGCCAGGCCGAACTTCTCAACTGCGAGTATTATCACGTCGTCTTCACCGTGCCCGACAAGATCGCCGCGATCGCTTACCAGAACAAGGAGGTGGTCTACAACATTCTCTTTCAGGCCACGGCCGAAACCTTGCGCACCATCGCCGCCGACCCAAAACATCTCGGCGCGGAGATTGGCTTCTTTGCCGTCCTGCACACCTGGGGGTCCGCCTTGCTGCATCATCCGCACCTCCATTGTGTGGTCCCGGGCGGCGGCATCTCGCCCGATGGCGACCGCTGGGTTCCTTGCCGGCCGGGATTCTTCTTGCCTGTGCGCGTGTTATCGGCGCTATTCCGTCGCCTGTTTCTGGACTATCTCCGGAACGCTTTCGACGCGGGCAAATTGCAGTTCTTCCATGCGCTGGAAAACCTCCGGGATCGCCGCGAGTTCGTCCGTTATCTGGAATCTGCAAGACAGGTAAAGTGGGTGGTCTACGCCAAGCGTCCCTTCGCTGGCCCGGAACAGGTGCTGGATTACGTTGGCCGCTATACCCATCGCGTCGCCATCTCCAACAATCGCTTGCTGGATATCGAAGGCGGTCAAGTGAGCTTTCGATACAAGGACTACCGGAACTCAAACCAGCAAAGAACGATGACCCTCACCGCCGAGGAATTCATCCGCCGCTTCCTCCTGCATGTTTTGCCACGCGGCTTCCACCGCATCCGCTATTACGGCTTTCTCGGCAATCGATTCCGGCAGGAGAAACTTGCCCGATGCCGCCAGCTACTGGGCATGACGCTCCCGCAGGTGTCCCCGAAGCAATCTGCGGATGCTGATTACAAGGACCAGCACGAGGAACTCACCGGGACTTCATTGCGCATCTGCCCGGTCTGTCATCGTGGCCACATGGTCGTTATAGAACAGCTAGAGCCCTCAAGAACTCCGGCAATCAAGGACAGTTCATGAGCAGCGTAAACACTCTTGCCAGATACCTGGCGCAACGAGGTCGGTCCCGCCAATCATCGAGGGAATCCCTGTCTCTCGCCGTCATGGATGGCCTGTTCTCAAGCAGATCGCGCAAGCCAACGGGAGTTCAACCGGCAGACATCGACAGATCGAGCGCGCTCGATCACAAATCAAGCACCCTCAGCGGGCTTCTTTTCCTCCGCTCAGAACTCCGCCAGCCATTCAATGCCCATAAGGCGAGCATCGTGGAGCGGTTTAGCCCAATCCGTTTTTAGCGCACCGGCGCGGCCATGACCACCGATCAGCTGCCGACGATCTCTGCGCAGCGCCGCTACGCTAAAAACGCTCTGCAGAAATGCCAAGATTTCCATAATCGCAAAAACAGCCTTTTCGTCGGGAATCCGCGCGGAGGCAGAACAGCGGCGATCCTGGCCAGCCTGACCAGCACTTGCCGCCGGCACGATATCGACCCTCAACTGTATCTCACCCAGTTGCTGACGAACTTATCGCAGGTGCGGAAAAGCGAACTGCCCAACTGGCTCCCCGACCAGTGGAAACGACTCCAGGAGGCGCGTCGGCTTTCCTAGCACCTGTCCTTCACATAGCGCTCACCAATCATCTCTACGATTTCGTGGCTAGTCGCATAGCGATGTTTCCCGGTGTGGATTTTGGGAAACTCCACTTGGATGTGATCCCCGCCTTGCCAGTGCAACACAAGCCGTATCGTCTCAGCCTCGCAGGTGGCCGTGATCTCCTTCAGCGCGATGCGAAGCAGGCGCTTCTTGTACTCTGGCGAGCTATCGGGGGCGTCCCATAGCCCCGGTATGTCTCGTGCGAAGTTCATCAATTCTCGCTTCTGCGCGTCGGTAATGGGATGTTCGAGACCATCTTCGAGCGCGGCGATCTCCGCTTCAAGTTCAGCCTCAGCGGCCAGCGCCCGATTCCAGCGGCGCTCGAGTTCGGCAGCCACAAGCCGATTGGAGGGATCCACTACGTCATATTGGCGACGCGCATGTGCCACTTCATAACGTGCTTGCTCGAGGGCTAACGTCTTCTGGTGAATACGCTCATCGTTGGCACTTTCAAGCGCGGCGATTGCAGCCGTAGCTGCGTCGATGCCAAGCGGCGACAGGCAGCGCAACAACTGTTCCGAGACCAAGCAGTCAGCGCGGAGTCCGCCAAACATCACGCAACTGGATTGATCGCGATTGAGCATGTACCCTGAGCACTGATAGCGAATAACGCGCTGCCGTGGATATTGTGCCAGCATCTTCGCGCCGCAGTGGCCACAGCGTAGCAGGCCGGCGAGCAGCGCCTCGCCGTGCCGAACCGCTCCCCGCACGGCGTGACCGTTCGCGTTGTCGTTGTGGACAATCATGGCTTGATTGCTTTGATACACGTCCCAACCAATGTAGCCCTCGTGATGATCCAAAATCAATACCGCCCAATCTTCGCGGCGGCGTTTTACGCGGCGCTGAACCTTTTGACCAGCCTCCAGGCGCGTTATCGTTTTCGTGCGCCCATACGCGTATGCGCCGGCATAGACCGGGTTCTTCAGGATGCTGAGGACCGCATGGTAGCGGGCAGCTTGCCATCCCTTTTCGCGAGCATCTTTTGTCCCCAAAACAACAGGTAGCTCGATCTGCTGGCGGTCGAGCCAGAAATAAACCTGGCGCACGCTGCCCAGTTCCGCGAACTTACGGAAAACCAGATCGATGGTGGACTGAATCCGAGCATCCGGATCCTTCTCGATCCTGTCATCTACGCCTCGCAGATAACCAACCGCAACCCGCTGCACCAAGGCGCCACGCTGCGCTTTTTGCCGCAGCGCCGCCTGACCTCGTTCGCGGAAGTTAGCAACCTCCATCTCGCTGATCGTGCCTTTTAAACACAGAACAGACAGCGCCATATGTTGCATATTGCGGATGCACGGTCACCGTGATTTCGGAAGACTGCGGCTATTGTGGGCAGTCGGGGCGGATACGCCGGGTGTTCTGGCGGCCTGACCCGTGGGTGTTGATTCGATTTCACAATGGCCTGCTGCAAGCAGTGCCATGGGTTTGGACCAACCTTCCTCAGCCGGAGACGAGCGTGTCTGATGAAGGGCGCACGGGGTCTGCCGCCTTGCTTTCTGCCGTGGCGCTGCTGGATCTGGTTCGACTTCTGCATCGTGGTGAAGAAGCATGAGGCGGGCTGTCGGACCAGCAATCATCTTGTTCACTATTGACGATCCAGTGATGTGGATCGGCAAGGGACTATTTGCGATTCTGAGAATCGTCCTATGCTTAAGAGTGCTCGACTTCCTCCATGCCGGGGCACAGCGGATAGTGGCTGACAACGGTGCAACCAGCACCTCGATCAATCAGCGCCATTTTCCTGACGAGATCCACAGAGATTGCGGTTTCTTCGCTCATCTGGTTTTTCGGGCAGTGCGCAAAGTTGACAGCTTCGATCGCCCTTCAGATCGAGACTCCGGATCCAAGAAAACGCAAGCCTCGAAAGCCGCGCAAAGGCCGCTTCGGTCAGGGAGTCGCGTCTTGCCTAGACAACTACTTTTGGAAGCATCCAGCCTGCAGGCCGACGAAGCTGGTTCTCTTCCTCACTCATTGTGGGTCGAGGCTGGTTGCCGTTGCGCGCAGACTGTCGTTTCCGGAAAGGGGCCTCATGACTATTGCGAAAATCCAAGCGCAGCACTTTGAACGCATAGCCTACGTCTACGTGCGTCAATCCACTCCCTGGCAGGTGATGGAAAATCGCGAGAGCACCGAACGGCAGTATCATCTGCGAGAGCGAGCCATTCAGTTGGGCTGGCCAACAAGTCATGTGGAAGTTATTGACGAGGACCAAGGCCGATCGGGCAGCACCGCGGCTCATTGCAGCGGCTTTCAACGACTCGTAACGGAAGTGGGTCTGGGAAAAGTTGGGATCGTACTCATGCTGGAAGCGTCTCGATTGGCGCGAAATAATAGCGACTGGTATCGGCTGATTGAAATCTGCGGATTGACCAGCACGTTGATCGGGGACGAGGGAGCGGTCTATAGTCCGCGGGAACCGAATGATCGCTTGTTGCTCGGGGTAAAGGGGACTCTTTCGGAAGCAGAACTGTTTACTCTTCGCACGCGGTTATACGAAGGGCGCTGGAACAAGGCTCGCAAGGGGAACCTGCAGTTTCCCTTGCCCACAGGATACGTGCGCGGAGCAAATGGCGAGTGGGAGTTGGATCCGGACACTCAGGTGCGAGAGCGAATGACTTGCCTGTTCGACTCTTTTCGTCGTCATGGGATTGCTCGACGCGTGGTGCGCGATTTGAAGCAGCAGGGATTGGATCTGCCCACACGAATAACTTCTCGAGACGGCTATGGTTCATTGACATGGAAGACGCCGAGCTTGAGCGCTGTTATTCGCATTCTGCGCAACCCTGCCTATGCCGGCGTTTACGTGTTTGGTCGGTGGGATTACTCTGGAGATCACCGTTCAGCCAGGACGGGCAAGGTCATACCCCATCAGCTCCCTATGGCAAAATGGCCGGTAAAAATCGAACTTCATCACCCGGCCTATCTCAGTTGGGAGGAGTACGTGAAGAACCGTGAACGGTTGCGCCAGAACTGGAATCGCGAGGATACTGTCGGAGTGGTACGGGAAGGAAGCGCTCTGTTACAAGGCATCGTCCACTGTGGAATATGCGGGAAAAAGATGGGCGTACAAAGCCGCGTTTTGCGTGAAAAGCGATCTCCTTCTTACATCTGTCAGGCGAGCTACAGCAATGGAGATGCGGACAGGATTTGCCAGAGCATGACCTCGCGCGCGGTGGACGGAGCGATCGCAGAAGCCTTCCTGGAGGCCGTCTCCCCATTAGGGGTAGAGGTAGGATTTCGGGTTCTTGAACGTAGCCGTTCGGGCAACCCCATGGGTTGACGGTTCCAGTCAGGCGTGGGTAGGCTACTTTGCCATCTCGGCGGCGTAGGCGGCAGGAGTGAGTTCGTCGAGAGATTGGATGGAGCGGTCGGCCAGGCCGGGCAGCACGTCGAGCAGGTATTTGCGGATGGGTACGCCGAGCCTGCGGCAGCTCTCCACGATGCTGAAGATGGCGGCTATCTTGGATCCCGCTTCCTTGCTACCGAGATGCAGCCAATTGCGCCTTCCGATCGACATTCCCCAGACATTCTGCCCATGTCGGTCAGGAATTAGAAATTCACTATCGTTGGCACCCGCTTTACGGGCGAAAAGTTCGCTATCGAGATAGCGAACAACGCGGCCCCGGGGGCGTTGTCCACGTTGATGACGGCTCTGGCATGGTCACGATGGTTCCCGCATGGATGTTGGATCCAGTAGTTTGCGCAGGCATGAAGCTTGGTGAGCCGCGAGTCTCTGTCGCCGCTTTGCGAGAACTGCATCATCGGCTGGTTGAGCGCGGTTTGCGAAGAGACTCCTCTGACGATTCCACTATCGTTCAGGAGGAGTGCGATGAAGTCGACTTGCGAGATCATTCGGCGGCCGCTTCAGGTGCTGGCCGTGACACCACATCAGAGCAGCCTGGCGTTTACCTCAGTTCAGCTTTCCGGGATGAATCCATCGCAAAGGGCGCGAGCACTGAGCTGCCTGGCCAACCTTCTGATGTTGGCCGCCGGCGGCGCAGATCAGGAGGTCAGCGATGATCAACGCTGAACTCTTGCCTGCAGTGGTGCTCCAACGCAAGGCCGTGGTCTACGTCCGGCAGTCGACCCAGGCGCAGGTGCAAATGAATCTCGAGAGTCAGCGACGGCAGTACGATTTGGTTGGCGAGGCCAGACGTCTGGGCTTTCGTGATATAGAGGTGATCGACGATGACCTTGGCCGTTCCGCCACTGGGACGGTCGCCAGGCCTGGCTTTGAGAAGCTTGTAGCCTGGCTTTGCGCCGGAGAAGTTGGGGCTGTTCTATGTCTGGACGCATCTCGTCTTGCAAGGAATGGACGCGACTGGCATCATTTGCTGGAGCTTTGTGGTCTGGTTGAGGCGCGGGTGATCGATCCGGACGGTGTATACGATCCGTGTCGCGCCAACGATCGGTTGCTCCTGGGCATGAAGGGGAGTATTAGCGAATTTGAAATAAGCGTGCTGCGTTCTCGGATGTTCGAGGCGGTTCGCGCCAAGGCGAGGCGCGGAGAGTTGCGAATCAGCGTGCCGATAGGTTATGTCTGGCATCGTGACCTTGGTCTGGATTTCGATCCTGATCAACGCCTGCAGGAGGTGATCCGACTGATCTTTGCGCGCTTCCGTGAAATCGGAAGTGCGCGACAGGTATTTCTGACGTTGCGGGCGGCAAAGATCCACTTCCCGCGTCCCTCCGATGGCCGGACTTTGGTGTCGTTCGACTGGACGCTGATACGCTACCGAAACGTGATCTCGATTCTCAAAAACCCCTTCTATGCTGGAGTGTATGTGTACGGCAAGAGCGAAAAGCGGACCGTGATTCAGGATGGGCGAGCGCACCGGAGCTATGGCCATAGTAAACCATTCTACGACTGGGAAGTATTCATCAAGGATCACCACAAGGGCTATATAGACTGGGAAGAATTTGAGCGCAACCAGAAACAGATCGCCGCCAACGCTTACAGCAAAGTCGGGGATGTTAAATCTGGACGAGGTGGGGCGGCATTGCTATCCGGTTTTCTTGCGTGCGCTCGTTGTGGGCGCCGTTTGTCGATAGCTTACAGAGGGCATGCGCCGAGACAGACCGTTTATCGCTGCAATAGCATGGACCTGACCGGCCTGGTCCGATGCATGACGTTTGGAGGTTCCCGTGTGGACGCTGCCATCGCAACGGAGTTGCTGCGCGCAGTCCAACCGATGGCTATCGAAGCAGCCATGGAGGCGGAGCGTATGCATTTGCAAATTCTGAATGAACAGCAGCGCGTTGTGGAAATGGAACTTGAACAGGCGCGCTATGAAGCCAGGCTTGCCGAGCGGCGCTATTCCGCTTGCGATCCGGATAACCGCTTGATCGCAGCGCAGTTGGAAAAGAGTTGGGAAAGCACACTGCGCCGCGTAGAAGCTTGCCAGGCGCGACTTGATGCCATGTGCGCGTCTGTGCAGGAAAGCACTGCTGCCCCGGACTTCACCGGGCTTGCCGAAGATCTTGAAGCGGCATGGAATGCTCCCGGCGTAACCATGCGCGCACGCCAGCAGCTTGTGAGAGCCTTGATTACCGATATCATCGCGGATGTGGATGAAGAGGCGCGGGAAATCATCTTGACGATTCACTGGCAAGGAGGGCAGCACTCGCAACTGCGAATCCGCAAGCCAAGATCGGGCGAGCATGGCCGCCGAGCTTCGGAAGAGGTGCTTGCGGTCGTGCGCAGCATGTCTTGTCGATGGTCCGATCGGGACATAGCCGCATCGTTGAATCGTATGGGTATGCGCACCGGACAGAGCATGACCTGGAACGCACAACGCGTGAGTACTCTGCGCCACGAGCACGGCATCCGTGCCTATCGCTCCGCCGAGAAGAATGGCGAGTGGCTGACGATGTCAGAAGCCGCCGAGCTGCTTGGCGTAAGCCATCACGTGATCCGGCGCCTGATCGGGGAACGCATTCTGCGCGCCGAGCAGGTAGTTCCCGGCGCTCCGCACCAGATCCGGGCCAGTGATTTACAAAGTGAGATCGTTGCTGCCGCTCTCGCCCGTAAAAACCGCCCGTGTCAGGTTGTTGCCGATGGCCAACTCCCAATGTTTATAAGTACTTCAGAAGGAGGGGCACAATGAACGCCTCATCGAAATCGGGCGCATCGAATTCTCGGCCCAGTTCGTCGATAGCTCGATGACCGGATGCTTCATGAAGAGCGTCAGCTTCTCCCAACGCGCCAGCGTATAGGAGATCGCCTTGCCCGCAATCGACTTCGGCAGGATCGATCCCGACGCCTTCATCTCCAGCAACAGCGCATGCAACTCCGTCAGGATGGCGGGCGCACGTTCTTGCCGCAGCGCATGACGATCGTCCTGCGACAGATTCTGTTCGCGCGCCTCGCGATCGATAGCAAACAAGTTATCCATGAGCACGACGACGCGTTCCAACGCCGGGGCCCCCACGGACAGGTCTTTGTCCGTGGGGTGGAACGTTGGGCCGGTTGTCGTGGCCTTGGTCTGCACTTTGATGGCGTCGATAAACTTTCGCCGCGCGTGGGCCATACAGCACGCGTGCTTCATGCCTTCGGCGCCAACATCTTTTTCGTACCCGACATATCCATCCGTATGCAGGATGCCGCTGAAGTTCTTGAAGACCTCTCTGGGAACCTCGCCGCTGCGCGTCATCTTGAAGTCGAAGACCACGCCCTTCATGGGCGCGCTGTACTGCCAGAAGTAGCCGGTATGATTCTTGCCTTTTTTGTCCGGCGTCTGCACTCCGACGTAGGTTTCGTCGGCCTGAACGTAAGGCCCGGCGAGCAGACCGCTCTTCATCGCGCCGACAATGGGCATCAACAGTTCGCCTATGCGCAGCACTGCATCGTTGATCGTGGTCAGCGCCACATCGATGCCGAGATCGCGCAGAAGTATCGCGTGCTGTCTGTATAAAGGGGTTGCATCTGCATACTTGCCGATGAGAAAGTCGACGATCACTTCATCGGAAAAGATCGACTTGGGCGCGATGCGCACCGGCGCCGGCGCGGTTGCCACACCCCGCTCGATGCACGGCCCGCAAGCCCGCTTCTCGCGCATGATGCGCATTACAAAGAACTCCACCGGCTTCATGTCGAGCACTTCCGACACTTCGTAGCCGATGACCTTGGTCTCGCCGCCGCACTTGCCGCACGTGCACTGCTCGGGCGCGCAGGGGATGATCTTGTCGACACGCGCCAGATGCGCGGGCAACTCGTTGCGGCCGGGATGATTCCGGCGGGCGCTCCGCTGCTTGTCGGTAGGCTTATCGCTCTCTTGATTGCTCGCCGGCAGCGGGCCGCGTTCGATCTCGCCCTGGACCTCGTCGCTCGATACGCCGGGCTCAAGATCGAGCAGTTGCAACTGGAGGTCACTGAGCTTCTCGCATCGCGAGCCGTACCTCTTGATACGCTCCAGGCGAAGTGCTTCTTCGAGCTTCTGGATCTTCAACACAGACAGAGCAATGATCCGGTCTTTTGCGGCGAGCGCCTGTTCCGTATCCTGCTTCAGCTGCGCGATGATCGCGGCGACAACCGGATCGAGCACGACAGGCAGAGACGACTTGGAAGCAGGATTCATCCTGCTTCCATTATCGCAAACAACTATGTGGATAAGTCATCGTATCGCCTGTAGTCATGCGTTCTTGCGCGATATATTCGACTCTTCGGAAACGGGCTTTCTATACAACTTCCGCTTGGTTGTCGTGGTCAGATCGATGCCGCCAATCAACAGCGCAAACTCCTCGCGGGTCAACTGCACGCGGCCCTCATCCGATGTCGGCCAATGCAATCGCCCTTGCTCCATGCGGCGCGCACAAACCCACAAGTTGTCTTCACAATGCCCCTTTTCGCTATGTGGTTGATAAATCGAGAACTGCTTGCAGCGGAGAAGGTACCACGCCGTGCATCTTGTTCGTTCGAACCCGTTCCAGAAAACGCAGA
>Ga0224530_1001594_pt1 | contig 11641 bp, 9 predicted proteins | sample CBST75metaG_FD_179873 | JGI IMG/M metagenome (GOLD analysis project Ga0224530, IMG submission 179873) | Peat soil microbial communities from Stordalen Mire, Sweden - C.B.S.T75 | ecosystem: Environmental > Terrestrial > Soil > Wetlands > Peat | place: Sweden: Norrbotten County, Stordalen Mire...
CTTCACTGCCCGCCGTCGACGCTCATTCAATGCCGCAACTGGCAACTTGCGGGAATCAACCTTTTCCATATCTTTTAGACGGCGAAAACTCATTTATGTTGCATTACTTATGGGCCGGATCAATAAGAGTAGGTGGGAATGATCATTCAGAACGCGGACGATTTGTCCGCACCAAATCCAAATCGTCCGAGATAAATCTACAGAGCAGCAAGACCGCTTGAGACCCCCCTTCTGCCAACGGATGGGTTTTCCGTTGCAAGTCACACGTCCGGAACCAGTATGTCGGACAATGAATCCCCGCGATGCCGGGGGTTCCTCTGATAAGCCCAAGTCAGTGCGAGTGGCACCATTGCACATGCGTGATTGTTGGGTACAAGACCGGCGTTTTGCCGGAACTAATCCCCTTCAGATGTATGATTTAAGCAAACGATGTTCTCCAGGTAAGGAACCAAAATGTCACCCAAACTACCGGCGTTCCGCACGTTAGCAGAAAAGAATAAGGCACCCGAAAGCCCAGAGCAGCTCTTTTACAAGCTCGGTGGTCGCGCGAAGAGCCATGGCTATTTGCGTGGTCCGCAGCAGGACGTATTGCGGGAGTTCAATGACAAATTCAAGAATGTCGCTGATTTGGCGCTTGAACTCCCTACCGGAACCGGCAAGACCACTGCTGGTCTTCTGATTGCAGAATGGAGGCGGCTTGCCGGGCAGAAAGTAGCGTTTCTGTGCCTTACAAACCAGCTTGCATCGCAAGTAATCGAAGAAGGAAAGCGCCTCGGTATCGCGTGTGCAGACTTGCGAGGGACGAAAGAAACTCGCGATGTCGCTGAAGAAGCAAAGTACCGTACGAAGGCCGCAGTCGCTGTAACGACGTACTCGAATTTGTTCAATGTTAACCCTGTCATCCGAGACGCCGATCTATTGATTTTCGATGATGCGCATGGCGGAGAGCAATTTGTATCGAGCATGTGGACGGTATCCATCAAGCGCCACACCGATGCGCAACTTTTCAACGATGTGTTAAGTGCGCTATCACCAGCAATGACCAGCACACAGATTGCGGGGGTCTTCGACAACACAGCACCGGTCGGCGTAGTCGACCAGGCCGATGTTCAACATCATCCCGAATGCATCGAGCGTCTTGAATCGGTTTTAGGCGAGACCGATCACAATAGCAGGTATGCGTGGTCGCAGATTAAGCATCACCCTGAGTCCTGCTTCTTCCTGGTTTCCGCACACGAAATTTCAATACGACCGTTTATCTCGCCTACGCACACTCACGATCCATTCCGACATGCCAAGCAGCGTCTTTACATGTCCGCTACGCTAGGTGGTGGAAGTGATCTGCTTCGTGCATACGGAATTCAGAAGATCGAGATATTGAGGAGTCAAAGCGCTCAGTGGGGAAGACGATACATCTTTGTTCCGAGCCTCTATTGCACAGAAGAGGACAGTTATGCGTTTTTCGGACAACTGTGGAAAAAAATAAACCCACAACGTGCCGTTTTGCTTTCGCCGTCGGATCGCATTCTTACGGATTCGTTCGATAAAATAGCGGCCGCGACGGCCAAGCAGCCCGAACGGCGTATGAGCTCAGCGATTTCGGAGAGTCTCACAACGTTCACGAATTCAACTAACGTCATCTTGACGTTAGCGGGTAGATACGATGGGCTGGATCTTCCTGACGACCAGTGCCGGCTGCTCGTTCTTTCTGGGTCACCTGTGGCCATCAATCTGCTTGAACGACATCTTTCCGAGCGCTGGAAGCTGACTGCTCTATTTCGGCGTCGCGAACGTACAAGACTCATTCAAGGAATGGGGCGCTGTACGCGAAACGCGACTGACTTCGCTCTAATATTCTTAATGGGACAGGCTCTTGCAGATTCAGCAACCTCGTCGACCTTCCTGGAAGAGTTTCCGCCCGAACTCGCTGCAGAGTTGACTTGGGGGCTGGAGCAATCACAGCTAACGAAGTCGGCTCCTAATGACTTCATCGACATGGCGCTCGGCCTAGTTACTGATCAGCAGTATCGAAAACAGGCCAACGATGCCATAAGCACAATCGTAGTCACCGAAAAAAGTGCGGAGCCGACTGTTTACGAACAGAGTGCCTCTGATGAGGTTGGCTTCTCACGATTCATGTGTGGAGGGAGCGTATGAAAATGCGCTCAAGGTTGCGCGTTCCGTCGCTGATCGCGCTGGCGGGCCTCAGCTAGCAGGGTACAGAGGATGGTGGTGGTATCTAGTATCCATTGCCGCACACATGCTCTCGGAGAAACATGTAGAAGCCGAAGCTCTTGGAAGAGCGGCAGCTACAGGGGTGAATGCTTCGTGGCTGCTGCGTCTGCTGCGCGAACAGAAAGCAGCCACTCCAACAAAAACGGAAATTCAACCAGAGGCGGAAGAGCTTTGGAATGCGATCAGTGAGTGGGGATGGGCTGGTCCTAGCTTCGGCAACAAAATGCAGGAGATGCAATCACTTCTTAGTTCGAAAGATCATAGCGATGTACATCGAGGCGTAGAGATCCTGGGCCGCTGCTATGGCGCTAGGAGCATCCGTCCGAAAGAAGAGGGTGCTCCAGATGTCGCATGGCTTTCGGGGAACCGGGCCATTGCATTTGAAGCGAAAACTGAGAAGAAGGAAACAGGTGCTCTCTTCAAGAAGGAGTTACAGGAAGCCAAGGGGCACCCAGACTGGCTTCAATACTTCCAAGCCGCCGAATCAAATTCCGAACTTACCGTGGATGTCGTTATCATTTCACCCACTAAGAAGCTCCACGATATTGCTATTCCTTTCGCTGGAGGCCTTTTCGTGATTTCTCCAGAAGGGGTCGCCAATCTAGCAAAACATGCCGTGGGCGCTGTGTCGGAATTGCGAATAAAATTCACGGGGAAAGAGTTCACCGAGGTAGCTGCAAAGTTTTCAGAGGCAATGCGCGTGAGGAAACTAAACTGGGAGGATGCGGAACAAATTCTTCTCGCAGAGAAATTGTCCGGAAATCCCAAAAAGCAAACTTGAGCCATCAGTCCCAGTAAAAAACTAATCCCTCCCGCGAGGTCGGTTTTGCCACCAGGATATACGAACCGGACTGGCCCAAATATTCCCGCTACCTTCGGGCATTTAAAGATAGTAATCCTGACAATTGCGGGTAACCTGCACACAATGGATACATCAACCTGCCGGGAGAAGGTGGATAATGGTTTCAGAAATGGCCGGAGAGTCCACCCGACCGCTGATACTGAATCTCTATGACCGACACTCGTGAAGAACTCTTCTCCGTTGCTCTTTTCCCGTATCTGAAGACGTCAGGGCCTGTTCGGTTCGGACCCTATCTGTTTCGCTCTACTGACGATCTGAAGGGACTCAGCGAAGCACAAGCGACAGCAGTTACCGAGGTGACTGCGATGTTGTACACGCAGAACAATGCGCGTGTACGTTCCGCGTCCTATGCTGTGATACCTCAGATTCATGTAGCCGGTCTGTACCAAATCCCTGAGGCCTTAAAACGGGTGCACTGTCTCGTCGCGTATTTGTATGGCACACCGAATGATCAATTCGGAGATCCTTTCCTTGGATATGAGTGCGCAACATTGCTTGTGTTTACGTCAGGCCGAGTGAACCGTTTCTTAATTGAATCTGAACACCACACTGTCTTAGATGAGCCCATCGCAATCGCGTGGGACAACGATTTCGCGCCTGGCTATGATGGGATGCGCAACTTCACGGAGCACTTTTGGGTAGTCAAGGGATCACGGGTGTATCCGCCGGTGCCGCACATCACGCTCAATATCTCCCAAGACCTCGTAGCGAACTGCGGCCAGTTCTTTCAAGAAGGAACGGGATATGAGCTGGTGCGTTTGCTCACCGATGACGCGAGACATATCGCTGAAAGGTTGTTCACCGCACTGACGTGGTACAACGCTACCAATCGGGCTGAGGTGAGCGAGAGCGAGGCTTTAGTCAATCTCGCGATTGCCTACGAATCTCTGCTCGATCTTCCTACAGGCAATAAGACGGATCGATTCGTCGATAGCGTCTCGCTCCTGCTGGGACGAGTTCCAAGATTGACCGATTGGGTTCGACAGTTTTACGACGCCCGCAGTCGGGTAGCACATGAAGGCAAGCTCTCACAGGGCCGCTTTATGATTCCGCGACCGGGCAACCATTCCGAGCATCTGGTTTATCATCCTTTGCTGGTCTTTGGGCGTGAAATTTTCCGCCTTTGTGTCGCCGCGATTACGCATGGCGCGCATTTGGCCGAGTCAAGAAATATCGCTGCGAAGCTGAAGACAAACAGTGAGCGTTTTGAAGAATTGTGCCGAGTGCTGGATGAAGGGCCGATGTCTGATGCCAGGCGAGCAATCGAGATCCGTCGCTTGGTCAGTGAGATCAATCGCTATCGCTTCGTTGGCGAATCCGGGCTGTCCGTCGCAGTGATTGTGGGGGCAGTTCAGAGGGCGGTGAAAGGCCTGATAAATCTTCCGATGCCTTTGACGCGGCTGGATCAGACTGCATTATCGAAGTTCGCTTTGGTCAGCACCAAGAACGAGCTTGCCGCCTTGGAAGCGCTCAGTGAGCTTCATACGCGTCCATCTTCACAACAGACGACTCAGATTGCCGAACCGGAACTTGTCGTTTGGCAACTAGTGGATATTGCATGGATGTATACCTTCCAGTACTATTTCCGACTCAAGAAAATCGAGGACGAAAGAACTCGGAAGAAAGAAGCTGAAGAACAAGATACCGCTGCAGATGGTGAGGAAACCAACACCCTGTAAGAGCCATCTGTCTTCCATGACAGCAGTAACTATCGCCATGAAGCGCCTTGATGCATCCACACAACTCTGGCCGTTCGCAACGGAGTTGGAGCCGATCGTTTCATTTACCCGGCGGTCAGCGGTGCCAGCTTATTGAGCGGTTCGGTAACACGAAGTCGGTTCTGCGCCATGAATCCGATGGCGATTGGGCTCGACCAAAATGCCGTCGAAATCCCCGTCTTTCGCTATCTATTCTGAAAGAAGGCGGCTTTCCTGATCTGAGGTATCCACTCTTGGGTTATTTCCGGATCGGTGACAATGCTCTCAGATTTCAGGTGGATCGATCTCTTACTCGCCACGGCGGAATTTATTGGATTTCTCAAATAACAGATTTCGATACTGATCACCATCCGCGCTAGTTAGGAGCGCAATCTGCGCATCCCAACCCTGCTTGTTGGTCCCGTCGCCTTCCGAGTCTGCAGCGTGAAAAAGGTCTTGGAGGCGCGGTGAAGTGAACCACGATTGTTCGCCAATGCTGAATTGGTCCGACCACATCTTCGCGACCTGGATCACAGAATCGATCCTCACTGGTGCCGGGGGATGCGTCGGCTGATCGAAGGGTAGCCTGATGCTCTCGGGCCATAACGTACGGAAGAAAGCCATCAGCGCCAAAAAGAAACAAGACAAAATCAGTTCATCGCAATCGGTAGCAGGCGTGTTCGTCTGCCCCAATTGGATCAGTGCGCGCTGTCGCCGCTCGCTGCGAAGAAGAAAAGTCAAAAGGAGATATGCGGCATATCCGTCCGCATCGAGTTCCTCAACTTGCGAATCTATGCCTCCGCAATTGCTCTGAGGCACCAACTCGGTCCACATTCCGCTGAATTCCTTCCTCGCGCTGTGCTGGTGAATGAGGTGGGTGTATTCATGCGAGGTGAGGAACATCAACTGAATTTGGCCGAGATAGCTCCAGAGAATGTCCGGCCGTAAGGCTCCCGTGTCAAGGTGCAAAAGCTGCAAGACAACCGACGATCTGCTTAGATGGCGTGAGACATCCACAATGGACTTGATCAAAGGCAACGTCAATGCGATGAACCAGAAACGTTCATGTGGTATGGCGTGTGCATTCGTGACAGTCGCGTCAAGGTAATCGAAATGGAATGGTGGGTGCGCAATGCCGCCAGAGGCATTCGCATTTTCCAATCGAAGCGCGTCGTTCGTCTCAATTTGAAGACCATACAGAAACGTTCGCAACGATGGAGATACAATCTGCTCGATGTCCAGCTTTCCGGAGTAACTCTTAGGAAAAATCTCTCTTACGTAACGGTCGAGAATTATCTCTGGCGGCATCATGGTCCGGATTATAGCTCCGCATTCCCGGTGTGAACCTGCGCCCTAATTGATGTATCACTGCCTAACCGAACGTACTGCTGGATATGCGGCTGGGACAGGTCCTCTTTCTAACGACAAGATTACTATACGCAAGTCGGCTTGCGGCAAGATTTTAACGAGTGTTTGGTACTGTTGCGAGCGGATCATCTATTGGAACACTGCAACGCGTAGCCCCTTCTATTCCGTAACAATGCAGAGACACCAATACAAGGATGCGCTACGCGCGACCTTTGTCCACTTCCGCGCAGCGGAAGGTGCCCTCCGCCTCGCTGCGGGCCGGGCCTTCGGGCAAGCGCGTCTCCCGCCAAACGATAGCACGTGTTTGTCAGGTGCCACGCCCACCACTCGTCCCTACCTTCCGCCGCTTGGTCGTTCTGCTCTATCCGCCTGTGGGTACGTTTTTTCCTTCGCTTCGCTCCAGGGTGAAAGAAAAAAACGCCCCCCCAGGGCAGAACAGAGGCAAAAACAATGGAATATCAGAACAACAACAGCAGCAACGGCGCAGCCTTCACCGCCAGCAATGGCCTAACCAGCAGCATTGCCACTGACACGACTTCCGACAGTAAAAATCGGAAGCCTGCAACCGCACAGCAGATTGTGCGCGAAAATGTGCAGTATCTCATCGAGCAGTTAGAAGCCGGACACAGCGAAACACTGACCGCGTTTCTCAAAGCGATGGCGCATTTCAAAAATTATTCTTTTGGTAATGTCTTGAGCATAGCGAGACAACGACCCGGAGCAACAAATGTGGCCGGGATGTGGACGTGGAACCAGCTTGGGCGCAGGATCAAGCGGGGCGAAAAAGGCATTACCATTCTTGCGCCGATGGTAGGCAAGCCGCGCGAAGCAAAAGAGCGCAACAACGAAACAGCCAGCAGCGACAAACCCGTACTGCTAGGTTTCAGGAAAGTTTACGTGTGGGAAATGAATCATAGGCACCTCGACGAACGGCAGTGCGTGTCTCCGTTCTGTTGCAAACCTAGCGCCGTTGATTTTTGAAGTCCAATACAAATCGCGCGCCAGACTACGCAGTTTGCGCATAGTGTGGGCGCGCGGTGGGAACGCCATATGCCCGAAGTAGCTCGCTGTTGCGCACAGTAACTATCTGTCGCGGGACAGTATGCAGAATCGGAATACTACAGGACGAATTTTGTATTCGACATGGGGAGTGATTCGGTTCATGGTGAAGCCTGGGCGCAAGTCTGCTTGTCCGAAATGCCTACACCCTTTTCGAGGTGCATCGATGAACGAGGTATACCTGACCGAACTCGAAGTCTCGGAAAAGACGAAAATCAGCCTGGCGACATTGCGCCGGTGGCGTTTGGAGAATCGCGGCCCACGCTATCGGAAGTTCGGCTCGTTGGTTCGATACAACGAAGATGATCTTAGCGACTGGATGGAAGCCCAGCCCAGCGGCGGCAGCGCGCTTCCATGTATCCAGGCCGCTGCCAGTCAAAAAGTAAGTCGGTCTGTATCGTCACCGGCAATCGAAAACTCAACCAAACCATTCTGGCGTAGTTTGCGGCTCAGTCTCGATTCGCCATTGATCCCAAGGGCTGGCAAGCGCATTCACATCGCCAATGCTGAGGCTTATAAGCTCAATGAGCTTCCTTAGCATTTGATCGGAAGTTGGGTACAAAATTTGCATTCGACACAATGCTAATCCTGGCTTGCCGTAGAAAAGGCACTTGCGATCTCTGTTCGCAACCAACGATGAGGAATACTTATGCCAATCGCAATCGCTCAGCGGAAGAAAGCTCCTGCAACCGTTACAGTGAATCCAAAGGATAAATTGCTGGTAAGCCAAGACGAGGCTGCCCAGCTTCTTTCGATTAGCAGACGTTCGGTTGAATACCTTGTAGCAACCGGGAGGCTATCGACCAGACGTATCGGAACCCGCACTTTGATTCCGATTGAGGACGTGCGGAAGTTTGCGCGCTCCGACCATCCTGAACGTATGGCTGGCTGATCCGCCAGACGGTTGTGCACTGACTGGAATTCTGCCGGACGTTTTGAATCAGGGCCGATTGCCGGAACCGAACTCTTGGCGTTAGTTGGACTCTCTGCTTTTGATACACCTGACTATTGACTTTAAGGGTCCGGTGGAGATAGCATCATCCTGAGGAATAGTCAAATGCAGGGCATCTCGGAGCGTATCAAGGACAGCGGCATTTGGTGGATTCGGTGGACCGGGGCGGACGGCAAACGGCATTTTGAGAAAGCCGGGCCGCACAGTGCCGCGATAACTCTCCTTGCCAAGCGCCGGCAAGAGGTCGTGCTTCGGAAGAAACAGCCGGAATTGTTGCGCCCGCGCGCAGTGACCTTTAGCGACCTGTGCGATGACGCGCTTAAACACAGCGAGGCAGAGAACAGCGAGAAACAGACCTACGAACTCCGTTTGCGCATCGACCAGCTTCTGCCTGTCTTCGGTTCCCGCCCGGCAGAATCCATCCGCAAGAATGAAATCGTGGAGTGGCTGGAGGAACAGGCGGAGGAGCGCGACTGGGCCGCCACTACTCGGAACCGGTGGCAAGCGACTTTTTCCCTGATCTTTCGCGTCGGAGTGGACAACGAGAAGATCGAGCGAAACCCGGCGGCCCGCATCCGGCGGAAGACGGAGGGCAATGGCCGGGTCCGGTTTCTCTCTGACGCCGAGGAGAAATGTTTACGCGCCGCCATCGAAGGCCGCTTCCCTGAGTTCCTGCCCCACTTCCTACTCTCGCTCCATACTGGGATGCGGATGAGCGAGCAGTACGGTCTGCTTTGGAACCAGGTGGACTTCGAGCGGCACCAGCTTCATCTGCTGAAGACCAAAAACGGCGACCCACGCGTTATTCCCCTGAACGCGGTTGCTTTGGCTGCCCTGCGCGAGTTGCAGGGCGAGGGTAAGCCCCTGGGTACGGCTCCGGTTTTTCCTTCGGTGCGCACTGGCGCCTCTTTGCAGGGACCACGCGGATGGTTCTCAACTGCTCTCGAAGAGGCCAAGGTCCAGGAATATACCTGGCATTGCAACCGCCATACCTTTGCCAGTAGACTGGTTATGGCAGGGGTGGATCTGCGCACGGTTGCAGAACTGCTCGGCCACAGGACGCTCCAAATGGTCATGCGCTATTCACATCTCGCTCCGGAACACCATGCGTCGGCAGTTGACCGGCTGGTGCCCGGTTTCGAGGGACGAGTGGCGACTAAATCGGTGACCGTAAATTCTGGAGACAAAACGCCCAAACATCCCCAAACAGAAAAAAACAGAAAACAAAGGGGATAGAACGCGGAGAGGTGGCAGAGTCCGGTTGAATGCACCTGACTCGAAATCAGACATAGTCGCAAGGCTATCGGGAGTTCGAATCTCCCCCTCTCCGCCAATTAAACCATTCTGAATCAAGCAAATAGAACAACATCCTGAGAGACGATGGCTGCCCCTTCCGGGTGGCCTTTTTCGTGCTGGTGGCTGTTGGTTTTTCCAGTGGCTGTTTCTCGGGTTTTGAGCCGGAGATCAACTCAACCGCGTTCTGGAGATGCCCCGGCGACAGATGAGCGTACCGGGCCGTCATCTGAATCGTCTTGTACCCCATCAGCTCCTGTACCGCTTTCAGCGAGACTCCCGCCATGACCAGGCGGCTGGCAAAGGTGTGGCGGAGGCAATGCCAACTGAAATTCCTGATCTGGGCCTTCAGCATCGTATCCTCAAACCAGCGCCGGATAGGCTTCCGGATCAAAGGCTTTCCGTCATCGGCGAGGAACACCTGCTTCGCATGGCCGGAGACCAGAAATTGCCGCTCGAAGGCCGCCAGCGCCGCCGAGTTCAAGGGAATGACTCGGCCCGATCCGTTCTTGGTCTTCAGCAGTTGAATCCTCTTCTCCTTCAAGTCCACCTGATCCCAGGCAAGAGAAAACTGCTCCGAGCGCCTCATGCCGGTATGCAATGCAATCTCGAATTCATTCAGGAATCGCTCCGGATATTCCTCGGCAATAATCAGGCGGATCGATTCTTCCTCTTCATCGGAAAGGAAACGGATGCGGGCGTTGTCCTCTTTTTTGGCCTTGATCAGCCGGGCCGGATTGCGCTCTGTCCAGCCATTCCGGATGGCCTCGCGGTAGATCATGCTCAACGTGGCGCGGTAACGATTGAAGGTGGCAGGACTGGTATTGCGGGACTCCAGAAAGGCCGCCAACTCCTGCTGCGTCAGAGAAGACGCGGGACGACTACCGAACTCGCCGGTAAGAAGCCTGATCTTCTGCTCATCGTCCGCGGGGTTCGCCTTGTTCTTTCTGGCATATTCGAGGGCGTTGTCGGCGAGTTCCTGAAACGTCCGCTCGCGCTGACGTAAAGGCTTGTTCAGCTTCTTGCCGGCTGACGCATCGGCCTTTCGCTGGTGGTAGAGCTTGATTGCGTCCGTTTTGCGACCGACCTTCTCGCGCCGACGCTTGCCCTCGGCATCCACGTAGTGAATCCACCAGATGCCACTGTCTGGCACCTTTTCCCATACGCCTCTGGGCATGAATACCTCCCTTTGATGACCTGATTATAATCAGCAGATTGTGCGGAAATACAAGGATATTTATGAATTTGGTGGCAGTTTCTAACAGCCACCAAGCCCTTATCTGACAATACTTGATATGCCGCATGCCATCAGTTAGATTCCTGCCCCATTTTTCGTCGTCCAATATTACTTAATGTACATTAAATGTGCATTTTACGGAGACTCAGCTTTTCTCGGAAATTCCGGTTAGTACCCACAACAGTCTCCACAGTGTTTTCGGGCGATTTTCGAGACCCAATGCGGGTCCATTCATACGCAAAATGCGTACATGTTTACGCGTTTTGCGTAATATCGCCACAACAATCGTTGACCCTGCTCTAATCGTGCGAGTACGAACGGCAAATGTATTGCCAGAAGAGCAATGGGTGAGAGCTGGTCTGACCGTCCTCGGACAGTATGACAACAACGCTGTCATACTTTTTGCAAGCGATGCCGACTTGACGGAATTCCGTTCAAGGCTTGAAGCATACTCACAAGGTATTCCCACAGGCCAGAAAAGCCCGCAATATGCATCTCTGATTGCCGCGATAGAAGAGCTTGGCCCACTTTCGCCAAATGACCGAATCGGCAATGTGCTTAAAGGTGACGGCTACGAGACCCCAGAGAACTTTTCTCTGAATGCGACATTCAAACTCGATGTCGAACTCTGGGAGATTGGCACGCAAGATGAGCGTCTTACGCAGGTCGAGCTGCTTGAGATGGGGTTATCGCAGCATGAGGGAGAGATTACAGATAGATACGTCGGAGTGTCATTTACGGCACTTCGCGTTTCTGGAACTGGTGCAGCATTCCGCTGGCTATTAAATCTTCCCACAGTCCGTATTGTTGATAGACCTCCGGTTATTGATGAACACATGGAGGCCCTGCTCGATACAACCATCAGTGAAATTGGAGAACCGGCAACGCCCTCCGAGGACGCTCCATCCATTGCTGTACTCGATTCTGGCGTCAATGAT
>Ga0224530_1001595_pt1 | contig 11640 bp, 8 predicted proteins | sample CBST75metaG_FD_179873 | JGI IMG/M metagenome (GOLD analysis project Ga0224530, IMG submission 179873) | Peat soil microbial communities from Stordalen Mire, Sweden - C.B.S.T75 | ecosystem: Environmental > Terrestrial > Soil > Wetlands > Peat | place: Sweden: Norrbotten County, Stordalen Mire...
ACGGATGTTGGGCGCAAAGATCGAATTGTCCTGGTTGGACCGGCCTGAATTGGATTTCTCAAACTGAAGGTAGAGACGCCCTGGCAAACTGATGCCAATGCCGTCGAACGACCGATCGCCATTGGCGGCAATCATTTTTCGGATGGCGCTCACGATGGCGCCGATGACCTTTTGGGGATTTGCGGGGAGTGCGACCAGGTCCTGCTCAATGACCTTGCCCCCGAGGTCGGTGACGGCCAGCGTGATTTGCGCAGGGTGAATATCCAATGCAATCACCCCCCGCTGGCTGTTCAGGTTGAGGAAGGTGGGCCGCCGCCCGCGCGGAGGCCGGCCCATCGATCCCTCCACAATCCATCGCTCGGCGAGCAGCTCTTCGACGATGAGCGAGATGGTGCTTCTTTGCAGGCCCGAGACGCGCGCCAGATCGGCGCGCGAGATCGGTTGCCTGGTTCGTATCTGATTGAAGACGAGGTTCCGATTGATCTGCCGCGGTATTTTGTTTGACGCACTCAGTTTGTTGGTGAAGGAAAACCGCTGCGTGGGCATCTTAGCTCTTTCCATCTCCGAATTTGACCGCTCAATCAGAACATTACACGGTATAGGTTGAAGACGAAACGCGGCCGCCGTGGCCCGTCCAGTTAGTGTGGAAGAACTGTCCGCGCGGCTTGTCGGTCCGCTCGTAGGTGTGCGCGCCGAAGTAGTCGCGTTGCGCCTGCAGCAGATTCGCGGGCAGGCGGCCGGTCCGGTAGCCGTCAAAGAACGCCAGCGCCGTTGAGAACGCCGGGGTAGGCACGCCCAGTTCCACCGCGTGCATAAGCGCCTTGCGCCAGAATGCCTGGTACTGATTTAGAGCCCCTGAGAAGAAGCTGTCCAAAAGCAGATTGTCGAGGCCCGGGTTCTTGTCGAAGGCTTCCTTGATCTTGCCCAGGAAGCGGCTGCGAATAATGCATCCGCCCCGCCACATCAGCGCGATGCCACCCATGTTCAGGTTCCAGCCATTCTCTTTGGCCGCGGCCTTGAGCAGCATGTAACCCTGCGCGTAAGAGATGATTTTGGAGCAGTAGAGAGCACAGCGCACATTCTCGATGAAGGCGGCGCGGTCGCCAACGGCAGCCTTTGCGGCCGGCCCCTCAAGGATCTTTGAGGCCTCAACGCGCTCTTCTTTAAGCGCCGAGAGGCAGCGCGCAAAAACCGACTCACCAATTAGAGTTACAGGCTGGCCGAGGTCGAGGGAACTGAACACCGTCCATTTGCCCGTGCCCTTTTGGCCGGCCGTATCCAGGATCTTATCGACGAGCGGGTTTCCATCTTCGTCCTTTTTGGCGAAGATGTGACTGGATATCTCAATGAGATAACTATCGAGCTCGCCCTTGTTCCACTCGGTGAAGACCTGGTGCAAGTCATCGGGGGTGAGACCAAGCCCGCGTTTCAACAGATCGTAGGCCTCGCAGATTAACTGCATATCGCCATACTCAATGCCGTTGTGCACCATCTTGACGTAGTGCCCGGCGCCGTCTTCGCCGACCCAATCGCAGCAGGGAGTTCCATCTTCGACCTTGGCGGCGATGGCCTGAAAAATCTCTTTTACATGTGGCCACGCGGCCGGGTTGCCGCCCGGCATGATCGAAGGGCCGCGGCGTGCCCCTTCCTCGCCGCCTGAAACGCCGGTGCCGATGAACAGGATGCCCTTGGCGGCCAGATATTTGGTGCGCCGGTTGGAGTCGGTAAAGAGCGAGTTGCCCCCGTCGATGATGATATCGCCGGCCTCAAGATAGGGCACAATATGCTCGATCATCTGGTCGACGGTATCGCCTGCTTTGACCATCAGCATCACGCGGCGCGGGCGCTTGAGCAGGCTGGCGAGTTGTTCGACGGAGTGAGTCCCGACGACCTGCGTGCCCTTTGCCTCGTTGGCCACAAAGTCATCGACCTTGGAGACGGTGCGGTTGAAGACGGCAACTTTAAAGCCGTGGTCGTTCATGTTGAGGACAAGATTCTGTCCCATGACTGCCAGGCCGATCAAACCAATATCACACGATGGGGATGCCATAAAATCTCCTCAATGTTACTTGGATGGTTACTGCGCATGACTGCTGTCAACCTTGCTACCGGCAGCTTGCATTGTGCGCATCCGGCAACGCAAGAAAGGTAATGGTCGTGGGCGCAAAGATGACCTTCCCCGGCGGGGTGGCCGTTCCTTTCAGGACGGGAAGCGCATCTTCGGTGCCCAGCTTGAGTTCGGTTCCGTTCAATAAAACAACCCGGTCGGTCAGGTTCCGGGCGGTAAGAGTATAACGCTCTGCCCTGGTGGGAATCTCGATGGTTTGCGCGGTATCCTTGCCGGTGTTGAGCGCCAGCAGCGCAACACCGCCGGGATGATTCCGCAGGCACTGCGCATAAAGATGCAGGGCTGGTGCAGGCGAAGCGCCTGGATCGAGCACCGTGGTCCCCATGAGTTTTCGCCAAACAAAAGCTCCCCAGTAGTTAGGGCGCGGGGTATAAGTCCTGGTATCAAGCAGAGCATAGTCGCTGGCGGCGAGGGTGTTATGCATTTGCACCTGCACGCCGCGCCTGGCCAGACTGCCAAGCTGGTTGAGATAGCGGAAGGTATCAAGGAAGGTGGAGGCCCAGCGGTCGCCTCCGCAGGCTGCCTGCGCCGTCTCAGTGAGCCAAATAGGTTTGCCAGGCTCAAAGCGATCGCGCAGATCGCGATAAAATTCTTCGTCGCGCCCTGCCTTTGCCAGCCACTCTTCCGACAGGGCTGCTTCGATGGTTGTATTTGCCTCCCCGCCGTAGGCCGAGCAGCGGCTGGAAGCGGCTCCATAAAAATGGTAAGTGAAGAGATTGAAGACCGGGCCGGTTGCGGTGAGCAAGTCGGCAGTAGAAAGTGCGGGGATAGCCGCTACGGTAACCGGAGTCGCCTCGCCGGAACCGCAGGGTCCGAGAATCAACATGCCGGGAGCCGATTGTTTTGCGAAGGGAAGAAACACGGCCATATCGCGGCCAAAGGCTGCCGCATCGTAGTTCTTGGGCGCGCCGCCTCCGCCGTCCATGGCGATGTTCGGCTCATTCATGAATTCCGCCGCCGCAATGCTGCCGCCAATGGACTTGGTGTAACTGACAAGCTTCTTTGCTTCGACTGGAGTCCACACGCCGGCAGCGTCGCGGGTTCCAGCGCTGATGGCGAACGAAGTCACGACTTTTGCATCCACTGCGCGCGAAAAATCAATCACGCCCTTCCACTGCCCGCGGGTAAGGACGCCGTTGAAGCCCTTGGGCGGGGTCTTGGGCGCAGGCTCATCCGAGTCATGGAAGTAAGTGGTGTTTGCCCAGGTGCCGCTGATGCGCACATAGGCCGGTCCCAGGGCTGCTGCCAGCTTGCGCAGGCGAGGATTGGCTAAATCGATTGGCGGCCGGTATTGAAAGCGGGACTGATCGTCGCTGTCAGGCTGATTCGACGGCCGCTCCTTGGCTTCTGGCTGGCTCGCTTCGGCGGGAGCGTCATAGGGTTTCCAGAATCTTCCCCCGGTAACTTCGACCATTTCGATGTTATAGGACTGAAAGCGCTCATCGATTGTGGCCACGCGCGGCATTGTCGCGGGAGAAAGTTTTGCAGACGGCGCGCTCTCCTGGCCAGCAACACATGGCACCGCTCCCAGCACGGCCAGGAAGGCGCACGTGATCAGCGTGGCATTCGCTCTCGTAGTCATTTCAGCAATCCCTTATCCAAGTTTGCTCCGTGTTTCCAAATGTGCCGGTTCCGGCAGACTAAGTTATTGGTTGACGCCACTTGCCAGAAAACCTCCATCGACAACCAGAGTCTGGCCAGTCACAAAAGAAGAGCCATCGGAAGCAAGATAGATTGCGGCTCCGACTACCTCCTCGGTCTTGCCGAAACGGCCCATCGGCGTCCGCATCAGCAACTCCTGGCCGCGCGGAGTGCTATCGAGCAGTTGGGCATTCAAGTCCGTGCGGAAGACGCCGGGAGCGATGGCGTTCACCGTGACGCCCTTTTTTGACCACTCCACCGCCAGCGAGCGGGTGAGGGAAGCAACGCCCGCCTTGCTGGCCGCGTAGGCGGCTACTTCGTTCAGCGCAACGAAAGTGTTGAGCGAGGCGATGTTGACGATGCGGCCGTAGCCGCGTTCCAGCATGTGTTTGCCGAAGACCTGGCAGGCGCGCAACGTTCCGGTGAGGTTGGTATTGAGGATATCGGCCCACTCTTCTTCCGGGACGGTCAGTGTGGGAGTGCGCTTGATCTTTCCGGCGCAGTTGATGAGGATATCGACTTTACCAAAACTGCCGAGCGTGGCGGCCAGCAACTTTTCGAGCGAGCCGCGATCGCATACGTCCGAGGTCAGGCGCAGGGACGTGCGCCCGAGCGCTTCAATCTGGCTGGCGGTTTCATCCACTTGCTGCTGGCGGCGGCCGGTGGCGACTACATCGGCGCCGGCGTTGGCGAGACCAAGGCTGAGGGCGCGTCCGATGCCGGAAGTCCCTCCAATGATCACTGCGATTTTACCTTCAAGGCTGAGAAGCTGAGTTGTCATCATCTTTCCATTCCAGTTACGAGTTTTTGCGGCACGATTGGTTGGCCGCCGAGAAGCGAGAATAAGGTTTCGTTTACTTCCATCTCAAAGTCTGCTGCGGTGCGCCCACAGTCCCAGTCCCGGATTTGCGACGAAGAAAATCTCTTCGCCGTCGAGAAGGTTCGGTCCGTGGTGAAGCTTTTGCGGATTGTAACGGGCCATCATCTGGTTCAGATCGCCATAATTGAAGCCGATGCTCTCGACCTCTTGCTTGCTGAGGTGCCCGGGGCACCAAGTAATGGTGAAGCGCCCTTCGGATGAAGCGTGGATCAGATGAGCGGCCGCGCTCAAATCGCCGGCCAAATCCGGGTTGGTGCGAACAGCTTCGAGCGTTGCCGGGGTTCCTCGGTAGCCATACTTGCGGATCAAGGCGTCGATTGCCTTGTCTTCGCCGCATTCCTTTACGCCCGGAGCCAGAATGATTAACTCGGCGCCGTCGGCCAGGGCCATACGAGTGCGATAGACGGCCTTGTTGCCGATCCAGGTGCTGTGATATTCGGCGGGGTCGAGATATACGACAGCCTTTTGGATCGGCTGGTCCACTAACTCGAAGTTAACTTTCAGGCTTAGTTCGGCGGCCAGATGAAAGCACTCGATGTCGTCACCGATGAAGAGGCCCCGCACGGCCAGACCTCCGTCTGCGCGGCGCCCCACCACGGTCTGCACATAGACGATGGGCAGGTGGCGCAGAAAACGATCGGACGCGTAATTGAGCACGTTGCGCACGGGATTGTCCGCATGGCCCATGATGCGCTCCATGCCGTAGACAGCGCCCAGGTAGTGGCTGCGGTTGATGCCTTCGCGGCCCCCGGTGCCGATCAGAATGTTCTTGGTGTAATTGGCCATGCCGATTACTTCGTGGGGCACGACCTGGCCGATGGAGAGGATAAGATCAAAGCCACCCTGCGAGATAAGACGGTTAACTTGTGCCGGCCACGCATAGTCCAGTTTGCCTTCAGACTGTTCGCGGATGAACTCCGCCGGAACTTCGCCCAGGGTTTCAACATCGGTCCGCCAGTTATGGACTCTGAACAATTCCTGCGGCACGGCGGGAAACATGTGAGTGAGTTGGTCGGGCCGCATGGGGGTATGTGTGCCTATGGCGGGAAGAACCGCCTTGAGACGGTCGCCGTAATACTCGAACGCGTAGCCTGTGAGTTGGCCGGCGCGCGAGTGCTCGCGGCTCTGATCGGGAGGCACGGCCAGAACGCGATGGCGCGGGCCGAGCTTCGCCAAAGTCTCGGTGAACAGTTCTTTCAACTCCAGCGGAGATAGCTCGGTATTGGCGCTTCCTTGGGAGCAGTAAAGGCTCATGCGGATAACTCTGCCTTTCTAAGCCCCGGTGCGAGCAGGACCATGATGAACAAAGCCACAAGATAGGCGCTGGCCGCGATGGCAAAGAGGCTTGCATAACTATGCGTAAGTTGGAGAACGTGGCCGGCATAGAAGCCCAGCAGCGCGCCTCCGACGGCTCCGGCCATGCCGCCAATGCCGGTGACCGATCCCACGGCGCTACGTGGAAACATATCCGATGCGGTGGTGAAGAGATTGGCCGACCAGCCCTGATGAGCAGCCGCGGCCACGCTGAGCAGCGCAATGGCTACCCACTCGGAATCGAGATAATTGACCATGAAGACGGGAACCACGAGGCAGGCGCAGAGGAGCATGGCGCCAAGGCGGGCCTGGGAGAGAGAAAGTCCCAAGCGGTGGAAAGGCGCGGGCAGCCAGCCTCCGCCGATGCTGCCAACCGTGGAAGCACTATAGACAATGATCAGGGGCAACCCAAGATGCGAGAGGTCGAGATGAAACTTCGCGCTGAAGTAAGAGGGCAGATAGAAAAGGAAGAACCACCAGACGGGATCAGTGATAAACTTGCCGATCGTAAATGCCCAGGTCTGGCGATAGCCCAGTAATCTGACCCAGGGCGTGGAGGGCCCCATTTGCTCGGCGGCTTCCTGGTAGATATGCCGCAGTTCGGCGCCGGTGAGTGTGGGGTGGTTGGCGGGCTTGTGGTATGTGCGGTACCACACTACGATCCATAGCGCGCTGAAGCCGCCGGTGATCAGAAAAGCCGCGTGCCACCCATAGTGAATCGTGACCCACGGAACGATGAATGGGGCCAGGATGGCGCCCAGATTTGTGCCTGAGTTGAAGATGCCGGTGGCCAGGGAGCGTTCGCTCCGCGGGAACCACTCGGCCACGGTCTTGATTGCGGCGGGGAAGTTGCCGGACTCGCCCAGGCCGAGAGAAAAGCGGGCAATGCTGAACTCGAGCACGGTGTTGGCCAGGGCGTGGCTCATGGCCGAGAGGCTCCAGATGGCCATGATAACTATGTAGCCGATGCGCGTGCCGACTTTATCAACGAAGCGCCCCGCGGCCAGCAGCCCCAGCGCATACGCGACCATAAAGGCGGCCATGATGTGGCCGTAGCCAATCTCCGTCATGCCAATGCTGTGCTCAAGGGTAGGCTTGAGAATGGCAATGACCTGGCGGTCCATGTAATTGATTGAGGTGGCGGCGAACAGCATGGCGCAGATTGTCCAGCGTACTCTTCCCAGCCGCGCGCCGGAAGAGGATTGCTCTTCGGTGTGAACGCCGGAAGCTATTGTGTCCGCCATTTTCTGCTCTCCTTACAGCCTATACGTCTTTTTTGCCAGCCCGTAAGCCAGCTCGTACGCCAAGTCGAACGCTTCGTCTTCTTCCAGCCGGTGTTCGGTAACCAGTTTGGCGAGAAAGGCGCAATCCATGCGCCGCGCCACATCGTGCCGTGCCGGAATGGAGAGGAAGGCGCGCGTGTCGTCGTTGAAGCCCGCCGTGTTGTAGAAGCCGGCCGTTTCCGTTACCTGCTGGCGAAAGCGCATCATTCCTTCCGGACTGTCGTTGAACCACCAGGGCGGTCCCAGACGCAGGCACGGATAGTGCCCGGCCAGCGGTGCAAGTTCACGGCTATAGGTCGATTCATCCAGCGTGAAAAGAATGATTGTGAGCTTGCGCTCATTGCCGAACCGGTCGAGCAAAGGACGAAGAGCGTCAACATAGTTGGTCGGCCTGGGAATGTCGGCGCCCACATCGCGGCCATAGCTTTCATAGAGCTTGAGATTGTGGTTGCGCGTGCTCCCGGGGTGAATCTGCATCGCCAGTCCATCTTCAAGGCTCATCTGAGCCATCTCGGTGAGCATCTGCGCGCGAAAAAGTTCCTGCTGCGACCCATCGGCGTTGCCGGCGAGCACACGGTGAAAAAGCTCCGCCGCTTCAGCCAGATGAAGATCGGCGGTCTGCGCGGTGGGATGCCCATGATCGGTTGCCGTGCATCCCAGTGAGCGGAAGCGGGCGCGCGCCTTGCGCAATGCATTCAGGTAGCCGGCCCAGGTCGCTGTATCTTCTCCGGTTTGCTCTCCAAGCAGCGCAATATTTTCTGCAAAGCCGTGAAACTCCGGATCGACCACCGGATCGGGCCGGAAAGTGGGCAGAATTCTCCCTTTCCAATTCGATGCGCGAATTGCGCTGTGTTCGTCCAGCGAGTCGAGAGGAGAATCGGTGGTGGCAAGCACTTCCAGGTTGAATCGCTCGTAGAGCGCGCGGGGCAGGAACTCCGGTGTGTGCAGTTTCTCAGAGATGGTGTCGAAGTAGAGGTCGGCGGTCTCTGCCGAGAGCCGCTCCTCCAGCCCGAACAGTTCCTGGAAGGCGAAGTCCAGCCACAGGCGCGTCGGCGTCCCGCGAAACAGATAGTAGTGGCTGGCGAAGATGCGCCACACTTTGCGCGCATCCTTCATTTCCGGCCGGCCGATTTCCAGATCTTCGAGCGATATTCCCTGGCTGAAGAGCATGCGGAAGACGTAATGATCGGGCTGGACAAAAAGCTTTGCCGGGTCGGTGAAGGGCTCGTTTTTTGCGAACCAGCCCGCCTGAGTGTGCCCGTGCGGGCTGACGATGGGCAAAGCTCGCACGCGCGCATACAGAGCTTTGGCTACGGTTCGCGCTCCGGCTTCGGCGGGAAACAATCGGTCTTCGTGGATGAGCATCATTCGAACCTGACTCTTTCATTAGGAGGCGTTAAGGCCTGGCCGCAAGAGAAGTCAGGCCGTTCGGGTAAAGGCCCCGGACTGCTTTCGCCTGGGCGGAAATCGCCTTCTCCGTGCCAGCATTCTTCCCGATCTTTTTTGGCGGCTTGGCAAGAACGCCAATGCGCCTTAGCTCTGGCTTTGATACCCCATGCCAGCCAAAACGCCCCGCATGTAAGCAAAGCTGCTCGTGACGCCGGGCATAGGGTCGTCGCCATGGATTTCATATTCAAGATCGACGAAACCCTTGTATCTTGTGGCGATAAGAGCCTCAAAAATCCCGCGGATCGGCATGACTCCATCTCCGACGGCGACCTGGCTTTCCTTGCTTCGGGAGTCTGCCAGATCTTTAATGTGCATGTTGAACAACCGCGGTCCAGCCAGATGAATGGCCTGCACCACGTCTGTGCCGGTGCGCATCGTATGTCCAACGTCGATGCAGCATCCCATGCGCGGGTCCATATTCTTCACCGCTTTCAGCACAGTCAGCGGTGAAGGCCACACTTTGTCCTCCGGACCATGATTGTGAATGGCGATCCGGATGTCGTATTCCTTCACGAACTTTTCAATGCGGGGAAGGATTTCGGGAGTGGGGTCGCCCGCGACGATCACGCGGATTCCAGCCCGCTTGCAATACTCGAATTTGCTCCGAATATCGGCATCTTCATCCTTCGGAAAGTAGATGGTCCCGGCGGCGTGGGGCACAATGCCGCCGGCGCTGTAGTCGGCGAGCGCCTTGGTTTCTTCCGCGGGGTCCATGGGAAGGTGATCTTTCACATCCTTCGCATTCAGCGCGGTTGTGCCGAGCTGCTTCATGAAGCCGATCAGTTGCGTGCGAGTGAAATTGCGAAAGGTATAACTCGCTATGCCGAGACGAACAGGGGATAGCTTTGCGGCTGTGGGTCTTGCTTCCGCGAGAGAAGGCGCGGCGCCGGAGACAGCGGATGCGACCGCAAGGAGCGCGCCAGATTGAATAAAGCCGCGGCGGGAATATGATTCTTGCATAAGTAGGGAACTCCGTTTGCTCTTTGAACAACGTTTGGCTGACTTACAGCTTTTCAAATAGGACGTTCAACGCTTGCAGGCTGAAGAGTGCGCCCGGTGCGCAAGCTCAAAGGCGCTCGCAGGCGAAGCTGTTCAACGGCCACCTCCACCTGCAAGCGCCCCGGTTCTTAGATGTGTGGCGCCCAGCCCTTCTCGTATTCGCGTCCCCACATCTTCATGGCCTCTGCATCGTTCTGGACTTTTCCGTCGGCCGGGTCGAGCCGCAGTTCCCGGTTTACCTCCCAGGCGACGTTTGAAAGTTGAAGCATGGTCACGGCCACGTTGCCTACCGATACAGGGGCGTTCAGCTTTTCTCCCTTGCGAATGGCCGCGATGAAGTTAGCAAAGTGCGCGTCGGTCATGGAGTCGCGGCCGACCAGATCGGCGGACGATGTCCCCTTGCCGACCTTGAATTCGCTGGTCTTGTTTCCCTTGAGATCGTAGACCTCGTAGCCATCGCGATCGACGAGCACCGTGCCGGTCGTGCCCAGGATGATGGACCCGCGGTCGCGATCGTAGTACTTCATCCCCTGGCAACTCTTGCTCTCCCACGAGATCATCTTGTCGCCGTAGTCGAAGCTGGTCACCAGCGTGTCGTAGAACTGCCAATCGTCTTTGTAAGCATATCTTCCGCCCGACGAAGTGATGCGGTTCGGGTAATCCACGCCAAGCGCCCAGCGGCAGACATCCACTTCGTGGGTGCCGTTGTTCAGGGTTTCGCCGGTGCCGTAGATTCTGAACCAGTGCCAGTTATACGGTTGGATATTGTCCTTATAAGGTCTACGCGGCGCAGGTCCCTGCCAGAGATCCCAATCGAGCTGCGGCGGAACGGGCGCTTCTTTGCCGGTGCCAATCGACTTTCTCCGATTGCTATACCAGGATTTCGCGAAGTAGGCTCTGCCGATCAGGCCATTGTGGATCTTATCGACAATCTCGATGGTGTGGGCGGAAGAGCGCTGCTGTGTGCCCATCTGGACCTGCTTGCCATATTTCCGCTGCGCCTGAACCAGCAACGCGCCTTCGGCTGGATTGTGGCTGCACGGCTTCTCCACATAAACGTGCTTGCCCGCCTGTAACGCGGCGATGGCCATGGGGGTGTGCCAGTGATCGGGAGTGGCGATGGTCACCGCGTCCACATCCTTGAGCTGAAGGATCTCGCGAAAGTCCTTGCTGGTGGCGGGAGCATAGCCCAGTTCGCTCGTTGCCGTATCGGCAAACTTCTTCAGAATATTGCTTTCCACATCGCAAACGTGCGAGACGCGGGCGGCGTCCTTGTTCGCCTTCAGCGAGGAAAGATGGGCATAAGCGCGGCTATTGAGGCCGATCACGGCAAAGTTGAGGCGATCGTTGGAGCCCAGAATCTGTCCATAACTCTTGGCGGCGGATTGAATGGCCAGGCCAGCCGCTCCTACCGCAATCGTGTCAAGAAATTCACGTCGAGTAACCAATTTATTTCTCCATTCAAAACCAAAAAACAACATACTTCCGAGTTGCGGTTGCAAAGCATCCTATTAAAGAGTGTGCGAATCAACCAAGGCCTGCTTCATCCCCGCCCAACTGATGCGGGAGGACTCCTCCGGTGTGCCGGCGCCATGCCAGTGGGTCTCAAGACTGACCGCGCCGTGATAGCCCGCTTGCTTGAGCGCGCGGAACTGTGCAGCCCAGTCAATGAATCCCTTGCCGACAGGAGACCACTCGATCTTTCCATCCGCGCCTTTGACAGCGTTTTTGCAGTGGCAGTGGTGAATGCGGTTCTTGGGCAGCAGATTCCAACCCGCGGGGAAGGCATCGAGCTCGCCGCGCATCACGGCATTGGCAGGGTCCCAGTTCAGTGCCAGGTGCGGCGATTGGACGGCATTCAACAATCGCGCCGACTCGCGGCCGGTGGCGGTGTTGCACTCGAACTCATTTTCAAGAACCAGCAGAAGGCCCTGCCGGGCCACAAC
>Ga0224530_1001606_pt1 | contig 11587 bp, 9 predicted proteins | sample CBST75metaG_FD_179873 | JGI IMG/M metagenome (GOLD analysis project Ga0224530, IMG submission 179873) | Peat soil microbial communities from Stordalen Mire, Sweden - C.B.S.T75 | ecosystem: Environmental > Terrestrial > Soil > Wetlands > Peat | place: Sweden: Norrbotten County, Stordalen Mire...
ATCTGCCCAAGGGAGAAGACCTCAGCGGTTACTCGCAGCAGCAACTGGACGAGATCGCGGCAAGCCTCAACGCACGACCAAGAAAGTCGCTCGGATGGAAAGCCCCCGCCGAACTCTTCTTGCCAGAAGGGGCCTTCAACTTCAAAAAATATTGGTCAGCACCAAACGCAATCTACCCTGTTGCACTTGGAGCTTGAAAGCGCCCAGCATCATGGTCTCCATCTCCAATGGCAATCCCGAAATGGAGGCAGTTCAGATCCGCACTTTGCAGCAGCACCAGGTCGAGGGCCTTATCATCTTTCCTACCACAGGCAGTCTGCAAAGCAAAAGCGCGGCAGAATTGACAGGGACCCCGGTTGTGATTGTCGATCAACCCATTCTGGTGCCGGAAATGGATTCCATCCTTGTTGCCAATCGCGAAACGCTCGAACGGTTGTGAATCATCTGATCGGCCATGGTTATTCAAAAATCGCCGTCTGCACACCATCTCCGAGCGCGTCGCCGGCTACCGTGAAGCCATGCGCGCAGCGGCCCACGAGACCACCGAACTGATTCCAGACTCCGAGGAAGAACTTTCCGTCGTCGCGATTCGCAAGCTGTTTGATTCGCCGACTACAGCGAAACCAGAGTTGATGTATCCCGAAGCCGCAGCGTTCAAGCTGACGCGACTCCCAGGGAGCGGCGACCTTCAACAAAACTCAACAGGATATAGTTACTCTGGTTTCGCTCTAATCGTCCACGCGCCGGCTTCACCCTCAATTCCGCTGCCACCATCAAGACTCTCACCGCCATCAAGCAGTCTCATTTGTGCGTGCCGGAAGACGTGGCGCTTTTCGGCTTTGACGATTTCGATACCGCCGAAGCGTTTTAACCCAGCATTTCCGTTGTAAGCCAGCCGATCGAGAAGATTGAAAAATCTGCCGTCGAATTGTTCTTCAAGCGTATCCGGCAGGAACGGAATCTATCTGGGCAAAAGCTTGTTCTCGTTCCCAAAATTATTGTGCGCGCATCCTGCGGCTGCCGTCAGCCGGGTTTGTAGTGTTAGATAAATCAACAAAATAAGCCACTTTTCAATCTGTGAATTCTCCACCGGCTAACAGCCGGTGGCTTCGAGTTACGGCTTAAAGCCGGATTGATCGGCCATCCGGCCGATTTGTTTGGCCTCTGCTGATGCAGTTCCTTCAGCCATCGGCAGGCATTCTGTTACGCCGAAGCCTCTCGCTGAAAACCTGACAAACGGCCTGACGGCGAAATACACGATCCTTCGCCTGAAGGCGAGGGGTTTACCGATCCCCTATCGGGGACTCTAAATCCAAATGACAACGTTGTTTTTTCTTGACAACGATATCAATTGATAACTATGCCTGTTATCATAAGCCATTAATAGGTTTTGCAGAGAGGTTATTTCATGCAAACTATGAACAAAATCCGCATGATCTTCGGTGTAATGGCAGTCATGCTGATGCTCTTTCCGCTTGCAACCATAGCGCAGGAAACGGGTGCAAGCATGAACGGAACCGTACGCGACGTAACAGGCGCGACGGTAAATAACGCCATCGTGGTCGCAATTAATACGGCGACAAACGCGCGTGTTACCGCGCGGACACAGAACAGCGGCGAATACACGCTCCTGAAGGCACGTACATACTCACTGTAACGGCTGCAAACTTTCGCAGCTATCGGCAAACAGGTATTCTGCTCAATCTTAACCAGCACGCAACCGTAGATGTCGCCTTGAGTTGGGGGATGTGAAGCAGCAAATAACCGTCAACGCCGACGTTACAGGTCTGGACTTGACTTCTTCTCAAATCAATAGCGGAGTCGACAATGTTTCCATTGGCAATCTTCCACTCAACACACGTGAATCCTACTCGTTGTTGGAACTGGTGCCGGGATACTCGGGATCTGTTGGTAACAGCTACAACAACGTGGAATATTCGATCGACGGCGGCAACAACGAGTACGGGGACATCCTTGTGGATGGTACACCCGCAGGCTTTCCAACTGTCAATGGCTACCAAGGCGTCGGCGTTTTTCCATCAGTGGATGCCATCGGCGAATTCCGCCTTCTTTCGCAGGATTTTCCGGCCGAGTTCGGTCGTACCCTCGACGGAATTCTGAATGTCGTATTCAAATCGGGCACAAACCAATTTCATGGCACTGCGTTTGAATTCATCCGCAACAATGATCTGGATGCAAACGACTTCTTTTCTAATCAAAACGGTGTGTCGTTGCCAGCTTTTCACCGCAACCAGTTTGGTGGAATCCTGGACGGCCCCATTTACCGCAACAAGACTTTCTTTTTAGTCTCCACCGAATTATTGCGCGAGAACGATTTCCAATCGCTCACCACGACTGTGCCAACAGACCTGCAGAGAGCGGGTGATTTTTCTCAAACCTACGCATCCAATGGAAACCTTATTACCATTTATGACCCGAATACAACGGCTCTTGATCCAAGCACGGGTAACTATACCCGAACTGCGTATTCAGGTAACAAAATCACTTCAGGGCTGAGTACGGTCGCACAAAAAGTACTCAAGTATTACCCTGAGCCTAATGTGACTGGCAACTCAGTCACTAACGCCAACAATTACTATGCAAATGGCAGCGTGGAAAACCAAACCACTTCCTGGGACGTGCGCATCGATCACATCATCAGTGACCGGCAAAAGGTGTTTGGACGCTACTCCAACCGTTATTAAGAGAGCAACCCAAAACCCCTCTTCCCTGCTACACAAGCGATTGCCGAGGGCCTGATCGATACGCAGAACTTTTCTCGTGATTTCGCTGCGGGATATACCGCAGTAATTACCCCGCGGATTATCTATGATGCCCGGCTGGGCTTCGCCCGCACCCTCTACGAATACTTGAACAACAGCCTTGGTTTTCAGGACGCAACGCTTGGACTTCCCGCAACTATTGACGCGGCTCCCGGCGTCACGCCTTTGTTTCCGCAAATGAATGCATCTGGTTATGTTGGTCTTGGCAACAATGGCTACCGCCACAATGCCTTCATGACCTATAGCCTTCTGTCGTCGCTTACGTTGGAATCAGGCAAGCATATCTTTAAAGTTGGTTTTGATGGCCGGATTATCCGCGTAAACGATAACGAGGCTTCCTATGGTGCTGGAGGTTTCAGCTTTCCAACCTCCTGGACACAGGGACCGGACCCCAACGCAGCCAGTGCGAATAGCGGCAATGGCTTTGCTTCGTTGCTGGTTGGAATGGGTTCTGGCTACATGACTCAGGACTACAAGAACGTTGCCACGCAAAGTTATTATTTGGCTGAGTACCTGCAGGACGACTGGCGTATTACTCCGAAGCTCACACTCAATCTGGGCGTGCGCTATGACCTAGATTCGCCGCGCACTGAACGTTTCAACCGCATGAATTATTTTGATCCAACGGTAGCGTCGCCGTTCGCAAGCGAAGTTCCAGGATTGACCGGAGGACTTGTTTTCGTCGGCGTCAATGGCAAAAGCCGTCACCAATATGATGTCGACTGGAACAATGTAGCGCCGCGCATTGGCTTTGCTTATGCGGCACAGTCTTCGACAGTCGTTCATGGTGGCTTTGCAATCGTTTATGGTGCCTCGAACCAGGCCGCTGCTGGCACAGTCGGCCCTTACGGCTTCCGGGTACAAAATACTTGGGTCAGTTCGCTTGATGGCATCACACCCTACAACACCCTCGACAATCCATTTCCGCAGGGCTTCACGACACCTCCGGGTGCGGCCGATGGTCTTGCTACTGGCGCAGGTGGCGCAATTGAAGGCGTTCTGCGGCAAGATCCCACTCCATATACGATTCAATGGGGCTTGGATATTCAACAGCAACTGCCATATCAGATCACGGCTGACATTGCCTATGTTGGCAACCGCAGCCGTCAGCAAATTCAGAGCTATGAAGGCGGCATGGATTACGATCAACTGCCAACCGAATATCTGTCCAAGGGTTCAGCTTTGAACGCTACAGTAGCAAATCCGTTCTACGGCACAATCACTACTGGTACTCTATCTGCTGCAACGACTTCGGCCGGGCAGTTGCTTTTAAAATATCCGCAGTACACTAGTATGCAACCATTACGCATGGCAGGAGGCAATTCGCAATATGACAGTTTGCAACTGACCGTCAACAAGCGCCTTGCGTCAGGATTGCAACTGCAGGGTTCCTATGTGTGGTCCAAGAATTTTGACAATAACAGCAGCCATCAAGACACCTTCCATCCAATGGATGACTACGCAATCAGTTATCAGGACATCCATCAGCGCTTAGTTATCAGCTATCTGTACCAATTGCCTATTGGCCGTGGTCGGCTGGTTGGCAATCACATGTCCAGATGGGAAGACACCACATTCGGTGGCTGGCAAGTAAATGGCATCACCACAATGCAGGGCGGCAATCCGCTCCAGATCAACGCAAACAATGATCTTTCCAGTTGGAATTTTCAGAATTTGTGTGCCAACACAAATGGCCAGAACCCCTCTTATTCAGGCTCTGTAAAAAACCGCCTCAACAAATACTTCAACACCGCCGACTTTAGCCAGCCAGACGCCTTTACGCTTGGCACTGGGTCGGCGTACTACAACCATCTACGTTCACCAGGACTCGATAGTACGGACTTCTCAATTTTCAAGGAGTTCAAACCTATGGAGAGTCTCAAAGCACAGTTCCGTGCAGAAGCATTTAACGTTTTCAACCATCCGCAATTTGGATCTCCAGACACAACCGTGACCGATACTAGTTTCGGTGCAATCACCTCGCAAGCGAATTCGCCACGTCAGATTCAATTTGGTTTGAAACTACTGTTCTAATGAAAATGCGCGGGATTCAGGGTATCGAATCCTGCGCATTTCTTTGCCACGATTAAGTGGCAAATATCGCAGAATTGGATTTATACTTCAGTCGACCACGCTTGCAGCGCAAAATAACGGCACCGCTGCGACCAAAGCGGTTATCGACCGTCTCAGCCTCCGGATTCGCGTGTAACGAGGCTATATCTGCGTTCACTACACGTTGCAACCTGGTGAGTTGCGCATACTCCTTTCTGAGCATGTTGTCGCAGGGCTTCATCGTCTCGCTTTCGCTCCACGACGCCTCCCAAACTACAAAGCATGAGTCTGTTAGCCTTGGCCGAACTTGCACCGGCTGGTTCATGTGTCCTTGGCTGGACACGCCCACAGCCCACCTTTTCTTGTAAATTTCAGCGATGTCCAGTGGTGGCAGCGCGAAGTTGTTGGTCAGGAACTTCAGACGCTTGCCAGTCTCCGGATGCAATAGGTGACGCGGCGCAGCGCATCCGGATACGCCGTAGCCGAGCTGCGGGAAGTCAGAATAACTGTATGATCGCGGCGCAGGCCGGTAGTCCAATCAACCGGGCGCGAATAGCGCCGCTGGAGGAGCACGTTGGTCTTGGTACGCACCACAAAGAAGGCCGACGATAAGGTAAAGCGATAGAGACATTCAAAATCGATATAGCCACGATTCATCAACCACCCCAGCAACGAAGACCTGTTGCTGGGAAGCCCGGACGTAGAAGGCACCGGCTTCGAGGGAGATTTCGTCGAGCACGTTGACGTCATGCACCTTGCCGTTGGTGATGTGAATGAAGGTGGGGATCGAGCCATGCAGATCGAGCAGCGTGTGCATTTTGAATCACCCCATCGACGAAGACCTGTCGCTGGGGGCCCCGATGACAGCGGCCTTATGCTTGCGGAACCTGGCCCAGAGAAACAGCGCCAGACAGAGATCGATGGTCGTTGAGTCCAGTGCATACAGATCGCGCACATCAGCGATGCCGGTCGCGTCGTTGGCATAGCGCTTGAGCGTAGTGCGGATGAGCACCTGCGCAAAGTCAGCAAAGGTGCACCTATCGCTCCCAGACAGGCTTCAATGTCGCGCAGGCTCTCGCGATAGGTCAACTGAGCAAAGGCCATGGGCAGATACTGCTCCCTGCAGGAAGCTTCTTGATGTACGTACCGGTCACCGTCGTAGCGAGCCACCGAGCGGCGGAACTCGCGATCAGGAAGAAATCCAATCAACTGGGAGAAGATGCTCTTACCTTCGTTCATCCCCTCATCTTGGACGGTCGGCCAGGATGCAGGCATGCATTTCAAATCGCGGCAAGCAAAAAGTACCTATAACGTTCTTGTTTTATAGCGGTTGTGGGATCAGAGCTTAGCTTTTACCGGACAGCCGTGATCGCGTATATTCGATTCTTCGAATGTACTCATTCAATGAAAGAGAAGCTGGGGGCAAACAAGGCCTGCATCCTGCTGGCATTTGGCCGATCACGCTCGAAGTGTTCCCGCAGAATTGCTGTGTAACTGCGTGTACGATTCCTGAGAAGTTGATCCTGCTGTTGCCTCGGGGCGCCCATGCCAGGCATCGTCTCTTTGCGCCTACGGCTTTTGGCGTTCTTGCTGGCTCTCAGCCGGAACGGGAAAGAGCCAGACCTCGGCGATTTGCCGGCCCCGTCCGCTACCGCCGAGGCCAGCAGGACGTGCCCACTCAAGGTCAAGTGTTCCGCCTTGCGTGGCTGCGCGAGGAAGATCGAACTCCATCGTCTGCGGATTAGTTTTTCGTTGCAGCGCCGGGTGAATCTGCACGGCGTGGTTGGCTACGAGCGTAAGCGGTAGTGCATAGTCCTCGCCCGCATAAACCACGCGAAGGCGATAGTTCGCTACCGGATCGAGTTTCTCGTAGTGCAGGCGCAGCGGAGCTTCGTACAAAGCCTCGGCATAAGTCAGTTTCGCCCACGTCCAACCGTCGGCGGGGCTATGATCAGCGACTCCATCGATGGCGGTTTGATAGAACTCTGGATCGCTGGCGAAGCCCGGGCCACGCACCAAGTGCGGCTCGCGCTGGGGAGTGCCCAGATCGTCATAGAAACCGCCGCTCGGAGCTTGATCGCGATCGGCGATGGCCAGCAATGCCGCGGCCTGTTGATCGACCGGCAGAGCGCGCACCTGCTCAAACTGACGGCTGAGCCAGACTCTGTCGTTCAGCGGAAGATCGATGCGGTCAAGGTTGGCGCCGCGCTCCCAATTGGATGCGCCGTAGAGATTAACACTTAACTGAATGCCGATGTGGTGGAAGAGATCGCCGGCCAGCGCAAAGATGCGGTCATGCAGAACGCTAGTGCTATCGGGAGCGGTGTGCGCAAGGGCCGTTTCGGCGCGGTGTATTGATTCCCCAGCCCCTAGTACCGGCGCCTTGCGCAGGTCTTCGATGGCCTGCTGCTGCTGCGCGGTCTCCACGCGCAACCGGCGTTGCAGAAACGCATCGTAATAGGCGCGATAGAGCGCCAGTTCAAAGCGCCAGTTGGCTCGCGGCGCATCGGGCGATTGTTCGATCCGTTGAAACTCTTTCAGTGTGGGTTCGATGTGCGCGTTTGAGATGAGCGGGCCTCGCCAGTTCATCTCGAGATCGGAAATTGCACCGGCAAATGCACGGGTCCACTGCGGTCCAATAAAGAAGCGCGCGTAGTCTTCAAGAATCTCCCGCGCGGGTGCAGCGCTATTCCAGCCCCACTGATTCCAAAGAAACTTGTTCACATCGTCGTTGACGCCTTCCGAGTAAGTAACGAACCCGGTGTGCAGGACGGCAAAGTGACGATAGATCGCGGCCTCGTCGACTGGCCGCGGATCGATTGGCTCGCGGCCCTCGGTCAGCGCAAACACCGGGTCCCACTGCGGTACGGGAAACTGCGCGTGCATGGTATGGGCAATGTCCGGGTAGAAGATCAGCGGAATGTCGGTCGGGATGCGCCTGCGCTGGGTCTCAAAGCTGTCGCGCGACTGCGGCCCGAAGAAAACTCCTGTGAGCCAGGCTGGATGTGCGGCTACGAGGCGGTAGAAATCCTCGTACTGCTTTCCATCCATGCCTTGGGCCGAGACGTAGACCAGCGCCCTGGGATGATAGCGGTGCAGCACTTCAACCTCGCGCGCGATGAGTGGAAACAGCAATCTCGGCGGCGTATGGCCTGGGTCCCCGCCGGGGATCCAGAGTGCATCAACCCGGGGAATCTGCCGAAACAGTTCGTCGAAGCGCGCCAGTTCGCGGTCTACATCCGCGGCACGGCTGTAGTCAGCCTCCATCTCCGGATAGTAGATGTCGCAGTTGAGCCCATAGTGGTCAAGAATGCGGGAGACGCCGAGCAGCGTATCGAGAGCCCGAGCTGGAAACAGCGGACTCGATTCGGTATCGTCGGAGTGCGGCGCAATCATCTGAATCGTGTTCGCGCCGAAGATGGCCAGATCGCGAATCTGCTGCTCGAATTGCGCCAGATTCCACGCGTCGTACGTGTTGTTCTTGAAGCGGTATCCGAGTTGGTGGCTGCGCAGAGGCTTCTCCGGGCTTTCCGTCAGGTGCAATGGAGTGTCGAGTGTCGCTTGCGCCGGGTAGAACGAGAATTTGCGCAGCAGAGCACCGAGGCCAAACAGCACGCCGCGTTCGCCGCTGCCGGCGACGAGGATGACCGGCTGCTTGCCCAAATTGGTGGCTTGTACGCTGAAAGCCTCGGGATTCTGCTGGGCTGGAGCCAGCGCGCGCTTCAGTGCGGCGGGCAGGGTGCGCGCCAGTTCTTCCCATGTGCCAGTGACAACCACGCAACCCGCACCCTGCGAGGGAATCTGCTCCGCGCGCACCCAGTGGACGCTTGTGCGGCGAGCGGCTTCTTCAACGAACATGCGCACGGCCTCGGCCTCATGCGCGGTGGCCGAGGCAGGCAGAACGATAGTGGCCTGTGTGCAGTCGACAGGCTGGGCAAATGCAGCGGAGAACGGAAACAGCAAAAGCGCCGCAGCCATGCCCACCCACAAATACTGCGGCAGGCTCAGCAGAACAGTTGCACGCATAGAAAGGTGTCCTTTCGGCGGAAACGACGGAAGCAAGTCAGTTGTTGCCTGTGTTTTTTGACACGCCCATCCATACCCCTGGCGCACCTGAGATCCCAATTCGAAATTGAACAGTGCATGGAATAGCCTGAAAATGCGGGCAAGAGCGTGAACGAATACAGCGGATCTCCAATTGCTATACACCGGAAGCACTCCCTTGAGTGGTTTTTTTCTCTCCGTGGCCCTCGGCGAGCGATCTTTGCTCGTTGGGGTGGAAGTAAAAACCACCTTCTGCAATGCCAGATGGTATACGTGCACTGGAGGACATCTCTAGTCGTCCGCTCGTTTATGTTCGCAGTATAGAGCCTGTGCCTCAGTGCCACTTCGCTGGTCTACGTGCTGGTTGCAGCAGTGCTTCTGTGGAATGCGCATGCCGTGGCTGTGCGTTCAAAGGACAAGACAGAGTCGGCAGTAGGATAACTGCGGACACAGCAAGGGCCGCAATCAGGACCAATCGAGAAAGTGCTTTAGCTGTTGGCCTCAAGAATCGCGGCCACATCGGCGGCGGCCTGGTGCAGCTCGTCAAGGATTGCCTGCAATCCTGACGGTTCCTTGGGCAGCCGCGTCATGGGCATCGACAGGCTCAGAGCTGCCTGGACCTGCTCGCCCGGCGCGTGGATCGGAACTCCGTAACAGATGCCCCCCAGCGTATTCTCCTCGTCGTCACAGGAGATTCCCGTCTGACGGATCCTTTCGAAATACTCTTCGAGCTGACGCTGGTCGCAGATCGTGTTGGGAGTGAAAATCGTCATGCCGTAGCTGGTGAGAAGACGCTCGCGCACCTCGTCGCTCTGAAAGGCCGTAATCGCTTTGCCCATCGAACTGGCGTGAGGAGGAAGGATGCGTCCCACCACATTGGACATCCGCACCAAGTGCGGGCTGTCGATGACCGCAACCACTTCGATGTGATTGCCCATCAGCGCAGCAGCGCTGATGGTCTCGCGAAACGTCATGCTGAGTTTGCGCATCGGTTCCGCGGCGGCTTCGACAAAAAGAGCCGGCTCAGCAGGAGAATCCATGCGGCGCGCGCGTTGGTAATGCCCCTGGTCGTCCCGCCGGACGCGTCGCAGGGTCTCCAGCGTATACAGAAGACGAAAGGTGGAGCTTTTGGTCAGCTGGACTTCGGCGGCCAGATCATTCAGGCTCCACGAGGCTTCTGCGCGATCAAGGATATCCAACAGCTCGAACGCCTTGCTCGTCGCACGCGAAAAGTAGGGATCCTTGGGGCCGGCGAGGTTCTTGGAAATGGGCTTTGTATGTAGCGGTGCAGGTAAACTCTCGGCCGTCATGGGATCCTCGTCTAATCAAACATAACAAAATGTGAGTTCATTTTTCACAATTCTTCAAATTCTTTCAGTTTATTGAGCAATCCTCTGACTTGCGCTATATCGGCACTCTCAAAAGGCGGAGCCATGGTCGCCGAACAGACCCCGAACAGTTCCAAGCCGAGCTTCAGGCCGCGCAGATAGCTCGATTCCGGCTCGCCGATATGGTACAGAATCGAACCCAGCGAGAGAACCTTTTCCTGCAACATCGCCGCGGTTGTTGAGTCGCCTGAGCGAAGCGCCTCATACAGCCGGACGAAGAGCCGTGGAAACAGGTTGGCCCCGCCGTTCACGCCGCCATGGGCTCCCAAGGCGATGGACTCGGTCAGCAGTTCCTCGGGACCGACCAGAATCGAAAAATCCTGCCGCCCAGCCAGCGCATTCACAACGGCTCGCACATAGTTCAGATCGCCGGAGCTGTCCTTGATGCCGCAGACATTCGGTAGACGGGAAGCGCGCAGCACGGTTTCCGGCTCGAAAAATGCCTTCGTGAGGCTGGGCATGTTGTAGATAAACAGCGGGAGCGGTAGTTGCTGGGAGAGGCTCTCGATGACCCGGTACAGGTCAGACTGGCTGACGGCGAAGTAATATGGAGCGGCGGCAACCACGGCATCGGCGCCGCACTCGGCCGCCCAGCTGCCCAGGGCCAGGCTCTCCTCGATCGCGGTATCGCTGATGGCGACCAGCACCGGAACCCGCCCGGCTACAATCTGGCACGTCTCCTGGATAACCTCGCGCCGGAGACGGTAGCTCAGCGCCGGCCCCTCCCCGGTAGTACCCAAGACAAAGAGCCCATGGACTCCTCCGCCGATCATTCTCTCGATCAAATGGCGTAACCCCATCTGATCAAGCGTATGAGGGTCAAGTAAGGGGGTGACTACGGGCGGCACAATACCGCAAAGAGGGCGCAGAAGTCCAGTGTCTTTCATGGAGATATTGTATATCGGAAAATTGAAAAATGAATTTTGTTGTACGAATATTGAAACATTTGTCGGAGTGTGTTAGAAAGCTCTAAAAACGTTAATTTTTCAGGAGAAGTTGTTGATTCTACGCAAATTAAAACCAATATTGTTCCGCGTCAGTAAACCAAAAAGCGAAGTAAAGCCAGATAATCTATCCCTACATATTTAACTAACGTATTATTTATCATTCATTTAATAGAGAATACAGCTTTGAACTGCGACCGAGGCCACAGTTCAAAGTTGCCTGACAGGAGGAGTTCCATAAAAATGACGATATTTTATAAAAAGTTTAAAAATCGGTTTACTGTTTCATTTTATTTGAAATATAATTCCACTCACGAACACTGGAAGACTGTGGATACAACAATGGTCATGTGATCATCGTTTCATTTTCGGGTTT
>Ga0224530_1001620_pt1 | contig 11520 bp, 6 predicted proteins | sample CBST75metaG_FD_179873 | JGI IMG/M metagenome (GOLD analysis project Ga0224530, IMG submission 179873) | Peat soil microbial communities from Stordalen Mire, Sweden - C.B.S.T75 | ecosystem: Environmental > Terrestrial > Soil > Wetlands > Peat | place: Sweden: Norrbotten County, Stordalen Mire...
ATCGCCAACTAACAACACACGGTCATTTGCATGGAGACGTTGAATAAATTCGTGCATCTGGCGCGTGGAAGCGAGCGAAGACTCATCGAGCACATATAATCGCTTTTCACCCGCGTCCGGCCTTGTGCCGTATGCAAGATGCTGCTGTAGAGTAGATGTCTCGATTCCTGCCTCGGCGAGCTTCTGGGCTGCGCGTGAAGTCGGCGCGAAGCCTTCCACATGGTATCCGGCGCTCTTTGCACCCTCGCGGATTACAGATAATGTGGTTGTCTTGCCTGTTCCGGCAACTCCCTCCAAACCGACGATCTTCTCTCGTGCAAGAAAGATTTCATCGACGGCCCGAAGCTGTGAAGCATTCAACTCTGGGTGCCGGTCCTCTGTCCAGATGCGCACCTGCGGCGAAACCAGCATAAAATCGCCGTGATTACCCTGCTGCATTCCAGCAATGATCGCCTTTTCCATGCGGACCATCTCGGCAGTTGTGTATTGCGGAGCTGCGCGCCCTTCTTTGTGACTGATGGTGCAAAATTCACCACTCGTGACACGCCGCGAAAACTCCTGGCGCACTTCGCCATATGTGAGTTGCCCCATGCCACGGTCCAGCATTGATTGCAGGATTGCCCGCTCGTCCTGAACCGCCGAATGCTCGAAGACGTGATTCCGCGCATATGTGGCAGACAGTTGCGCTGTCTTTTCTTGCCGTGGCTCGAAATGATGAGCGTGTTCCCGCACCTGCGCTACCACACGGTCGGCCTGATTGCCGAACTGTACAGCCAACTCACGATGCCGCCGCAAAACCTCATCCTGCGATTGAATTTCTTTTTTGTCGCGCGTCCGATGCGCCGCAACTTGTGCCGCGCCCGCGCCCTCTCTGCCGATCTCCTGCAAATGTTCTTTGATCTGTTCCCGCCGTGGACTCGATGCGTCCAAGTATTCCTGCGTGTATCCCTTGATCTCTGGCTGGCCGTGTTTGCCGATTTCAATCTCGTAACCGAGCTTCTGTAATCTCATGGCAAGCTCAGACCGATAAACGCTGGTGGCGTAGTGCTGTGACTGAAACAAACTGCGTTCTTGCAGGGCATGAGATTGGCCGTTCTCGCACACTGTCATGTTGAAGACCACCGCGTGTGTGTGAAGCTGTGGCGCTGCATAACCATCGACAGGCCGTGCCGTATCGTGCTCAAACGTCGCCGCAAGAAACTTGCCTGTATTCTCCGGCGCATGAATATTGCCGATGCGCGCCTGTGTGTATCGCTCCAATTCTCCAAGCGCAACGTGCACGCTCTCACGATGCGCTTCCCGCACGCGAACATCACCGCCCACAAGCGCGGTAAGCGAAACGGACTTCGGCGCGGAAAAGGTAGCATCCCATCCTGCCCGGTGTTCGACACTCGTTACCTGCTTGCCGTATTCGTTCTCGTAGGTTCTCGCGGGCTGATGTTTGACGAGCTGCGCTCCGTTCTCAGGATGCTGGCCATCGCTCAAACTTGCGAAGTGTTCTGCATGAACAGCACCGTGGAGATTCCAATCTTCGGCAAGCGCACCACGCCATTCGCTGTATACCTGTCGATCTCGGCTCCAGTAATTCTGCTGCTCGGAGGCGAACTCGCGCGCGTGGTAGGTTTGCGCCTGTTTTGCGGAAAGAGCTTTCGAGATAGTCAGCATCGTGAATACCCCTATGAGGAAGTAGCAGAATTCCACAACTGCTGTGCTGCTTATAGTAACTCAGAACCGGTGAAAATAGTCGTGCAATGGAAAATATTTTCTGCGGACGTTGCTTCAATATCTGCGTATTTATTGATGATTCGTATATATCAACATCGATTGCACAAGGAATAGTCTAGCTATTAGGCAATGGGAAAAGGATGCAATAGTCACTCGATAAGACCTGCGATTAGGTACTCAATGCGAAGCAAGATAACGTGACTTATCCAGTGCCGAATAGCTCGCTATAAGCATCGCTGAAAACGTCAGCACAGCGTATCGAAAACGCTCCATTGAGAGAGCGGAATAGATAGGGTTGGAGAGGGTCGAAACGGGCGACACAGCGGCCTGGATTATGACCATATTGAGAGCGCTTTCGGACGAGCCATGCTCGACTGAAGCAGTGACGTATTCGTATCGATATAAGCGAAGCGAAAGGACTGCTTTGACTGCTCACGTTCTCGCATGAATCTCTGGTCTTTCGCAGGATTGTGGACTCAGTCAATCCACTGCGATTCGTCCCAGTCCACCGGCCTCTTTCGCGCCGCGTTTCCGTTTCTTGCTCCGGGAAAGATTGACTGGCTCTGCGCGGGATTCTTCGGCACTGTTTGGATGGGTGGCTTTATCGAGAGTTTCGTACTGGGTTCGGCTGTCTGGACATTCACGGAACCTTGCGGTGATTCACGCGGCAAAGGAACCGGGATCGTGGCCGTATCGATGGTTGGTTCACGGTGGCTTCGAGCAGTCCAATCGGCTAGCTTAGACCTGACCTTTCCCAACCATTTCCCAATGACAATACGTTGACTGATTCCATGCCGAATCGGCGGCGAATCCCACCAGTTATCCGTGACCGAATTGCCTGCCATTACCTGCCGCCAAAGGCGCTGCCATTCCTGCCACAACTCCGCCCTCATTGTGAAGGCGATAAAGGCTGCAATCATCAGCGCCATGGCGCTGCCTTCCAGGAGCGGAAAGGCAATGAGATTCGAGTAGGGAACACCACCGTATATGTAGCTGCGCAAGAAGTCTTCCAGTTCGGCGGAATGGCCCCACTCCGGAGCAGACTTCTCCAGCCCGCGCCAGCCTTTATCGAATGCGGAAGAAGAGAGGCGAATGGACGGGTTTCCAGTCCATCCGGTGGTCACATCGGACGGTATTGCAGACTGGCTCGCGCGTCCGGGAGCGGTCTTCATCAGCCATCGGATTTCGGTCGTCGAACCTGTCTGTTCCGCAGTCTTGCTGCACTGCCGATATGCGGGCAAATAGTAGCTTTGAAGCGGCTCAATCTCCCATACAAACCAAGCTGCGAACGCCAGTACAGGCACACCCAAGAGCACGGCCAGAAGCGCCGCAGTTCGCCACGGAAATGCACGGCGAAACCGCTGCAATCTCACGGCTATTTCTCCCCTGATTCGGGTGCCGTCTGGCGGTGCTTTCTGGCCAGCAATTCCTCGGCTTTCTGATCCTTGATCGCATCAGCATACGTGCTGATTCTGCGCAAGGTTTCGTCGCTCAATGGACCCTTGGAAGCAACCGCGAATAGGTTGACGATCAGGTTGCGCAAAGCCATCAGTTCTGCCAGCAGAACGGTGTCCGTTGGCTTCTCTTCACCTGTGGTGCGGGCTTGGGCGAGCGCGGCCTCGCGAAGCCACTCGGCAACCTTCTTCCCGGCGCTGGCCGCCGCAGATTCGATCTCGGCAAACTCGGCGTCGGTAAGCCGGGTCGCGATAGACTTGGTGCGATTGCTTTCGCTCGTCGGCACAGCAGGAGCCGCAGACGGAGCGGCGACGGGCGTTTTGCCATTGGCGGATGTCATCGGCGGGTACCTCAGTAGAGGCATTGTAGCGCCGTTCCTGCGGTGGCGCTATTGGGGCAGAATACGATAACCCTTTACGAGATAATGTGTTTACGCCCAGAGCGCATTGGAACCATTCAACCTATTGCCGCGTTTACGGCTGTAAACGCAAAATGCTAACCGATTGAATATGCACATGTTAACAAAACCGCTCAACAAGCATACTTACAGCAACCCTGCTGGGGATGACGTGTCCCTACTCCACCCGCTGCTTTAGCAGCGTAGCCCTTCGGCGGGTACGCCACGCGGCTGCCGGAGATCGCCCACAGACGCAGCACAGGCCACCTGGCGGCGGCCTGCGACGGCCCAGAACAGCGGCTAAGGGAAAACAGGTTTATAAGGCCGCGTAGCGTTTAGCCAGTTGCAGGATTGATTCATCGGGAGACGGGCCACCCGCAAGGACCGAGGCGTACTCAAGGAACTCCTGCTCCGCCTGCTCGATAGGTTCGCCGAGTATGGCTTCGACCGTTGCAGGCGTGCCCGCGAAGAGGCTGTACCACTCATGCGTTGAGAGCGCCCAGAAGGCATCCTCTGTCGTCAGCACGGTGCGAAATGGGCTAAGCTCGCGGTTGTATTCCTGGAAATCGGCTTCGTCAACCTCCACAAGCTGGCAGGTCGTCATGTCGTTAGGCGGCTGGCTTTCGACCAAAACAGGAAGGTTCCGGATGTAGCCAGGCTGATTGAAGACGGAGATGCAGTGCGTGTATCCCGCCCCTTTTAACACCGACATGAGCCTCGGTATATGTTCCACCGGCAGTCGCCACCCTGATTCCACAGGCACTACTTTCCAGCCGCGATTCCGAACCCACTCGGGATTGAATTCGGCCTCTCGCCCCTCCTCCGTGAGCATCATCTCGCGCAACAATTTACCGTATTGCTCGACTTGTCTTGGGTCTCTGATCGGCTTCATAGGTTAGTACCTGATCTTTGTCATCGTGTGACCGGCTGCATTCTGTATCGAGATAGTCGTTCCAGAGCCGCTTGAGCTTTCGTAAAGAACAGCCTTTGAACCATCCGAGAGCGTTTTGACTCGAACAGCACCATTGATTTGTTCACTCACGGCAGGTAGCGCCTCGAACTCCTTCGCCGCTTGCGCTGCACCGCCTGCTTTCTGAAGAATCTCCGCACCCTTGCCAGCGGCAGCAGCCTCCTTCAGGAGCGTTGCTCCGGCCCTAAGCTCTGCAACTTCTGGGAGAACAGCCAGCGCCATGTTTGCTGCACATGCCCCTTTACTTCCACCCATCGAGCACTGGGCTGCGGCAACTGCCCACGGAGCCATAATGCTGGCTTCAAGGCCCCCGGCTGCGTTTACTACTCCGGCTGCATTATTCCAAGTTGAGGCATTCTGAGCACCAAAGACCGCAGCTCCCAGACTGCCAGGATCAAAACCGCCATTTAGATTTGGCCCTTGGATAGTTCCTACACCGATGTTTGCGCCACTATCTGGCGTATAGGTAAAAGTGGAACTGTTGTTGCTCGCGTTGTACTGGAACGAATTCACATCGACAGTGCCGTTGACGTAAATACCGCTGTCAGTGTCGCTCCTGCAATCCCCGCGCAAAACATAGCCACTTCCGTCCCCATTGTTGTAAATGCAGTCGTGTCCATCGTCATCAACGTTCACCAATGGGTTGTTGCGGACATACGCATACAGATTCCAACTCTGCGGATCGCCCGGGCTTTGATCTACGAACGGATCATCGGGAGATAAGAACCTACCCATACTGGAGGCGTAGTATCTAGCCCCGAAGTAGTCGTTACCTGATTCGGTATCGCGTTCTTTGCCGGTAAAGTGATGTTCGCTCGCGTCTGCGCCACCCACGCCCACCTGCACGCAGTTCGCCGTACGCGAGTTGCCAAAGGAGTTTCCAAAAGGAAGGCTCAAGCAGTTTAGTTCCGCCACGCCTTGGCCTGCACTATTCAGCGTTGCCTGCACGCGCTTGGTGCCTAGCCAGTCATTGAGAGGGAAGTGCCAGGTGCCGTCCACTAAGTTGGCCGTAGCCAGTAGCACACCCCCTGTGTAGATATTGGTGTGCTGGGCCACTATACCGCCGGAGCCGCCTAGCTCCGTCACCTGCTCGCCGTCCGGGCCAAGCAGATACTGGTTCAGAAGCGTGAAGCCGTTGGTACTGGTTGGTGCCGCGCACGACGTCGAGGTAGCGTACCCCTTGGCCACACGTGCACCGTCGGCTCCGTAGAGATACTGCTCATAGATCGTGCCACCCGTGCCGTTTGGATACGCGACCGCGCAGATTCGTCCTTCAACATCATATGCGTAGAAGTTGTCACCGTCATCGACCATGTTGCCCGCCACATCGTAGGTAAAGGTCGCCACCTGGTTGTTCGCCGTTGGCGTGGTCACAGTATACTGCGAAGCTGTGCCGGAAGCACATGGAGTAGAGTTGGTCGCCGAATAAGCCTCCAGCTTCCGGTTGCCGAATGCATCGTAGGTCCAGCATCCATAAAGGCCAGCTAAAGACGAGGCCACTGTCGTAGCTGCGGTGTTTTCAGTCGAAGTCAGACGATTCAACGTGTCATAACCGAAGCTCCACGTGCCCATTACGGAGTCCGTGTAGCTCTGAAGGTTGCCATTTGCCTGATAGCCAGAGGTCCCAGTCGGAATGGAATATGAGTAAAGTGCTCCTGTGACATATCCTGGATCCTGGCCGCCGATCATGTTAGTGGCCGTAAACGAAAAGTAGGGCGTAGTGGCACCGGAAGTGTCAGAGACATTCAGCGTGATTGCCCAATTCGTACTCGAGCCCACGGTTGAACTCTCGAGGTTTACCTTGGTTCCTGTAGAGTCCACAGACGCCGTCAGAAAACCACCACTAACCGTTTGAATCGCTTTTGCCATTGCCGTGGTTATGGAACTTGCAGTGCTTGTCTTTGTCCAAGAAACCGTACCGGTGGTCGTGTCGTTGATGGTAACGGTCATCGAACCAGAGGCATAGGGGGTGCCACCTGTCATGGTCGATCCGGATCTTCCAACTGAAAAAGATGCTGAGTTAAGTTGAAGATCGTTTGAATAGACGATGCCTGACAGCGCATAGTTTCCTGAAGTTCCGGCAGTTTTAGCTGTCACAACAATACTTGATCCAGAGGCCACAGCTGTTACATATTGAGAGTAAACATTGATCTCTTTGGCAAGTTGTGAAGCAAGCCCGCTGGCTGTGCTGCTCTGCCCGTAACTGACACTCACACTAATAATTTGGCCAATATCGAGAGCGATTGACCCATTATCATAAGTTCGTGTGTAATCCATCTGCTCTGATCCGTCGATATAGAAGGTTCCTGTAGCCAGCCCGCCCTCGGTACCTGATGCTTTCACACTGATCGAGCCCGTACTGACTGTGCCTACCGATGACAGAAGCGCTCCATTATCTGCCTCCGTAAGAATCCGACCACGCTTGTCATACTGCCGTGCGGTTGTGATACCTGCGTCTCCGCTCGTAGTCTTAAGAGCAATCTGTGAATATACCAAATGCCCCATTGCATCATAGGGAGCACCACCAAGAGCCGATTGCGTCTGCGTACTTGCCTGAAGCAGGATCTGTGGCGTGCTCAAGGACGTGGGAGCGATCAGCAAACTTACTTCCTCCAAATGACTGGCTGCATCATAAGAATACTGTGTGCCAATAGTATTCGACAGCGCCGTATAACTTGTACATGTGCTTGAAGAAGTAACCGAGGCAAACCCATTATTCGCACAGGTTCTGTTTCCAGCAAGATCATACCCGTAAAGAAATTGATAGTTTGTAGAATTCGGAGCATAGGGCATCTGCATTTCAAGGGTGAGGCGCCCCATCGCATCGTATTGATACGGGCTACGCTCGGACACCAATGTACTGTCGATATAGGCTTTCTCATCTGTAAGTTTTCCAACGACATTCGCAGCACAGGAGATCGAGGATGAGTCATAGGCATAAGAGGCCACATATCCGCTCGGGTTTGTGCAACTGGCTGGCGGTGTAGAGTAGAATTTGTAGGTCACTCTATTCAATCCATCGTAGCAGTATCCGATCACCTGCGTACCTGACGATACATTCACCGCAGGCGAAACCTTTTGTGTCACATTCCCATTCGCATCATATGTGTAGGTACTTGTTCCAACTTCTAGATTTGTCGCAGTCAACAATCTGGACAGACTATCATAAGTGAAGCTACGGCTTCTGGCCGTATCGCCACTGGCACCATTTTGCGAAACAGCAAGTAGATTGCCCAATACATCATAGCTATAACCTGTTTCCAACGAAGGCGCTGTGGTCAAACCATTTGGTTCGGCCACACTCATCAATTGTCCAGACACATCCGTTGTCTGTTGCCAGTCATTTCCGTTCTCGTCCGCAATATCAACCCATTCATCGGCTCCTGAAGTGATATGCGAATGGCAATTCGATTGTCCGTTTGTAGCAATATCGTCATAGCACCATTGCCGCGTCGAACCATCTTGATTCATCAGGATGGTCGCACGCCCAAGCACGTCGTATGTGTAAGACGTGGAGCCATAAGTGGAATCAGATACAGATCGATAGGGATTAGAAGAAGAAACCACTCTACCTAATGCATCATAAATCGTATCTTGATACACCATTTCCCAATGGGTCAGAGGTAGTCAGTGTCTGCACGGGCCGACCGAGGCCGTCATAACTCATCACTTGAACAAGTGATTGTGAGGAGTTAATTTTTGATGTAACTGTAACCGTTGGGGGAGTTGGATCACTATTGTAGCTGACAAGAATGTCCCCTCCATCCGGGAGCTTTTTCTCCGTCAGTCGTGCAAGACTATCACTATACGTGTAGCTTGTTGTTTGATTATTGGGATCAGTATAGGAAAGCAACTTCCCTGTGCTGCAGTCGTAGCTGTATGTGCTTGTCTCGGCTGTAGTCGTTGAACTCTGATACGGCGAAACTACCGTTTGCGGAAAGAGTCCTGAGCATTGAAATGCTGACGTATACGTCTTATTACCATTTGCATCAATTGACATTGTTGGCATTCCAAGCGAATTATAGACAATCTGAGACGTGGCCGATGTGCCAGAAGTGTTCACGCGAGTAACTGAGGTAAGATTCTCTCGAACCCCGCTTGGACTCCCATTGCTCTGATCATAATAATAATTAGTTTCTGCTGCTAAGTTACCAGCCCCATCTGTCACGACTACACTTGCTGGAGCACTAAGCAGGTTCGCTGCCTGATATGTAGATGAGTTTTCCCACGCATACGTTGTCGTGTTTGTCTTTAACAGATTGCCAGCCGCTCCAGATGTTCCATAGCTATACACGGCAACTGAACGAGGAAGCCCATAGTTGATACACTGACAAGTGGTTGACGGATATGTTGTAGGCGTACTAGCTGACGCAAGGCCGTACTCATAATATGTCACAGGACCGCCGCTAGGGACGTATGTATATACAGTTTTTGTCGTGTTTCCGCTCGCGTATTTTGTAGTTGAATCAGAAATGGGACCCTGCAAAATTTCATCGCCATAAAATGGTGCTAATAAACCTGTATAGTTTTTTGTAATTGTCTTGAGAAGAGTTCCGGTAGATGTTCCCGACGTATTATCTAGGCTGCTTCCTTGATAATACGTCGTGACATCGTTTACGAGCACTTTAGTGCTTTCATATGTGCTTTTTATCTCCTCATCATTCCCTAGTGGGTCAGTAACTATTGTAGTTGACGATGAGCCTGCGTCCCACATGCTAAATTGATAAGACCATGTTTCAGAAGTTGTACTACTTGACCCTGAATTTAGACTCACAGGGTATGGATATACAGTGCGCGTGCTAACCGTGCGAACAAAAGGCGTTGACCTGCTGTAGTTTGGAGTTGTACAGGAAACGGCAGATGTCGTATATGTATATACGATCCTTCCTCCGGTAGGTAACGAAATACTCTCCAGATCAAGAAATGAGTCATATGAAAATGTATAGCTCTTGCTGTTTGGCAGAACAATTTGTGTGAGAAGTACAGATGTCCCGGAAGCTTCACTCGCCTCATAATCTGCAAGAGCGTTATTGCATAGGCGAACTGGCAGGTTAAACGATGTGGAATAACTTACTTTTGAATAGCACAGCTTATATGTAGCCGTACTGCTGTTTACAGATGGAACCTCCCATATTCGTGCTGAAACTGCCCCTGTATTACACCCTGACAGATCGGAAGTTGGGACACCCGGCGTCAAATCATCCTCATCTGTTGACCCGACTCCCGTACTGGTTCCAGGAATCACCCGCCCTATTGTATCCGTCCAGCCAGATGAACCGGCAATAATTGAATTTCCATTTGCATCAGTGATGGTGCTCGCAGTTGTGTCGTATGTGATTCCATCCGGACCAATAAACGTTGTTGCACTGCCTGCACCAGATACTGTAGGAACCGGCATATAGCCTGATCCGTCAGCAGCTAGAACCAATGTGTTTCCAGGGCCATATTTCCCTTGGAGCGCAACGGGATGCGCACCGCCATCTGGTGTAATAACTTGCTCCATTGTTGCAACGGGAAGCGACTGTCCAAGGATCGCCGGCGTAATTGCGCAGTCTCCCCACGTACACCCATAGATTTGGTCCGTAAAACGAGTGCTAAGCTTTTGGTCCCGTACAACGTCGACACCCAGCGGAGTTGGAATCTGTATTGGCCCTGTCGTCACTGTTGCCCCAACTACTGATGTCACATAATAAGGAAAATTAACCCAGTGTCCTGAGTAGTGGGTGATTCCCGTCGCAGAATCCAATGTTGTTGTATCATAAATAATTGACCACTGAGGCCGGTTATACCGGATCATGAAGTTTAGCCTAAGCTTTCCTCCTAACTGAGGGAACGACACCAGCGGCGCTTGAACGTATACATTGCCATTGGACAAATTGACATTATCTATTCCATTGGTTTGGAAATTCGTGTAAGGAACAGCCCCGATAGCAGTGGCTGGAGACTGTATCTGTGCTTGAGCATTCGGAACGCAAAATACCAATATTGCAAAAATTAGCATCCGTAAAGTAGAAAGTTTGCGATTTGACAAGCGTTCATGCAACAAGAATCGAGCAGCATACATAATCGTCTCCGATATCGAAATCATTGTTGTTTCAATACAAATCGGCGCCAGTGACACAGGATACCTTCATTCAAAGATGAGCATCCGGACGAGTGGTCGCACTGTTCTGTAACAGGGTAAGGATTCATCCAGTGTCGGCGTTCTCTGAAGTTGTGGCTGATATCCTAGCCTCTCGTGGAGAATGGCCATAGGGCCACCTGGCGCTGTACGAAGCTGCATCTGTCCATACGGAATATCGCATAAAGGGTCGCGTCTAATCCGTAGATCTGTTCCAACAGTAGAAGTTAACATATCAATCGATAATGGAGGATCGAAGGGACGATACTCATCGATCAAGCGCGCGAGAAGCAGTTCGTCATTGAGGTGGAAATGCAGTTTCACAAGATATGTATCCTCGTTCTGTCCCCATGTGCCACGAATAATTGTGCTGTCAGCTATGAATCGCACATATGCTTTTTGACTGTGCCTATGTGGCCACGCCCATGCTGTCGCGTACAAAAAAAGTGCAGTGGCTGCAATTGTCGCAACTCGTGCTATTGATGCGCTCCTCACATAGCTACCCTCTTGCGTCTGCAGTCCGTAGACGTGTATCCAATGCAAAGCTACCTCTTAAAGTCAGGTCATGACTCATATTGGAAGTAGCTATTTGTAAGCGGCCTAAATTCTTGGTCAGAGGGTTATTACGCTGACGAGTAGCTGTCAAGTGAATTATTGTTATAACGCATTCGAAGGTGAAGTAACCATTTTTGTTTACTATATAGCCAATAGAAGAGCGTCAATGCATTATAGACTGCTGCATAAATAATGCAATAATACTTACAGAGGTACAGTATCCCCATGTCCAGACTGAAGGCAAGCGCCGAGCTTTTGGAAGACCGTCGCCGTCGCGCCTTGGCGTTGTTGGATGAC
>Ga0224530_1001623_pt1 | contig 11499 bp, 9 predicted proteins | sample CBST75metaG_FD_179873 | JGI IMG/M metagenome (GOLD analysis project Ga0224530, IMG submission 179873) | Peat soil microbial communities from Stordalen Mire, Sweden - C.B.S.T75 | ecosystem: Environmental > Terrestrial > Soil > Wetlands > Peat | place: Sweden: Norrbotten County, Stordalen Mire...
GGGGAGGGAGGGAGGAGCGCTCCAGGTTGCAGCGGCGCCGGCGGGTTCTCCGGCGACAGTTGCGAGCGTTGTGAGCGAAAGCCCGGTGGGGGAGGATGTAGGATACCGGGAGTTGGCTCAGGCGCGTCCATTGAAAATGCAACCGCTTGAATCTACGGAACCTTTGCAGCCTGCGCCCGGTCCAGATCGCGCTCTGGATCGTGCGGGGACGCCGCAAAAGGGTGCAAAAAGAGGCCTAAAGCTCGTCGTCGTCCGACTTCGCCCGATGCGAAGAAGCCACAATTGCCGGAGTCAGGACCATCGCGACAAAAGCCAAACCAATCAAAAGATCAACCATAGAAAAGAACTCCTTTCTGAAAACATGATGGCAAATACAACTCAAACAACTGGAACCCCGTGCAACATCTGTGAAGGTAGTCCGGCCACGAAGGGCACAACATAGCCCTTTGGTCGCCGGGGATGGCTCTTTTGTCCAGGCGGCATGGCCCCTTGGTAACCACCTGGCCTGCCCCGGCGTGCAAGGGGGCTCTGCGCTTTTGCAGCCGTGCCAGATGCCGGCGTGAGGAACGCCCACAGACGGGCGGAAACGGCAGAAACTTGCGTGTCCACAGGCGTGACTTTTATGTATTGTCCTCGGAGTCGTTCCGGGGGATACTCGCCACAATGACCGGACAGGTCACCATGGCGACAAAGGCCAGCGCAATTAGGATGTCATGCATGTAGAGGTTCCTTAAATCAGCAGAAAGCGTTCAGGACTGTCATTCCTCGGACGTAATCCACTGTTAGCGCAGAAGTAACCGCGCTTTCCCTGCACATCTTGTACTGTAGGTCTATTTGTATGTTACGCGCCCGGGCGCTCGGCCGGTCCCAGAAGGGACGCTTTTCACGGGATCTTCAGACAGAAGCCGCCGGAGTCCTGTTCGCAAGTCGCAATGTTGCCGGTTTGGTCATGACCACTGCCAGCCCAACTGGTCCAGACTATGGCGCGGCGTCCAGCGTGCGAGCGGCGCCGTCCAGGGCATGGGCCAAGACGTTCAACTGCTGTGCGGCACGGTTCTCGCCTCGGGCGTCGAGGGCTTCGTTGACCCCGGGAATGACCATCGCCGCATAGCCCGTGAACTCGCCCGGAGCGTAGATGGTGTGCCGGTACCAGGGGCGATTGGGCAGGCCATTCTCGGAGAGCAGCGCAATCTCCGCGCGGCGCAGGGCCTTGTTGAGCTTGTCCAGTTTGTCCAGGTCGCCGGAAGGGGTTGTCTGCAGGCGGTGAACGCGCTCCGCCGCGGCGAAAAAATGGGATGCGGCTGCCTGCGCGGGGCCAAAATCGAGAGCCTCCATGCCCGCGTCCAGCGCCTTCCTTCTGGCCGCGGCGAGATAGCCCGCGATCTCGCGGGCATAGGCCACATAGTCGTAGGGCAGCACGTCCGCGTCAGCCATGCGCAGGGCCTCCAGCCCGAAGACGCGGGCCATCTCCTGCAGATACAGGAAGTGGGGATCGGCGTTCTGCGTGTACCAGGCAAAGTTGTCGAAGACCGAGTGATACACGCCATAAGGGCCTTCGGAGGCGATATCGGTGGAGGGCACGCCTTCGTGCTGCAGGAAAGGCGTGAAGTCGGAGCCGGAGCCGAGCACGCCCACATGGGGCTCGTCCTCGGCGACCGCCGGCGTGCTGATGTCGTTGCGCTCCGAGTGGCCGAGCTCGGAGATGCGCCACTGCCGGTAGACCGAGCCGCCCAGCGGGCTCAGCACGGAGCCGGTGACTTCCCGAAGGAACTGCTTCAGCGAGGGCACGGCGGAAGCGATGAAATCGGGTCCGCAAACGCCCACGTCCATGTTGAAGTAGGCGACGGCGTTCTCCGTGGTTCCGGCATGCTGCTCCACCCATTCGGTTGAACCGATGAGGCCCTCCTCCTCGGCATCCCAACTGGCAAAGATCATGGAGCGTTTGGGGCGCCAGCCTTGGCGCAGCAGCACGCCGATGCCGCGCACAGATTCCAGCATGGCGGCGGTGCCGCTTGAGGGGTCGGCCGCGCCATAGAACCAGGCGTCGTGATGGTTGCCGGCAATCACCCACTCGTCGGGGAACTCCGCGCCCTTGATTCTGCCGATCACGTCCCAGATCACGCGGCGCTGGTAGTCCTGTTGCGAAACCAGGTGGACTCTGACGCCACCCGGTCCCAAGTGGTAGCGGAAGGGCAGCGCGCCCTGCCAGCCCTGCGGCGCGCCGGGTCCCTTCAGGTTCTTCAGGATCGGCGCGGCGTCGTGGTAGCTGAGGGGAATTGAGGGGATGAGGGGTTGGTTGCCAGAGCGTCTGGCCGGAATTCGTGCCGAGTCAGGCAGGTCCAGGGTGGAAGCCACGCCGGGCGTTTCCGGGTCGCCGGGATACTTGAAGAGATATTGCACCGAGCCGCTCTGCACGCTGGTTTCAGGCCGCCAGGGACCCTCCGGGTAGGTATCGCCCTTGGAGTAGCCGTCGTCCTCGGGATCGGAGTAGAGCAGGACAGCCGCCGCACCCCGCTGTTCGGCCAAGTAGACTTTGACGCCGCGGAAGATGGCGCCGTAGCGAGCCAGCACGATTTTGCCGCGCACGTCGATGTGCCGGGCGGCCAGCAGGTCAAAGTCTTCGCGGCGGCCGTAGTTGGCGTAAACCACCTGCGCGGTGACGTCGCCCGAACCGGCCGAGCCGTGGAAAGGCATCTCCACCCCGGGATTGTCCTGGTACGCGTCACCGTCGACGTGCTCCCGCGTGGGGCCGGCGAGCAGCAACTGGCCGCTGGCGCTGTAAACCTCCAGCCGTTCCGCTTTGGGCTGATTCAGCAGCACGCGGTAGGGCACAATCTCGGTTTCAAGCCCCGCCTGGCGAAACATCCGGGCGATGTACTCGGCAGTTTTGCGGTCCTGCGGGGTCGAGGCCCGGTGGGGCTCAGCGGTCAGTGCCTTCAGGTGCTGCCCGGCCAGTTTGGCGCTGGGCACGGCCAGAAATCGCGCTTCGATGCGGGCCTCCCGGCCAAAGTCGGCATAGCCGAAGACCGGGGCCGCCAGAGGAGGGACCGATTGCGCCCGGGATGGAACGGGAGCCAGAGCCAGAAGGAAACAGAAGGCAAGCGGTCTGCGCATATTCATCGGCCGAACCTCTTCAGGGTCTCTTTCCACCGCTTCGGCAGTGGGAACAGGCCCGCGGAAAAGCGAGCAATCGAGTTCATTGCGATGCGGATAGCGTGCAATGCGCACATGGCCTGGCAATGAAGCCACAGCTTACACTAGAAGCTGGGGGAACTTGCTCTGAGCGCGAATCGCGAGTTGGATGAGGAGCCCATGGGTCTTGACCGCGAAGAGGTCGCGGCCGTCTCCCAGGCGCTGGCCGACGTGGAGGCCGAACGGTTTCCCCAGGTGGTGCGCGCCCTCCGCAACCCCAACTTCCGCCTCTTCTGGAGCGGCAACTTCCTCTCCAACATCGGCACCTGGATGCAGAATGTGGCCCAGGGCTGGCTGGTGCTCACGCTGACCGGCAACTCTGCCTTCTGGCTGGGCGTGGTGGGCTTTGCCGGAGCCATTCCGTTCCTCTTCTTTACCCTCTTCGGTGGGGTCATCGCCGACCGCGTCAACAAGCGCCGCCTGCTGCTGTTCACGCAGTCCACCATGATGGTCCTGGCCTTTCTGCTGGCCGCTCTGGCGTACTTCAAGGTGATTACCGTGTGGGAGGTGACCCTGATCGCCTTCCTCAGCGGAGTGGTCATGGCGATGAACCAGCCCAGCTACCAGGCTCTGGTGCCCAAGCTGGTGCAGCGCGAAGACCTGACCAACGCCATTGCACTGAATTCGGTGCAATACAACATGTCGCGCATCCTGGGTCCCACGCTGGGCGGTTACGCCATGGCCTTGATGGGCGTGGCCGGCAACTTCTTTTTGAACGGCCTCAGCTTTCTCGGCGTACTTTTCGCGCTCACCCGCATCCGCTACCCCAAAGAGAAACCGGCCCGCCGCGAGAGCATGTTGGCCAGCCTGCGCGGCGGCCTGGGTTACGTCCACAGTCGCCCGCAGATGTTCGCGCTGGTGGGGATGATCGCTGTATCCAGCCTGCTGACCATGCCCTTCATGGTGTTCATCCCCTACTTTGCGCGCGTCCAACTGGGCACTGACGCTAGCGGCATGGGCTGGCTGTTCGGCGCATCCGGCCTGGGTTCGGTGCTGGGCGCTCTTACCGTGGCCTGGATGGGCCAAGTGCGCCACCGTGGCAGGGTGATCACCTTCAGCGGCGTGACCGTGATGGCGGTGGTGGTGCTCTTCTGCTACACTCGCATCTTTGCGCTGTCGGTTTTTCTCATGTTGTTGGAGGGCTGCGGCATGATGTTGGCCACCACCTCGGTGAATATGGCCATGCAAACCCTGTCTAGCGACGAGATGCGCGGGCGGGTGATGAGCATCTATGGAACATGCTTCCTGGGGCTGCCGCCGGTGGGTGCTCTGCTGGCCGGCGAGCTGTCACGCCACATCTCCACGTCTCATGCGCTGGCCCTGATGTCTGGCCTCTCCCTGCTGGTGTTTCTGGGCTTCTTCGCCTTCTCCAAAGCCCTGCGCGAGCTGGACTAACAGCAGCAAGTCAGCGGGTCAGAGGAGGGAGCCGGGGGCTTCAGCCCCCGGAAAGAGAGCAATCTGACAGGGCCTTCAGGCCCGGGCTTTTCCTCTTTTTCTACAGAACTCGAGTGGGGGTTACAAATGAATCCACAAAAACAGCACCAACTGGGTGCCCCATCCATGCGACGTCTTTCTGTCGCATGGGTGGGAAAGCACAAATCTCTCAGCGACGACTGATCAACAACCTAAGCCACCGGCTGGGCGCAATGGGCGCAGCGCTTCGCGGCCAGAGGAATCTCGCTCAGGCACTCCGGGCAGGCTTTGGTAGACGGCGCAGCTTCCGGCTCGCGCTTCTTCAGCCGTGCCAGCAAGTGGTTGATCGGCAAAACGATGGCGAAATACACCACGCTTGCCACAATCAGAAACGAGACGGCGGCATTGAGGAAGTTACCGACCTTGATGTGGCCGCTGCCGATGTTCAGCACCACGCTGCTGAAGTCGGGCTTGCCCACGGTGGCCGCGATTGCCGGGTTCAGCACATCGCTGACCAGCGAAGTGACAATGGCGTTGAAGGCCGCGCCCAAAATGACGGCTACCGCCAGGTCCACCACATTCCCACGCAGAATGAAATCCCGAAATCCCTTCAGCATGATGCCCTCCGGTGCGCAATCTTGGGGGAACCCGAGCGCGCCTGCGTCTCATCCTAAATGGAGTTAAGGCCCGAGCGGAAGCTGGAAGTGGCGCGGCTCTGGTGTTCCCCACCCCAGCAGCGTATAAGTTATTTCCCGGAGTAGTTATAAATTGCGGCTGGCGGAGGGAGCCAGGGGCTTTAGCCCCCGGAAAGAGCGCAATTTGACGGGGTCTTCAGGCCCGGAATTTTGCGCTTCTTCTACAGAACCAGTTTGAAGGGTTACAAATAGATCCACAAAAACAGCACCAGCGCCAGGATCATGAGTTCGGAGTAGAGCAGCAGGAGGATGCCCGCATAGTAGAGGTTCCAGCGGCGGCCCAGGCAGCGGGCGGTTTCAATCATGGAGCAGAAGACCACCGGCGCCAAAAGAACTTGCCATGGGCTGTGGTGCAGCGCGTCCGCGTGGGGAAAGCCGGCCAGCAGAAGGCTGGCGGCCAGGGCGCCCAGCGCCAGCAGCACGCCGCGTGCAAGCGACCGCTGCCGGAGCTGAAAGAGGGGAAGCGCCATGCCCTTTCCTCTAGACGATCTTGACTGTCTTGCTTCCCATCGCCGCAAGCGACTCGGTGTAGGGCTCGCGCAACACGCCCCGCTCGGTGATGATGGCCGTCACGTACTTGGCCGGAGTTACGTCGAAGGCCGGGTTGCAGATGCCCACACCGTTGGGGGTGAGCTGCTTGCCGCCGTGGTGGGTCACTTCCACATGCGGGCGCTCTTCAATGGGAATGCCGTCGCCGGTTGCAGTGGCCAGATCGACCGTGGACCAGGGGGCGGCCACGTAGAACGGGATGCCGTGCTCGTGGGCCAGGATGGCCACGTTATACGTACCGATCTTGTTGGCCACGTCGCCGTTGGCGGCAATGCGGTCCGAGCCCACCACGACGGCCTGGATCCGTCCAGCTTTCATCAGGCTGGCGGCCATGTTGTCGCAGATCACGGTGGTTGGAATGTGGTCGGCCATCAGCTCCCAGGCGGTCAGCCGCGCGCCCTGCAGAAAGGGCCGGGTCTCGTCGGCAAAAACATGAATCTGCTTGCCTTGCTCCACGGCCGAGCGGATTACGCCCAGAGCGGTTCCGTAACCACAGGTGGCCAGTGCGCCGGCGTTGCAATGGGTCAGCACGCCGCCTTCTTGCGGCAGCAGTGCGCCGCCAAAAGCGCCCATCGTCTTGCAGGCGGCAATGTCTTCCTCGTACATGGCGTGGGCTTCGGCCAGCAGTCGGTCCTTGATCTGGTCCAGGGTCACGCCGGCGGCCAGCAGATTGGCAAACAGGACCTTCATGCGGTCGATGGCCCAAAACAGATTCACGGCCGTGGGCCGGGTTCCGGCCAGCCGGGCGCAAACGCGCTCGAATTCGGGAGCGAACTCCTCGGCCGTGGCGGCAGTGGTGCGCAGGGCGCCTAGGGCCACACCGTAGGCGGCGGAAACGCCAATGGCCGGCGCGCCGCGCACCACCATGGTGACAATCACGTCTGCCACCTGCTCATAGGTGGTGGCCAACACATAGCTCTCCTCGAGGGGGAGCTTGGTTTGATCGATAAAACGTACGCCTTCGGGAGTCCAAGCCAAGGTAGGAATCATGCAGTTCCAGTTTAAACCGTGGGACGGGGGGCAGGGGGCAAGAACAGGGAGTAGGGATCGGAGGTCAGTGGGCAGAGGGATGAGGGCTTGGCTCGATTTTTCTGGTGAAACAGGGGAGAGCGGGCCCGGGATGGAGAGCTTTGATCCAGGCAGAGAAAAGGGCTCCGAGAGGCGGGCAAGGCGGGTTGAAACGGGTCTATTGAAAACCTTTTCATTTTTCGCTGGACTTGCCTCCGCCCCCGTGCTGTACAGTTGTTTCCGTGCATTTCACCGCAGTTTTCTCTTGCCTCTGTTCTGGCCGTGCCCTGCCTTGCCAAAGGCGCCGAGCCCTGCTAACGGCAATGGACCGACTGCGAAGACCTGGAATTTTTTGAAGGAAGCGGGGAAAAAACCTCTCATGGCCACACGATCCACACCTCCGGCGGCTAGCAGCACGCCCAACTATGTTGTGCCGTTCATTATTGTCACTGCCTTGTTCGGCATCTTCGGGTTTCTTACCAACCTGAACAGCAACCTGATGCCCCACCTGAAGTCGCTCTTCGATCTCTCCTACGGGCCGGCCATGCTGGTTTCCACGGCCTGGTTCTTCGCTTATCTGATCTTCTCGGTTCCCAGCGCCAAGCTGATCGAGGCCGTGGGCTACAAGCGCACCATGGTCATCTCGTTGTTCATCATGGTGGCCGGCGCGCTGCTCTTCATTCCCGCCGCCAACCTGATCAGCTTCCCGCTTTTCCTGGCGGCCATCTTTGTGCTGGCCACGGGCGTCTGCGCCTTGCAGACCTCGGCCAATCCCTACGTTTCGATTCTCGGACCGGAACACAGCGCCCCTGCCCGGCTGACGCTGGCGCAGGCCTTCAACTCCCTGGGCGCAGCGGCGGCTCCGCTGGTGGTGGGCCGCTTCATTCTCACCGATCCCAGCAAGATTTCCAGCAAGGCCAGCATCGCTCACACCGTGCAGGGGCCCTACATCGCCATTGCCGTTGCGCTTCTGGTGCTAGGTTTTGCGGTCATGTTCATGCACCTGCCGGCCATCACCTCCACCCGCGCCTTCCGCCCCGCCACCGACGGCAAGCCGTTGTTGGGCCGCAGCATCTGGAGCTACTCGCACACCGTGCTGGGCATGGTGGGCATCTTCTTTTACGTGGGCGTGGAAATCTCGCTGGCCTCGATCGCCATCAGTTACTTCCGCACACAGGGCGTCAGCAACACCGAGACCGCGGCCTTCCTGGCTTCGTTCTACTTTGTCGGCATCATGGTGGGCCGCTTCGTCGGCAGCTTCATCATGTCGTGGATCAAGGCGGAAAAGCTGCTGGTCATCCTCGGCCTCTTCGGCGTCGTGCTGCTGCTGATCTCCATGTTCTCGACCGGTCAGGTCGCCATCTGGACCCTGGTGCTTTGCGGTGTCGCCAACTCCATCATGTACCCGAACATCTTTGCCCTGGGCATCGCCGAACTCGGACCGATGACCAGCAAGGGCTCGGGCGTCATCACCATCGGCAACGTGGGCGGAGCGGTGGTTCCCCTGCTGTTCGGCGCACTGGCCGACAAGGTCGGCATCCAGTACGCCTTCGTGCTGCCCATCATCTGCTACCTCTACGTGGCCTATTACGGTCTGTCGGGCTTCAAGCCCTCGCACGACGCGTAGGGCTGTTTCTTCTGTTTGCCGAGGCCTTCCGGACTAAACCGGAAGGCCTCGGCGTTTCTGCGCGGCAGGGAACGAGCGGGTCAGTGGGTCAGCCCTATAAAACTGTGCGTCTCCAGCGCCACCCGGCGGCAAGGGGCCGCGCGCAAACTGATCACTGACCACTGATCACTGTCTTTCTGGACTTGGCTCCGCCGCGCTCGTAGAGTTGAAACAATATCGCACCGACACCAAGGAGTTGTTCTTGTTGACCCTTACCGCCCTCGATTGGCTGATCTTGCTGCTATCTTTCGCCTTTGTACTGGGCATCGGCTGGAAGCTCAAATCCAGCATGAAAACCGGCCCGGACTTTCTCGGAGCCGGGCGCACGCTGCCCGCGTGGCTCTGCGGGCTGGCTTTTGCGGGTGCCAGTACGGGCGCGCTGGATGTCATCGGCATGGGCGCCGCGGGCGCGCGGTTTGGCCTTGCCGCCGCGCATTTTTACTGGCTCGGCGCGATTCCTGCCATGCTCTTCCTGGGCCTCTTCATGATGCCCGTTTACTACGGCTCCAAGGCCCGCTCGGTGCCGGAGTTTCTGGGCCTGCGCTTCGACGCGAAGACCCGTCTGATCAATGCCGTTCTCTATTTGGCCGTGATGGTTTCGAGCGCCGGGATTTCGCTGTATCTGATGGCGCGGGTGATGCAAGGACTGCATCTTTTCGACGTGCTCGTTCGCCTCGCCAGCCTGCCAGCACAGGGCATTTTTCCGGTGTTGGTCGGGCTCCTCGCGGCGGTGGTGCTGGCTTATGTGCTGCTCGGCGGGCTGGCCGGGGCGATGTACAACCAGGTACTGCAATTCCTGCTGCTGGTGGCTGGCTTCGCGCCTGTCGTGTTCCTGGGGCTGCGCTCGGTTGGGGGTTGGCGCGGCTTGACGGCCAATGTTCCGGCTGGTTCTCTGCACGCATGGCAGGGCAGCGGCGGCCATCCCCTGGGTATGGAGATGGTGGGTCTGGGAATGGGGCTGGGTGTTGTGCTGGCGGCGGCGAATTGGTGCGCGGGCCAGCGGGTGATCCAGACCGCGCTGGCCGCAAAAGACATGGAGTCGGCGCGGAAGGCTCCGTTGATCGCCGCCATTCCCCGCCTGCTATTGCCTTTCCTGTTGATTCTGCCCGGTCTGGTGGCCATTGCGCTGCCCACGCCGCGCACCACCACCGAGGAAACCGTGCTGGGCGGGGCCATTTATCGCACCACCACCGTGGTGCGGCCGGAGGCCGAGGCGGGCCAGGGGCTGGTTCCGGCCAGGATGGATCCGATGACCGGCAAGCCGATGATTGCAGCCAGCGGCCAGACGGTGCTGGACTACGACATGGCCACGCCCAACCTGCTCATGCACTTTTTGCCCACCGGGTTGCTGGGACTGGGGCTGGCGGCTCTGCTGGCCAGCTTCATGGCCGGGATGGCGGCCTGCGTGACGGCCTTCAACACCGTCTTTACCTGCGACATTTACGAGACGTGGCTGCACAAGGACGGCAGCGGGGAACACACTCTGGCGGTGGGCCGAGGTGCCGCGGTGGGTGGTGTTCTGCTGTCGGTTGGTGGGGCCTTTGCCGCGGTCCGCTTCAACAGCATTCTGGACGCGCTGGCGCTGGTGTTTGCGGTGGTCATGGCCCCGCTGGCGGCGACGGTTCTGCTGGGCATGTTCTGGAAACGGGCCACCGGCCACGGCGCGTTTGCCGGGTTGCTGGCTGGCATTGCGGCGGCCTTGCTGCACCACGGGTTGGCGCACGGCGATCCGAACGATCTGGCGCAGAACGTTTGGACGGCGATTTTCGCTTTCGGGGCGAGCCTGCTGGTGACCGTGGTGGTGAGCTTTCTGACCACGGCGCGGCCGGAGGCGGAGTTGCGCGAGCTGGTGTACGGGCTCACGCCGCGGAAGGCCAACAAGATCTGGTGGAAGCGGCCCGAGGCGCTGGCAGTGGCGATTCTGCTGGCGATGATTGCGTTGAATATTCTGTTTGCCTGAGAAAAAAGGACCACGATGAGCTTTGATTTGCGCGTTGCGTTGGGATGGATGTTTCTGCTGACCGGCCTGTTTCTCGGCTTCTTTGGCTTTGCGAGCAAGGACAACCCATCGCTCTGGGTCAAGAGCCTGGGCATGGACGTCGATCTATGGTGGGGGCTGGTGCTGGCGGTGTTTGGGCTGGCGATGCTGGCAGCAGGGAAGCGAGCGCAGACGAGACGAATACGGCTCTGACCGCGCCGGCGAAGGGAAAAAGCAAGCGGGGACGGTAAAGCTGGCAAGTCAGCGAGCCAGCGAGTCAGCGCAAGGCAGGCGCGCGATCTCTTTCTGCCACTGGCCAAGAACCAACCTGTAAGTCCCGACTTGGTTTTGCGCCTATTCCGGACGGACGCTGAAGCGCATGGTGCGGTAGTCGAAGGTGTAGGCCTTCAACTGGTCGAGGGCGTCGACGCCGAGAACACCGTACACATCATCCAGAGCCGCCGAGCCGAGAGGCTGGGTGAGCACCTGGATGTAGTGAACATGGACCGTCGTCGGTCCGGCGGTGAGGGGCACAGTCTCAGCAACATAGGCTGGCTGCGGAGGCGTGGCCTGGGCGCCGGGCAGCGAGAACAGTTCCATCTTCTGGCTGCTGAAATCGTCGCTGTGCTCGCTGTAATAGCGCGAGGTGAAGTAGGTCTGTTGGCCGCCGACGTCGATGACGTACATGCGCTCATCGCCCATCTTCGATCCGGTCGATGCTGCCGCGCCAGCGGCGGCCTTTGATTCCGTGGACAAAGAGGCATCCGCAGGGGGCGCAGGTTTCCCGAGAGCCACAATCATCTGATCGCCATCGAAAAAAAAGCGCGCGCCCTGGACTGGGGCGGAATCCTTTTTGGCGGGATCGGCCTTTTGCGGCGGATCGGCCTTGGGGGTGGGACCGCCGGTCTGGGTGGTCTCAGGTTTTGGACCGGGGGCGGTTTTTGGGTCCGGCGCGGCGGCTGCGGGCTGGTCCTTTTCCCGGGGCTGGACCTCAATGG
>Ga0224530_1001629_pt1 | contig 11476 bp, 10 predicted proteins | sample CBST75metaG_FD_179873 | JGI IMG/M metagenome (GOLD analysis project Ga0224530, IMG submission 179873) | Peat soil microbial communities from Stordalen Mire, Sweden - C.B.S.T75 | ecosystem: Environmental > Terrestrial > Soil > Wetlands > Peat | place: Sweden: Norrbotten County, Stordalen Mire...
AAGAAATCCCCTGGTTGATCGAAGAGATGATTCGCCGTACGCCCAGCAATGCCAGGAACCGCATCGATTCGGGTTTCTGCTCCCGGCTGATGGATGCAGCGCTTCTCTACGATTGGCGCGGGAACATTCGCGAACTGCGGAACTTTGTCACTCGGACCATCATCTTGCAGGATCCGGACAGCGCTATCCGGGAGTTGGAAACAAAGATCGCCGCGAGCAGCGCCATTGCCGCTCCGGAGCGTACGGAGGTCCTGGAGTCTCACTGCCCCGAGTTGCGGTCCACAGTGCGCGACGTGAAAGACCGCACTGAATTGCAACTGATACAGGATGCGCTGGAAATGTGCGGATGGAATCGGCGCCGGGCAGCGCAATACCTCAATATCAGCTATCGCGGGCTGCTTTACAAGATTCAGCAGCATCACCTGACACCCAGGCCGATCAAAAGCGTCAGTGAGACCATGCAGAAGAGTTATTCGGCACCGGGCGATGCCGCGTAGCTGCGTCCAATTCCCTGCGGTAGCGAAAAGTTGCCCATCTTGAGCATGGTGGATTGAGAGCCCTTCCGCCGGGGAGTGCGGCACTTTTGACTACAGCGTGATTCAAAAACAGTTCAGCAACGATTGGCTGCAATCCGCCGGGATGTAGAACCGAACGGATTCGCTGTGCCCTTGGGTTTTCTCTTAGCGCAACGGCGTCCTGAAACCGCTTCCTCAATGAAACTCCTTTGCCCGGCGCCAGAAGTCTATCTCAGTCGTGGGATCTCACTGCCGATCCCGTTGCCGTCCATTCCATACCAACGAATATGCAAAGAACTGGTACAGAGTATGCAAAAGCCTGCATACAACTCCCAGGCTGGCAAAAACCTGCGAGATGCCATAGCATCTCTTTTCTTCGAAATGCCTGTAAATACTGACAATTTTTGCATCCGAGGGGACCGAAGCTTTGGCCACCATCGTGCAACAAACTCAGCATCAAGGGTCGCAGACCCATGGAGACAGATGCCTTCAGCCCTCGCACAAAGCTTTCGAATCGATCCGGCAGACCTGCCCAGTGAAGCCGTCATTTTTGGCAGCACCGCCGCCATGCGAGAGGTCCGCGCCAAGATTGACAGCTTGCTTCACAACGATCTGCCTGTGCTGATTCAAGGAGAAAGCGGGACCGGCAAGGAATCCGTCGCAAGGTACCTGCATTCCCGTTCCGACCGGCGCAATGAGCCGTTCGTAAAGCTGAATTGCGCTGCGACTCCGGCTGGGCGGCTGGAAGGCGCGTTGTTGGGCTACGAGAAGGGCGCATTTCCAGGGGCGAGCGAAAGTAAGAGAGGTCTGGTCGAGATTGCGGGTGGCGGAACGCTCTTCATCACCGAAGTTGGCGAGATGGATCGCTCGCTACAGGCAAAGCTGCTGCGCCTATTGCAGGATGGCCGTTACGCGCGCGTTGGAGCAGGCGAGGAGAGGCAGTCGCACGCACGAATCATCTCCGCCACAAACATCGATCTGGAAACGGCCGTGAAGGCACGCGCATTTGGGCAGGATCTCTTGTACCGCCTTGACGCAATTGGCCTGCAATTGTCGCCGTTGCGCAAGAGAACAGAGGACATTCCCCAGCTTTGCGAATACTTTATGCGAAAGCTGGCTGAAAGATTCGGCAAGGTAGCGCCGCAGTTGACTCCGGCCGCCGTGCAGTTGCTTGAGCAATGGAATTGGCCGGGCAATCTGCCCGAACTGGAGAATTGGATTGCGCGAGCCATGATCCTTGGCGGCGAGGACGACCTAAGCGATGGATTGAGGCGCCAGATGGCGCTGGCCAATATTAGCGGGCGTCCGAAGCCGCGAATCGTTGGTTTGGAAGAAGCACCCCGCCTGGCAGCCTCAGCAGCAAGCAGGGTGACCGCTCTCAGAGTTTTACAAGGCAACCACTCGATCCGGCGCAAAACGGCCGTGAAACTCGACATCGGATACAGCTCGCTTCTTTACAAGCTGCACGGCGCGGGCGTTCCCCGACGGCGCAGGAACCGCAGAGAAATTCTGCCTCCAAAATGATTCATTTCTATTCATCAGCCGCAAGGCAAACGCTTTGATGTTTTTATGAATTCGGGCTGGGAGTGTTACTTGTAGGGCGCCTGAGGTTGTACTCATCAGGATTTTCGCTCCGCTCCCCATCAGCGAGTTTGAAGGCCATTAGTTCCCTCTTTTTCGGGATGGTCTTCCTGTAGTTTCAAGCCCCGAGTTTAGGGGCGAATGGCTCGAGGTTTGAGCAGACGAGAGAAAAAGTGGGATGTAACTCACAGGGCGAAGCTTTGCCTTTCAGACGGATAACCGGGAAGAATTTACTTGAAAGAAAGGCCAGGATCCATGCCGGACTCGCAGAATAACGATCTCGGAACGCGCGAAGACTCGGCCTGGTGGGCGCTGTACACCCGCCATCAGCACGAGAAAGTGGTGGCAGAGGTCCTGCTGGCGAAGGGCTTTGAAGTTTTTCTTCCGCTTTATGAATCCATACGGCGGTGGAAGGACCGGAGCAAGATGCTTTCGCTGCCGCTATTTCCCTGCTACGTCTTCGTTCGCGGGGGACTTGACCGGCGATTGCAGGTCGTGACCACTCCAGGAGTTCACATGATTCTGTTCTCCGGTGAACATGTTGCGGTCATCCCTGAAGCTGACATTCAGGCAATTCGGAAAACGGTTGAAGGGCCCTTTCGTGTGGAACCTTATCCCTATCTGAAATGCGGCGACCGCGTGCGAGTAACTCGCGGCTCCCTTGAAGGCGTGGAAGGACTTTTGGTTCGCAGGAAGAATCTCTTTCGCCTGGTTCTCTCCGTGGACATGCTGGCACAGTCCGTGGCCGTGGAGATTGACGCCGCGGATGTGGAACCGGTGGCGGTGCGCGGCCTACCGGGCACGACGCCGGCAGGGCTCGGAAATCTCCACGAAACGTTTTCTTATTGCGAGCAATGAAGCCCGCGCATTCGGGTTGAGGCAATCGAGCATAGATGAGGTTAGTACGAATCATGCTCCAGGCATACCTGGCTGAACGCGCCGGATTCAGCATTCAACCGCAAGAGCTAGAACTCTTGTTTCGGCGGCCGCGGCCCAAGAGAATGCACGATGCCGGTAGCCAATTTGCCTGCGATCGTAAGTGGGGGCAGTTATGAAATTCAGAACGTACACCGCTATTAGTACAGGGTTTCTACTTATCGTCTTATCCGGTTGCTTATTCGGGCAAGCGCAAGCGGCAAGTAAAGCTGATCGCGGGGAGAAGACTGAGGCCACAGAAGCTTCTGCGCCAACGCCCCAAGCGCCATCGGGCAGTAAGCCGCACGACAATAGCTTCGTCATTGGCAATGACGACCTGCTATCCATCAACGTATGGAAGGAGCCGGATCTTACCCGGACAATCCCCGTGCGGTCGGATGGAAAGATTTCGCTGCCTCTGGTAGGAGAAGTGCAGGCAGCCGGACGAACTCCATTGCAACTTGAACAGGCCATCGCCGCGAATCTCCAGGCCTTTATGACCGCGCCGGAAGTCACGGTGATGGTTCAGCAAATCAACAGCGAGAAATTCAACATCCTCGGACAAGTGGCCAAGCCGGGATCGTACTCGCTGTCACTCGCAACCACGGTGGTGGATGCAATTGCCGCTGCCGGCGGGTTCAAGGACTTCGCCAAGCAGAAAGGCGTCTTTATCCTTCGCCATAATCCCAATGGACGCGAATCTCGCATAGCCTTCAACTACAAGGAATTTATCAAGGGCAAGAACCCCAGCCAAAATGTCAAGCTTGAACCAGGCGACACGATCGTCGTGCCTTAGATGAGGTTGCCTATGCACCCGTGCGTTTGTCTAAGTGCTGTTCTGTTGGCGACCATGCACCTCTGGGCACAGGTGGTGCCAAGCGCGACCGGACCTCCTCCCGACACGGGAGATGAAACTCAAATGCAGACGCCTCCTCCAGTAAACGGTGCGGCTTATCCCATGACACTTGGCGCGGAAGCACGGTCAAATTATGTGAGCGCCGGATTGACCGTCAGCGCCGCATACGACGACAACGTGATTGGAGGCGACAGCGCTGCACCGGTCGGCGATGTCATTTACTCCATCTGGCCATCGATTATGCTTGGCCAAACCACGCCGCGGATACGCGGGACGTTGATGTACAGCCCGGGATTCACAATCTACCATCCTACGAGCGCACTGAACCAAGTGGATCAGAATGCAGCAGCAGATTTTCAATATTTATTGAGCCCGCACCTGTCAATCAGTTTGCAGGAGGCCTTCCAGCAGTCGTCGAATGCCTTCAACCAGCCCCAGCCGGGCATTTCCGGATCTGGACAAGCTCCGCCTGTATCCGTAATCGTTCCGTTCGCAAATCGGCTCACCAACGAAACAAACGTGGAACTAACTTACCAATTCGCCAGAGATGCCATGATCGGTGGTTCCGGGATGATCACTTCGCTGAATTATCCCAATCCCGCCCAGGTCCCAGGTATCTCGAACTCGAGTTCGCGCGGAGGCTCCGCTTTTTACGCACGTCGTTTTCTGGGCAAGCAGTATATCGGCGAAGTGTATGAATATTCACGGATTCTCGCCTCTCCCACGAATGAGCAGACCGAGACTCAGACGAATACCTTTTCAACTTTCTACACGTTTTACTTCATGCGCACTCTTTCTGTTTCTCTTGGAGGCGGCCCGCAGAATACCACTGCCTCCCAGTCGTTTTCTCCAACCACCCGCACGTGGGCGCCTTCCATCATGGCAAGCGTCGGCTGGCAGGGGACGCGCACAAGCTTTGCAGCCAGCTATCTACGAACAGTCACCGGTGGCGGCGGGTTGATTGGGGCTTTCAATTCCAATAACGGGGCCGCACTTGCGCGCTGGCAGGTTGCACGAACCTGGACCCTGGATTCGACGGCCAGCTACTCCGTCACAAAGAATGCGAATGCGCTCTTTGTTGCCTCCAGCCCGGGAGGGCACACGTTCTCGGGAACCATTCTGGCCCAGCACTCTCTTGGCCAGCACTTAACGGCACAACTCGGATACGACCGCCTGCATCAGAGTTATGACGGAATAGCGGTAATATCCACAGCACCCGACAGCAATCGCGTGTTCTTTTCCTTGTCCTATCAGCTAACAAGGCCCTTGGGGAGATAACCATGGCAGAACTCTCAGAGGAACAGGATACTGGGCGGTTCGACCTCCAGCGCTACATCAGCATCGTTCGCCGCCGCCACGTTTATTTCTTAGTGCCGCTGCTGATTGGATGGCTTGCGGTCTGGGGAGCCAGTTGGGTTTTGCCGGCGCGCTATAAGTCAGGCACGCTGATCCTGGTCGAGCAGCCTACGATGCCAACCAACTATGTCACTCCCAATGTGGCCGACGATCTACAGGATCGACTGCAAAGTATTACACAGCAGATTCTAAGCCGTACCCGCCTTCTGCTCATCATTAACAAGCTGCATATCTACGAGGGACAGGGCAAGCAGATTTCAGACGATGAAAAAGTCGAGTTGATGCGAAAGGATATCGACATTCAGCTCGAGCACGACACGCACAACTCTCAAATCACCGCATTCAGGATCTACTATTCGGCGCGCGATCCCCGCGTAGCCCAGAAGGTGACCAGCGAACTTACCGATCTCTTCATTAAAGAGAACACGAGAGTGCGCCAGCAAGAGTCGCAGGACACAACCAATTTCATCGCGAGTCAGCTAGAGAATGCGCGCCAGAGCCTTGCCGAGCAAGAGGCGAAGGTCCAAGAATTTGAGGGACAGCATGAGGGCGCACTGCCCTCTCAGCAGGCGAGCAATATGCAAATCCTGAGCGGGCTGCAGGCGCAGTTGCAGAACGAGCAGGATTCTCTGAACGCCGCAAAACAGCAGCGAATATATTTTCAGTCGCTCATCGAGCAATACCGAGCAGTTCACGGGACCACTCGAGCTCCGGATGGTACTCCGATGGGGTTGCAGGCGATCGACCAGGAATTGGCCAGCCTCAAAGCACAACTCGCAGACCTTGGCTCGCACTACACCGACCGCCACCCCGATGTTCAAAGCCTGAAGGTCAAAATTGCCAAGACCGAAAAGAGAAGAGAGGAGTACATTGCCAGCCTGAAGAACAAAGGCAGCAACGGTGTGCAGTCTGCCGACAGCGCGGCTGAGGCGGCGCAGAACCCACAGTTAGTGCAACTGCAAGGCCAACTACAGGCCAACCAAGCTGAAATTGCAAATCGTGAGCAGGCGATCAGCTCCTTGAAAGGCCGCATCGGCAGTTATCAAGGACGCTTGAACGAGGAACCTGTACGCGAGCAGGAAATGGCTGATCTCACCCGCGGCTATGAGCAATCCAAGGCTAATTACGACGACCTGCTCAAGAAGAAAAACGAGTCGGAAATGGCCACCAGCATGGAACAAATGCAGCAGGGCGAGCGCTTCAGCATTCTTGACCCTCCCAGCTTGCCGGTAAAACCGGACTTCCCCAACCGGCTGAAGTTCTGTGGAATCGGGGTAGGCGTCGGTTTTGTGTTGGGGCTTCTTTTGGCGGGCGGATTCGAAGCGCTGGATGATCGTCTGCACAGCGAACAGGAGATCAAGTCACTGCTGCCGGTAGCCGCAATGGCCGAGATTCCGGAAATTGTGAGCCCGTCGGACGAGCGAACCACCAAGAGAAAGATGGCGCTGGGTTGGGCGATGGCCGGGGTGGTGTTTACCGTCATTCTAGCCGGGTCAGCGTTTAGCTTTCTGCATAACTAAGGTAGTCAACATCATGTACAAATCCTTCTTCTATCTCGCGCGCAACCCGTTCGATCTGACTCCCGACCCCTCATGCTTTGTTCCCACGACGCGGCACAATGAGGCGCTTGCGGCGCTTTATTATGGCGTTCGGCGGCACAAGGGATTTGTGGTCGTGACGGGAGAAGTGGGGACGGGGAAGACATTGCTGCTTCGCTGCCTGCTTGGATTGCTGAAGGAAAGCAAAGACGTTGCCTATGCCTATTTGTTTAATAGCCGGCTTTCTTCAACGGAGTTTCTGCAGTACATCCTCTCCGACTTCGGTCTGCCTGCTTCGGGAAAGAACAAGAGCGAATTGCTGCTTGACCTGGGCCAATTCCTGGTGTCGCGAGGTTCGAAAAAGCTGACCACAGTGCTGATCGTGGACGAGGCGCATCATTTATCGGCAGACACACTGGAGGAAATCCGCCTTCTTTCAAATCTGGAGACGAATGACGACAAGCTGTTGCAGATCGTCCTGGTCGGCCAACCCGAACTTGACGAAAAGCTGGATTCCGTCGGTCTAAGACAACTTAAGCAGCGAATTGCGATTCGCGCGCAGCTTGGCCCCCTGGATGCCGATGAAACAAAAGATTACATTGTGCGCCGCTTACAAAGCGCGGGAGCAGGCACGAACGCGACGACGCTATTTGCCCCGCAGGCGGTTGCAAAAGTACATCTCCACTCGAAAGGCTACCCACGCCTGATCAATACAATCTGCGAGAACGCCCTGATTACCGCATACGCGAGGCAATCGCCGACGGTGACTCCGGACATCATCGAAGATGTGGCCAAGGACTTCCGCCTGGAGGTGGTTTGCGCGCCCAAGCAGGAGAGAGTGGCGCACCCGAATGAGACCGATCTTCAGCGAGCGCTGAACGCTTTGCTGGACCTATTCGCCTCTACGCAAAGACCGATCACAGCCGGTTCAGAACTCGATGCGCCGGAAGCCGCCGAAGCGAGGAAATATGAGCCGTATATTTGACGCGTTGCAGAGATTGGAAGCCGAGCACTCGGGAGTTCCCTTGTCGAAGATTTCAGGGGCGCCCGAAGTGCTGCGGTCTGTCGAACTTCAAGCGACGTCGGAAGCGGGCAAAGCGGCGGTATCAGAGCAAGCCAGTGAAGCAAGGATGGCGGAGCGCGGTGCGCCCTTCGAGTTCAATGCGGTTTCCCCTGTTGCAACGGCAGTCGAAGCGACTGCGGCCAGCGAGCCGTCTGTGCTGGATCAAAGCCAGGATATGTTCGGCCTGTTCCAGTCGCTGAAGGTGACGCTTTCTCCTCAAAGCAGACTGGTATGTCTTGGCGAGAGAGGTAGTCCGGCAGCAGAAGCCTTCCGGCTTTTGGGGGTGCGATTGCGGCATCTCCGGCGCGACCGTTCACTCAAAAGAGTGCTGATCACGAGCACGGTTCCGAAAGAAGGCAAAAGTATGGTTGCCGCCAACCTGGCATGTGTCCTGGCTTTGAGAACAAAGCAGAGGGTCTTGCTATTGGAGGGTGACGTGCGGCGGCCGACCTTATCGCAGATCTTTGAATTGGGAAAGAACCGCGGCCTTTGCGAATGGCTGGAGGGTAAGTGCAACCTGGCCATGAGTATCTACCATCTGGAGGGCCCAGGGCTCTGGTTTTTGCCGGCGGGCAGCCCTTCGACCAATCAACTGGATCTTGATCAATCAGGAAAACTGTCCACACTTCTAGATCAACTGACCGCATGGTTCGATTGGATCATTATCGATTCTCCTCCTGTGCTGCCTTTGGCCGATACCAGCATCTGGACCCGGCTGGCAGATGGAATTCTTTTGGTAATGCGCCAAGGAACCACGCAGAAGCGGCAGTTAGAGAAAGGACTCGAGGCGCTCGAGTCAAAGAAACTTATTGGCGCTGTGTTGAACGGGTCAAAAAATCCCGAGCACAGCGACTACTATTACGGCACGGTTGCGGCATCAGGGACGAACGACGACTCAAGAGATAAGCTCTGAAGCTGCCACGGCCTCATCCACATTCTAAGAGCAATTAGATTCACGTTTACGCTCTTGCCTGCGTGAAAGAGCATGCGCGCCAAGAGACCGCCCTAATTTGTGATTTGTAACAGACACTCAACATGTCGAGAGAGGAGTGAGCCATGACTCAGGGACGCATGGATGGAACTACACATCTGTCTGAACCGCTATTGCAGTCGGATGCGGCTAGAGTACGTGAGGTCTTAAGTAAGAACGCCCTTGAGCGGATGATCGCCATCGAGCGGAAAAGAACGGAGCGGTCCAAGGAACCTTTTCTGCTCATGCTGCTGGAAGCGGGGATCCCGCAAGGTTCGGGAAGAGACGGAAAGGCGCTCAACCGGATGGTTTCAGCCCTATTGTCCTCGACAAGGGAAACCGACGTAATCGGCTGGTACAAGGACCGGACTACAGTCGGCGTGATCTTTACGGGCCTGGGGATCAACGACAAGAACACAATCCTCAGCACGATTCTGAGTAGAGTAAGTACGACGCTGCGTGAGCGGTTGACGTCAGACCAATTCAGCCAAGTCAGCATCTCATTCCATTTCTTTCCTGACGACTGGGATCACGACAAATCCGGGCGCCCCAGCAATCCAGCCCTGTATCCCGATTTGATGATTCACGGCAACGGCAAGCGGACCCTGTCGGGAGTCAAGCGGGGAATGGATATCGCCGGAAGCGCACTTATGTTGATTGCTTGCGCGCCATTACTCCTGATTATTGCTTTGGCGATCAAAGCTACATCCAAGGGGCCTGCGCTCTTTAAGCAACAGCGGGTCGGGCAGTACGGGCAAAGCTTTCAATTCCTGAAATTCAGGTCAATGTACATCGACAACGATCATAGCGTCCACAAGGAATATGTAACGAAGCTAATCGCCAGCGAGGCTGATCCCGAACCGTCGTCCGGCAATGAAAAAGCCATCTACAAGCTTACGAACGATAGCCGGATCACGCGGGTGGGTAAGTTATTGCGAAGGACCAGCCTGGATGAACTGCCCCAGCTTTTCAACGTTCTGAAAGGCGACATGTCGCTGGTGGGTCCCCGGCCTGCAATTCAGTACGAATTGGAGGCATATCAAACCTGGCATCGCCGCAGGGTGCTGGAAGTAAAGCCAGGACTAACCGGACTTTGGCAAGTTACCGGACGAAGCCGCGTAAAGTTCGACGACATGGTTCGCCTTGATCTGCGCTATGCCACATCCTGGTCTCCCTGGGTCGACTTCAAGATTCTGATGCGTACGCCCCTGGCCGTAATCAAAGGTGCGGGCGCGGTCTAAAGCTTCAGTCTTCGATTGCACTTCGGACACAGGCAGATATCGCGTCTGTCCCAACCTATGCCGGGTGCAGTCGTACGCAAACGAATATTCGCAGTCCACAATGGCTGCAAGAGACGGTGAAACAAATGAAATTTGGAGTGATTGGATACGGGTACTGGGGCCCGAACATTGTGAGGAACCTTGCGAGTCTGGATGGATCGCAGGTGCTCGCCATTGCCGACATGAGTCCCGCGGCGCGCAGCCGCGCACACAAGGCATATCCATCAATCACCTTAACTCCCGATGCGTCAGAAGTGATCACGTCAACCGAGATCGATGCCGTGGCCGTAGTTTCACCTGTCTGGACGCACTACGAGTTGGCGAAAGCCGCATTGGAGAACGGCAAGCATGTATTCGTAGAGAAACCGTTCACCAGCAACTCCGCGCAAGGGGAAGAACTGATCAACTTGGCCATCAAAAACAATCTCACGATCATGGTGGATCATACTTTTCTGTTCACCGGGGCGGTGAAGAAAATCAGGCAGCTCCTCGACGAGGAAACTCTGGGAAATCTCTATTATTATGACTCCACACGAGTCAATCTAGGCCTTTTTCAACACGACATCAACGTTCTTTGGGATCTTGCTCCGCACGATCTTTCCATTATGGATTACCTCATCAAAGAGAGTCCCGAGGCGGTTGTTGCCACCGGGCAAAAACATGTAAACGGCTACGAAGATGTGGCGTTCATGACGGTCTATTTTCCAGAAAAGATTATTGCGCATATCAACGTAAATTGGCTTTCTCCCGTCAAGGTAAGAACCACACTTATTGGCGGAGAGAAGCGCATGGTGGTCTGGAACGATCTTGCGGCTGATGAAAAGGTAAAGGTGTATGACAAGGGAGTTAACGTCACTAACCGGGAAGGCGTCTACGACTTGCTTGTGAGCTATCGCTCCGGCGATATGTGGGCTCCTCAACTGGAACAAATCGAAGCGCTGCACGAAGAGTTGTCCTATTTTGTGGATTGCATCTCAACCGGACAACAGCCCTTCAATGACGGCCGTGCCGGTTTGCGGGTGGTGAAGATGCTGGAGGCAGCAAGCGAATCGCTGAACAAGAGAGGATCCCTGGTTTACCTATGAACTCGTACAACTGCATTTCAGACGACGTAAAACTTGGCATGAACGTGCGGCTGCAGAAGTTTACGAATCTCTATGGGTGCGAGATCGGGGACGAGACACGGATTGGCGCATTTGTGGAAATTCAGAAGAATGCAAGAATCGGCAAACGCTGCAAGATCTCCAGTCATACGTTCATCTGCGAAGGCGTGGTAGTCGAGGACAATGTTTTCATCGGGCACGGGGTCATGTTCATCAATGACAGCTATCCTCGCGCCACGACGGTGGAAGGCGGCTTGCAAACCGAAGCCGACTGGAAGGTCGAGCCGACGGTCATAAGG
>Ga0224530_1001630_pt1 | contig 11474 bp, 11 predicted proteins | sample CBST75metaG_FD_179873 | JGI IMG/M metagenome (GOLD analysis project Ga0224530, IMG submission 179873) | Peat soil microbial communities from Stordalen Mire, Sweden - C.B.S.T75 | ecosystem: Environmental > Terrestrial > Soil > Wetlands > Peat | place: Sweden: Norrbotten County, Stordalen Mire...
GAACTGATGGAAGCCATGGCCGGCTACGACCGCGCATTTGTGATCGATGCGATCGTCTGCGGGGGGCGACCGGGAACGATCTACCGCCTCGGAATCGACGACGTGGCCACCACCCGCAACACTTCCACGACGCACAACGGCAGCCTTTCGGCCGCTTTGGAACTGGGCCGGCTTTCCGGCGTGAAGCTTCCGGATGAGGTGCGTATATGGGCGGTGGAAGCCGGCGATGTAACTACTTTTCACGAGGACCTCACACCTGAAGTGGAAGCGGCGGTCCCGGTTGTGGCCCGGGAGATCATGAGGCAACTGTTTTCCCTAACCAGCGTTAGTCCTAGGAGATTGGCCGAATGAAGATAGGACTCTACTTTTGCACCTGCGGAACCAACATCACCGAGACGGTGGACTCCGAGAAGGTCATGGCCGAGTTGACGGCGCAGTTTCCCGGCTCGTATGCGGCCAAGGTCGAGTTCATCTGCTCGGCTGAAGGCAAGACGTTCTTCAAAGAACATCTCCTCGCCAACCGGCCCGACCGGGTTGTTGTCGCCGCCTGTTCGCCGCGGGAGTACGAGAACACCTTCATGCAGATTCTCTCCGAAGCCGGGATCAATTCCTACTTCCTTCAGATGGTCAACATCCGCGAGCAGGTGGCGTGGGTAACGCCCGATCCTGCCCAGGCCACGCAGAAGGCCACGACGGCAATTCGCAGCGCGATGGCGCGTGTCAGTCGGCAGGTGCCTCTCGAAAAGAAGGAACTTGAAGCCAACAACGATGTGCTGGTCATCGGCGCCGGTCCGGCTGGATTGCAATGCGCATTGTTTTTAGCCGAGGCTGGACGCAAGGTCGTGCTGGTGGAAAAAACTCCCACGATTGGCGGAATGCCGGTGCTCTTCGAGGAGTTATTTCCCACGATGGAATGCGGCCCCTGCCTGCTGGAGCCCTTCGAGGAGGAGGTTCTCCATGGTAACTACGCGCATAACATCGAATTGCTGTTGCTCTCGGAGGTCGCGGGGGTCACCGGCTACTACGGAAATTTCACCGTCACCATCAAGCAGGCTCCGCGATTTGTCGGGCCCACATGCATTGGTTGCGGAATGTGTGTCGAGGCTTGTCCGGCGTCGGGCAGCAACGAATTCAATTGCGGCATGGCTGAGAAGAAAGCAATTGCCATGCCCTTCCTCGGAGCGTTGCCCAACTTTCCTTACATCGATTGGAAGTCCTGCCTGCGCAGCCATGGCGATAACTGCCAGCTCTGCCTGGACACCTGTCCCATGCCGGAGACGATGCTGTTGGACGACAAGGAACGGATCGTCGAGCGCAAGGTGGGAGCGATCATCCTGGCCATCGGCAGCAAGCTCTACGACTGCCGCAAAATCAGAGGTTTAGGATACGGCGAAATTTCCGGCGTCTACACCAGCCTGGAGTTCGAGCGGCTGGCCTCTGCCAATGGGCCGACGGCAGGCGAAATCAAGACTCCGGCGGGCTGTGCGCCCGCCAGTGTCGCTATTGTCCACTGTGTTGGCAGCCTGGACCCCAAACACCAGCCGCATTGCTCCGGCATCTGCTGCGAGTATGCCTTCAAGTTCAATCGCATCCTGGAGCATAAGCTGCCGGGAACCAAGGTTTACCACCTCTACAAGGAGATGGTCGCATCCGGCAAGGACGACTTTTCGATGTTGGATCATGCGAGGAAAAATCCCCACGCCACCTTCCTCCGCTACCACGATCTCAAGGAAATTGAGATCTCCGCGGTCGCTGGCGGGCAGAAGATTACCTACCTGCGCGAGGACGGCGAGAGCGATTCGTTCTCCTCCGAGATGGTCGTGCTCTGCCCCGCGATGGTGGGCAGCGAGGACGCGGCCAAACTCGGCGAGATGATGGACCTGACGCGCGGCGCGGCCGGATTTTTCGACGAGCTGAATGGAAGGCTGCACACCGCGCAGAGCAAGGTGAAGGGCATCTACTTGGCGGGTACATGCCAGGCGCCGATGGACATAAGTCATGCCGCCAGCCAGGCCATGGCCGCCGCCGGATACGTCTTATCGGGACTGGCTGCCGGAAAGAAGCTGGTGATTGAGCCGATCACCGCCGCGGTCGATAAAGAGCGCTGCTCGGGTTGCCGCATCTGCGGCGGCGTTTGCCCTTACAAAGCCATCAGTTTCATGCCTGAAACAGAGACCTCGCGGGTCAATGCTCTGCTCTGCCACGGTTGCGGCACATGCGTAGCGGCCTGTCCGGCAGGAGCAATTCAAGGCAACCATTTCACCAACGATCAAATCCTTGCGGAAATCGAGGCTATCCTGCAATGACAACACTTGAGCAAACGAACCCTTTTGAACCGAAGATTGTCGGTTTCCTGTGCAACTGGTGTTCCTATGCCGGAGCCGACAAGGCTGGCGCATCGCAAACTCCCTACCCGCCCAATGTGAGCGTGATCCGCTTGATGTGCAGCGGCCGCGTCGATCCTCAGTTTGTTCTCGATGCCTTTCACAAGGGAGCCGATGGTGTAATCATCCTGGCCTGCCATCCTGGCGACTGTCATTACAAGGAGGGCAATTACCGGGCAGTTCGACGTCATCGCATTCTGTTGCGCCTGCTGGAGCAGTTCGGCATCGAGAAGGATCGCTGCAACTTCGACTACGTCTCGGCGGGCGAAGGAGAGAAGTTCGTCCGCGTCATCACAGAGATGGTCAGCACCATTAAGGCGCTTGGACCCTTGAGAATTCCTCTTCCCGCCTCCTGACACGGGCGTGCGCCGCAAGAGCAGTCGTCGAGCGCGCGCTCCGGTATCGCCTTTCCTCTGTTTCTCCTTGCCGACAGCCGAACATTCAGACTCGAGCCGCAATCCCGCATTGCTCTTGAATTGCGAGATGAATGAATATGTCTGCCCGGCTAATCTGGATACGTTGAAACAATAACTAACGCGCAGTCGAAATCCGTCGATAGAGTCTGTAGCACTACGCGCCTTCATGATTCAGAGCTTCGAACCTGCGTGAAAGGATGGTTTCGCAATGACATCGATTATTGGAAACATGCGCCTCTCAAACAAGTTCAGAGCTGCGTTTGGGATGGTTTGTATCCTGTGCCTCCTGCAAGGAGCTATCGCGCTGGTAGGCCTATCCAGAATTGGCAGTTTGACCGATGACTTGACCCAGCGTACCCAGTCGGCCGCACAGGCCGTACAGATGAGCGGGGACTCCACGCAGCAAATCGGCAATGAGGGGGAACAGATCAATGGCACCAATCGGTCATTCCGGTGGCTGGTAGCGGGGATCATGGGGCTGGTGACGGTTCTCTGCATCTGCGTCGGCGTGTTCCTGACGCATCTGATTGTTCCGCCCATTATGGCTGCGACCGCGGCCCTTGAAAGCGTGGCGGAGAAAGACCTGACGGTGTCGGTAGAGATTGTGAGCGAGGATGAGATCGGGCGGCTTTCCGGCGCCCTGAATGCCAGTGTGGCCTCAATGCGCGCCGTCGTGCAGTCGGTAGCTCAAGGCGCTGGAACCCTCTCCGCCGCGGCGGAGGAACTGAGCACTCGCTCGACCGAAACCAGCGGCAATACCCAGATCCAGACTGAAAAGACCAGCCATATCGCTACAGCAGCACAGCAGATGACATCAGTGATCGGCGAGATCAGCGAAAATGTCGAGGCCGCCTCGGTCCTGAGCCGCGAGTCGGCTGATTCGGCCGATGAAGGCAGTTCCGTGTTGCAGGCCGCAGCTTCAGCCATGGAGAAGATAGCAGCGGGCACCGGCTCAATGACGGAGAAGATGGGCTCGCTGGCTCACCGCTCCGAGGAGATCGGCAAGGTGGTCAGCATTATCCAGGAGATCAGCGAACAGACCAACCTGCTGGCTCTCAATGCTGCCATCGAGGCCGCCCGCGCTGGAGAGCATGGCCGCGGGTTCGCTGTGGTGGCCGGCGAGGTTCGCCGCTTGGCTGAACGCACCAAGGGAGCCACCGAGGAGATCGCCGGAACCATCCGCAGCATTCAGGGCGAGACCAAGGCGACCCTTGATATGATGCAGAGCAACCGCGCAGCCGTGGAAGCCGGTCAGCACGAGACGGAGCGGGTGCGCTCCAGCCTGACAGCTATCGCCGGTTCCTCCAAGCAAGTCGAGCAAATGATTTTCATGATCGCCGCCGCCGCTTCCGAGGAGACTATCGCGGCTCGCGAGATAGCCGAGTCTGCCAGCCAAATCTCTCAACTCTCGACGAACAACTCCCACGCTGCCGAGGAAGCTGCCGAGGCGTGCAAGAGCCTCTCCGCTTTAGCCAGCGACCTGGATGGCATCATCCGGACGTTCCGCACCGACATGGACTCTGGCCAAAAACCTTTCCCGATTTCTTGATGATGGGCCCTTGTTTTGTGGGCAATTCACGAAACTCCCTGCCGATGGCCGAAGACTATCCTTTCCGGCCATGTCGGATTCATCATAACTCTGCCGAATCGGGGTGGGGAGAAGTTCTCTCACCCCAGCGACGAAGTGGGTGCCGGTGGATCCTTCAGGGTCGGGGCATCGCCGGGAACCCCGATTCGCGTCAGAGTCTCGCGATAGTTCCACGGCATCTATTCCGCGGGGCAGGCGGCCAGTTTCCGGGCGTGGCGCTGCAACTCGACCAGGTAGTCGAAGGAGTTAGCTCCACACAACTGGCAGGTGTGGATCAGGCTCATGAACAGATCGCCGACCTGCGCCCCATGCAGGGTGCGGTAGAAGAGCGCATTCTTTCGATGTAAAACCGCGCGCTTCAACGCCCTTTCTGCGACATTATTACAACCGGGAAACCCCCCGGCTCTGCCGGGGCGACAGTCGGTGTTTGACATATACGGGAGTCGCCCCCGGTCGGTGCTTTTCCATTCTGTTTTGCGAAGGAGCTGAAAGAATGCGTGCGATGAGAATGCGCCATCCCTACAGGACTCCGGCTCTATCATGGCGGGATCGCTTTCCCCACGCTGAAGCGCGGGGCTAACCAATACTGCGCCTCCGGCGCGGGATTTCAGGCCTACGTGAGCAATAAGCTTCCCTTGGCAAGGCACGAAGTCAGGCCCCTTTGAGGGGCCACCAACCATAAAGCCCCCGGCTCTGCCGGGGGATATTTACTGTCCAACGGGGCCCCGGCTTTGCGGAGGAACAACGTCAAGGGCTGCCAGTGCCGCAGCAGATACGAGATCGCCTGGCCCAACCCCGAGTTCGGTTCTGTCCTGCGCTCGTCAAGCTGTGCCTCCAGCCAGGCATGCAGTCTGTCCATTACCGGCCGGCTGCGTTCCTGATGAAGCCGCAGCCGCTCGTCCGGCGTCAGGCCGCGTTCACGGGCTTCGGCATCGTGACCATACACCTGGCCCAACAGCTCCAGCACATAACGGCATTCGCTGGGGAAGTTCTCCGCGACCTCTACGAACTGCCGGCGTCCATGGGCGAGGCAGTTGGCCAGCAGGATCTCCACGCCCGCTGGTAACCTCGGCACGTTGCGCGACAACGCATCGCACATCAGGATCGGGATGGGAAGTTCCCCTCGGCGCTTCTTCAACACCTCGGCGAGGTTCTCGCCAGCATGACGACTACTCTAGTCGTCCCCCACGCGGGGGGCGTGGATTGAAACAGGCACGCCGCAGGCGGGGCATCCTGCTGAAGCTGTCCCCCCCCCCCGCGCGGGGGGGGGGTATGGATTGAAACGCTGTAGGCCAAACGCAGACCTCCCCAAAGAAGCACTGAACGCTCAGGGAAACCTCGAAGGGTGTACTTTTGGGTGTATTAATCTGGTACGAATTTATATCTGTTTCATTTTACATATCTTATGCGTAAGTTCGAATCCCTGTCTCCGTAAACGAAAGCAAATAAATGAGTTACAGGAATTCCGCACCGTCCGTCCTGTTCGTATTGTCCAGCCAATTTGGCCCTGTAATGCCATTTTGCACGACAATGAGATAGGTGCACGACAACAGATTTGAACGCGGAAGGCAGCGCGCCGCATACCCCCGGAATGGACACCCGTCGGCGGAGACGTTCCTGCTCCCACCCTTTTTTCTTCTTTGATTGAGAAAACCCCTGACCACGTCGGTAGATAAGCTTCCGCAGGCCGCGCGCCCAGGCTGTGTAGAGCCGGCCTTCTCGACGAATATCGTTATTGGCCCGCCTAGCGTTCGAGTTCGGCTGGTTGCCTTCTCTTGAAACGAAGGGCCTACATCGCGGCCGCTGCGGGACTTCGGGCAGGCGACCAACCTTTAACCTTTATCCCTCGCTTTGGCCTTAAGCTTTGCCGCCAGATATTTCACAAGCGCCAAGAGGAGGCGCCCGTCCTTTTCCCGGACGGCTTGCACGATCAGTGCAGCCATCCACCCGCCCAAAATCACGGCATAAATCGCCAGCAGCGCATGGGCCTCTTGGTCATCACGTGGACAGGGGATTGGAAGTTGGGTAATTGTCATGGCACACTATGAGTGTTTTTATTATCACACTCATAGTGTGTAGACCGAAAGTGACAATGTCCGAATGATGATTACGTGCGTACCCAAGATCCCAGATTGTTGTTTGGCAAGCGAGTCCGCGAACTGCGGCTGGCGAACGGCTTGTCTCAAGAAGAGTTGGCCGAGCGCGCCGATCTCCACCGCAACTACGTCGGTGGCATCGAACGCGGCGAGCGTAATCTCGGCCTTGTAAACCTTGTGCAACTTGCCCATGCGCTTTCCGTCAAGCCCGCCAAGCTGCTTGAGACAATCCCTTAGGCAGCGAATGTTGGACACCCCTCGGACCCAGTTTGATGCGGGTGTGCTGGATACCTAGCGTCCTCGATCGGTTACTGGCCTTCTTATGAACCGCGGGGCCTGCATCGCGGGCTCTTCGAGGGCTTCGCTTGGAGCATCATCGACGGCAACCTGGGCCGGAGATCGATCCTCGATAGCCTCCGCGCAGACGCGATCTTCGCTATCCGGGGATTCAGGCTCGACCGAAGCGGCCTTTGCAGACGGCAGTTCTTCCGTCTCAGCATCGACGAGTTCCTCTACCTCTTCCGTCCTGCCAAGTAGCTCCTTGTCGATCACGGCCAGGCGCTGCTCGTACTCTTTGAGCTTCGCCTCGTAGGGACTTTCATAGTCAAGCGCGGTGTGCAGGCGAACCAGCGTTGCCTCGTTTCCCTGAATGGTGGCTTCAGTTTCGAGAATCTTCGACGGCAGGTCGCCGCCGCGGCGCAGGACGGAAGTGAGCAGGGATTGGGCTGAAGGCAACCCCATGTGGGCTTCCGGGCGCGGTACATCGAACCACTCCCCGGCCAGGTTATAGCGGACGGCCGTGATGTCCGTGATGCTGCCGAGTTCGTCCTTGATGAGGGCGTCGCTGACTGCGAGAGGAACGTCGAGGCCGTTGACGGTGAGCTGCGTTGTGCTGTCGAGGTTCTCCGCCGCGCAACTCCTGCTCCGCTCTCCGTCTGAAGCCGACAGGTGCGCAGCATGAACCACTGTTTCCATCCTCGGCATCTGACCGTGCTTCGGCGCGCACGCAGCCCCCTTGTCTCATCTGACTCCGGATGCCGGGTCGGCTGTCACTTCATCCCCGGCACGATGCCTCCTTGCGACCCTTCGACGCTCAAACCCGCACTCAAAGCCGCGGATCATACCCGTCCCAGCGCCTTACTTGACCCTCCGCACCCGAGCAGCCCCATTCAAAGTACATAGCCTTCCATGAGGGCGGCTTCCTTCAAGTCGCTGTATCAGAAGCGTCCCTCCCGAAGAGCATGCAACTGCGCACTCATGCGTGTCGGGACGCTCCAGATACAGCACTAAGACATTCCAGGAGTAATCCTGAGGACAACTTGTAACGAGCAGAAAAGATAGCCGTTATTAAGATTCTTGTTCTACTGCATGCATTGGCTGGACGATTCTGGCTGTAATCAATTCTGCCACCCAGTAGGGTGAATAGGCGCTACCAAGACTGTCCTTCGGAACCAACACACGGCTACCCGCCGGAGGCGTGTTGGCTAGTTCACAAGTTCACAAGTGGTAACTTCCGAACAACCTGTCAGGAGTAAAATTCGAATCGGTGCCGGAGAACTGGTTCAAAGCCGAAGTTTTATTCGCTTGCCTACACTTCCGGCAGCGCAGCGGCGAAGTATGGATCGTTAACGCATCCGGGAAAAATCCGCGTGCGGTCTTCGCACTCTTCATCGAGGAGCAGGCATGATCGAAAAACCAATCGAGATTCGAACTCCGGATGGCGCTGCAGACGGCTTCCTGATTCAGCCGGAAAAGGAAGGCCGCTGGCCGGGCGTCCTCTACCTGACGGACATCTTCGGTATTCGCGATGCAAGCCGCGGGATGGCCAGCCGTCTCGCCGCCGAGGGCTACGCAGTGCTTCTCCCAAACATCTTCTATCGCAATGGCAAACCGCCCATCTTCAATTTCCCTTTCAAGCTAGGCGACGAGCGCTTCGTAAGACGCATGAACGAGATTCGCGGTCCGCTGACGCCCGACGCGATGGACCGCGATCTTTCCGCGTACGTCGATTTTCTCGCAAAGCAGCCGAGTGTCAGTGGAAAAGCCTTTGGCGCCGTCGGCTTCTGTTTCTCCGGGCAAATGGTGTTGCGGGCCACTGCCACGCGATCGGACCAGATTGCCGCCGCTGCTTCATTCCACGGCGGCGGTCTTTGCACCGACGCACCGACCAGCCCGCACACGCTCCTTTCTCGCGTCAAGGCGCATCTCTATTTCGGTCACGGCACCGAGGATCACTCGATGCCGCAGGAAGCCATCGAGAAGCTCAATCGCGCCCTTGCGGTGTGGGGCGGAAATTACGAGAGCGAAGTTTACGAAGCGCACCACGGCTGGACCGTTCCCGACAATCCCTCATACAACGAGCGCCAAGCCGAGCGCGCCTACAAGAAACTAACCGATCTTCTCAACTCAACTCTCAAGCGCAACTGAGCGCGGGCGTTCACGACTGGCGCTGGCCGCGACGCCAGCAGACAGGTGAAAGGAGTTTTGATTCAGGATGAAAACACGCAAATTGGGAAAATCAGGGCTAGAGGTTTCGGCTCTGGGACTGGGCTGCATGGGCATGTCGGAATTCTATGGCGCTGCGGACGAGAGGGAGTCCATCGCCACCATCCATCGTGCGCTGGCGTTGGGCATCAATTTTCTGGACACCGCCGACATGTATGGTGTCGGGAAAAATGAGGAGTTGGTCGGGCGCGCCATTCGCGACCGGCGCGACCAGGTAATTCTGGCCACTAAATTCGCAAACGTCCGCGGGCCCAACGGCGAATTTCTGGGTGTTAACGGACGGCCTGAATATGTAAAGCGGGCCTGTGAAGCCAGCCTCAAGCGCCTTGGAGTAACGCATATTGACCTTTACTATCAGCACCGCGTTGATCCCAATACGCCCATTGAAGATACGGTCGGTGCCATGGCCGAGCTGGTTCGGCAGGGCAAGGTGAGGTTTCTGGGAATGTCGGAAGCCGCGCCAGGAACGATTCGCCGCGCCGCCAACGTCCATCCCATCACCGCGCTCCAGACGGAATATTCTCTCTGGTCGCGGGATCCGGAGGGCGAGATTTTGGAAACCTGCCGTCAGTTAGGCATCGGCTTTGTTGCCTACAGCCCGCTGGGCCGGGGCTTTTTGGCCGGGCGCTTCAAAACCCCTGAAGATATTCCCGAGGACGATTGGCGGCGTCACCACCCGCGCTTCGAGGGCGAAAACTTCAAACGCAATCTGCATCTTACTGAAACGGTAAAGCAACTTGCGGCAGAGATCGGCTGTACGCCGGCGCAGGCCGCCTTGGCCTGGGTGCTCGCACAGGGTGAAGATGTTGTCCCCATACCGGGAACCAAGCACACGCGCTATTTGGAAGAGAACGTCGGGGTATTGAAGGTTCGGTTGACGCCTGAACAGCTTGGCCGGCTGAATGCGGCTTTCCCGTTGGGCGTGACGGTGGGAGCGCGATACCACGAGCAAGGCATGCGCGCCATTAATCTATAGCCATGGCAACCCATGTCAAAGTGGCCCTTGTCACCGGTGCTGGTCGTGGACTGGGCCGGGCCATGGCGTTGGGCTTGAGCCGCGCAGGATTTTGTGTGGCCATCACAGCCGCCCGCAACCGTGCTGAACTTGAAGCCGTTGCGCGTGAGGCGCCGCGAGGACAAGTGTATCCGGTGATTTCCGACGCCAGCCGTGAATCCGACTATGCAGCGCTGGTCAGGGAAGTTCAGGAACAGCTTGGCCCGGTGGATGTCCTGGTGAACAACGCTGGCCGGGGGATGCATTACGTTTCGGAGCGATTTATGGTCGAGCCAACTCGCTTCTGGGAAACGGATCCAGAAACCTGGCAGATGGTCATCGACACGAATGTGAATGGGCCATTCTTTCTGGCGCGGACTGTGACGTCGGGCATGATCAGCCGCGGATGAGGCCGGATCATCAACATCTCGATGAATCACGAGACGATGCGGCGGGTGGGTTTTTCGCCCTACGGGCCGTCAAAGGCCGCGCTGGAATCGGAAACGATCATCTGGGCGCAGGACCTGGCGGGAACGGGTGTAACCGTCAATGCTTTGTTACCGGGAAGTGCCAGCCTTACGGGTATGATCCCCGATGAAGTTCCGCCAGCACTACGGCAGAAACTACTGATGCCCGAGGTCATGGTTCCGCCGCTGCTCTGGCTGGTTTCGCCGGATTCTGACGGGATGACTGGCCGCAGGTTGGTGGCGACGCGATGGCGGACTGATCTTGGCGGCAGGGAGGCCGCAGAAGCTGCGACAGACCAAGCGGGCTGGTAGTGACATGACGGAGCGTCAGAAGGCGTAGATTTATGAGAACCGCTTCAACGGCTCAAGCGCCGCACGTGAATCCGGTAACAGACAATCGATATCCTGGCGAGCGGACAGGCCAGTCTAAAACTCTATTTCCTGAATCCATTGTGATGCACAAAATCGTCTCTGTCGCGACGTACCCGCAAGTAATGAACAGGTGTGACGGGATAACCCAATCGCATACTGAACGCTATGGAAAAGTTGTCCGGGAGATCGAGCAGCTTCGCAATTTCGGTTGCCACTTTCTTTCCAGACAACGAGCTTACGATATGGACGCCGATCCCGAGGGAGTTGGCCATCAACCACATGTTTTCCATCGCGCAACCGAGGCTGAGGATGCCCAAGAAATCGCCTTCTGAGGCCGGCGCCCGGCGGCTCGGATCGTAGAGCACGAAAAGAAGGGCCGAGCTCGATACGATCTACTTGGCCATAAACGCGCTCCGGTCTTCGTTCTTAATCTCTTCCAGGTCAGGATCGGGTGTTTGCCATGATTTGGGAAACATCGTGCCCAGATCCAGGTTTTCTTCCGGTGCAATTCGTCTTCGGTAAAAGACAATCCGGCTATTTACTTGACGCCACCAACCACAAGCAGTAGTGTTTTTGGTCGTGGGCGAGGATTATCCCAGGACGATGCTTGAAGTGGAGCGGCGCTTTTCAAACGAAGAAGCGTGTATCCAGT